>VOFG01000821.1_pt1 | contig 30001 bp, 44 predicted proteins | sample 5384171 | NCBI WGS metagenome assembly VOFG01 (sample SAMN12384726, study PRJNA508395) | human gut metagenome | isolation source: healthy gut F | host: Homo sapiens
GTCGAAATACATGCGGCTCTCGTAGTCGGAGAAGTTGATGTTCGCCATCAGCCGCTGCAGCCACGGGCCCTCCACGAGCCACAGGCCGTCCTCGTGCCGGATCTCCAGCGGCTCGGACATGTCGACCTCCGGCGGGCGCTGGACGTACCCGATTCATAGACCGTGACGGGCGGCAGCTCGGACAGCTGCGCGGCAATGGCGCGCGCACAAGCTCACGCGTGCCCTGATGCGTCGCGGCGGACATGGCGAAGAAGGCGTAGCCCTTCTCCTCGACGTAGGCGCGGAACGCGTCAAAAAGCTGCGCCGTGTCATAGAGCAGATCCGTCTTGTTCGCGACGACGATCTGCGGCCGCGCCGCAAGATCGGGGCTGTACTGGCGCAGCTCGTCGTTGATGGCCTCGAAGTCCTCGATCGGGTCGCGGCCCTCGCTGCCGGAGACGTCCACCAGATGTACCAGCAGGCGGCAGCGGTCGATATGGCGCAGAAAGTCGTGACCGAGACCGGCACCCTCACTCGCGCCCTCGATGATGCCAGGGATGTCCGCCATGACAAAGCTCACGCCCTCGTCGACATATACGACGCCGAGGTTGGGATAGAGCGTCGTGAAGTGGTAATTCGCGATCTTCGGGTGCGCCTTGGACACCACGCTCAGCAGCGTGCTCTTGCCCACGTTGGGAAAGCCCACCAGCCCCACGTCCGCGAGCAGCTTCAGCTCGAGCACGACGTCGTGGCTCTCGCCGGGCAGACCCGCCTTGGCAAAGCGCGGCACCTGACGCGTCGGCGTCGCGAAGTGCTGGTTGCCCCAGCCGCCGCGCCCGCCGCGGCAGAGCACATACGGCTCGGAATCGGACATGTCCTTGATGATCTCGTTTGTCTCCGCGTCGCGGATGAGCGTCCCGCGCGGGACGCGGATCACCAGATCCTGTCCGGACTTGCCGGACTTGCGGCCGCCCTGGCCATCCACGCCGTTTTCGGCGACATATTTGCGCTTGTAGCGGAAGTCCATCAGCGTGGACATGTGGTCGTCGACGAGAACAACGATGCTGCCGCCGTTGCCGCCGTCGCCGCCGTCCGGGCCGCCCGCCGCCACATATTTTTCTCTGTGAAAGGCCACCGTGCCGTTGCCGCCGTTTCCGGCGCGGACGGTGATGCGAGCCTTGTCGATAAAGCCGTTTGCCATCTTATTACCTCGAATCTCTCAGAATTATTCTATATTATATCCATTTTACCGGAAAACGGTGGGCGCGTCAAGTCACAGGACGTATTCAAACAGCCGGTAGTTCGTCCAGCCGGTGCCCTCGTAGAACATGCGGACGGTGCCGCGGTAGACGAAGCCCACGCGCGTGGATGACGCACACCTCATCCGGCTCCGCCTCGACGCCCCACGCCGTGCCGCATGCAGTCTTTTGGCGGAAAAAGCGTGAAAAAAGCGCCCGCGGCATACTGCTGCAGGCGCTTGAGAGCGATTTTACTTCACCGTGCCGTCGGCGTTGAAGACGGGCAGACGCTCGAGATACTTGATGTCGGTGCGGTCAGCCGCGGCGCCTCGGCGAGGACGGCGATGCGGCCGGCGACCGTGCCGCCCGCCTTGGCGACCAGCGTCTCCATCGCGTGCAGGCTGCCGCCGGTGGAGATGACGTCATCCATCAGCAGGATGCGCTTGCCGCGGATGAGGTCGGCGTCATCGCGGCCGAGGTACAGCTTCTGCACGCCCGCGGTCGTGATGGACTGATCCTCCACGTGCAGCGGATCGGGCATGTAGACTTTCGGGCCCCTTGCGGGCGATAAAGTACTTCTTCGCGCCGGACTGGCGGGCCATCTCGTGGATCAGAGGAATGCTCTTGGCCTCGGCAGTGAAGAGATAATCGTAGCTGCCGGCGGGGACGAGCCTGAGCAGCTCGCGGGCGCAGGCCTCCGTCAGCTCTGCGTCGCCGAAGCAGATGAACGCGCCGATATACAGGTCGTCCGAGACCTTACAGATGGGAAGCTCGCGGTCGAGTCCGGCCACATGGATCGGATAAGTAAGCATAACCACTCCTTCTGCCGCGTATGCGGCACCGCCGTCTCGGCGGACGGCACGCCTGAATTTTACAGTATGCGGTGCGCGGAGCGCATCCTTTATAATTATACCGGCGTTTTGGTAAAAGTCAATATCCGCGCATGGGAATTCCGACGGTTTTTACGGTGGAGATATTTTTGCTTTTAAACTGAAAAAGTGCCGTGGAAAACGGCAAACGCCTGAAAAGGCACGTTTTTTTGCCGGTGGGATGTCATGGGATCGCCTCTGCGTTTTGCACAAAAAAACCAGACAAAATTTTTACCAATATACGCCGCCGTTTTGACCAATCTCCTCTTGAGTATTTTTTCGGAATGGTGTTATGATCAAGCATGATGGGACTGTGATGCGGTTCCCATCGCAGACAAGTTCCCCAAACGGAACATTTTTTGAGGAGGAAAATTTATTATGAATGCTTATCTGGCCAGCGTTATCGAAAACGTCAAGGCAAAAGCACGGCAACGAGCCTGAGTTCGTTCAGACCGTCGAAGAGGTCTTCAGCTCCCTGGAGCCCGTGATCGAGAAGCACCCCGAGTATGAGAAGGTTGACCTGCTGGGCCGCATGGTCGAGCCCGAGCGTATGTTCACCTTCCGCGTTGTGTGGTGCGACGACAACGGCCAGTGGCACACCAACCGTGGCTGGCGCTGCCAGTTCAACGGCGCGATCGGCCCCTACAAGGGTGGTCTGCGCTTCCAGAAGAATGTTTATGAGGGCATCATCAAGTTCCTGGGCTTCGAGCAGACCTTCAAGAACAGCCTGACCGGCCTGCCCATCGGCGGCGCCAAGGGCGGTTCCGACTTTGATCCCGCCGGCAAGTCCGACGCTGAGGTCATGCGTTTCTGCCAGAGCTTCATGACGGCTCTCTATCGTTACATCGGGCCGGATGTCGACGTGCCCGCCGGCGACATGGGCGTTGGCGGCCGTGAGATCGGCTATCTGTATGGCCAGTATCGCCGCCTGAAGGGCACCTTCGAGAACGGCGTGCTCACCGGCAAGGGCCTGTCCTATGGCGGCTCCCCTGATCCGCCCCGAGGCTACCGGCTACGGCGCTATCTACTATCTGCAGGAAGTGCTGAAGCACGAGAACGATAAGATTGAGGGCAAGAAGATCGCGATCTCCGGTTACGGCAACGTGGGCTGGGGCATCATGAAGAAGGCCGCTCAGCTGGGCGCTGCCGTCACCCTACTTCGCGGGTCCCGACGGCTATGTCTATGATCCGGACGGTGTCTCCACCGACGAAAAGCTGAACTTCATCCTTGAGATGCGCGCGAAGGACCCGATGCACTGCAAGCCGTATGCTGACAAGTTCGGCGTCGAGTTCGTTCCCGGTGAAAAGTGCTGGGGTGTCAAGGACGTCGACGTGTACATGCCCGCCGCTATGCAGAACGACGTCAAGATGGAGTCCGCAGAGAAGATCGCGGCTTCCGGCGTGAAGTACTACATCGAGGTCGCTAACATGCCCACCACCAACGATGCTCTGAACTACCTGCGTGGCCAGAAGCACATGATCGTTGCTCCCTCTAAGGCTGTTAACGCCGGCGGCGTGGGCGTCTCCGCTCTGGAGATGGCTCAGAACTCCGAGCGTCTGGTCTGGACCGCTGACGAGGTCGATGCGCAGCTGCACAAGATGATGTACAACATCCACAAGGTCTCCGCAGAGGCTGCTGAGGAGTACGGTCTGGGTTACGATCTGGTTGCTGGTGCCAACATCGCCGGCTTCAAGAAGGTCGCCGAGGCTATGATGGAGCAGGGCTGCTTCTAAGCCGAACGTCCATCGCACCAACTGGTGAAATAGCGAATTGCCCCATCTGCCGCAAGGCAGATGGGGCAATTTCTTTACCGCAAAAGGGCAGGGTCCTTTTGCGATGAATCGGTTTCGCTTCGCTCTGCGCCTCGGCTGGCTATGCCAGCCTGCGACGCAGAGCGAAGCGAAAGTGTTTTTGCGACGTACACACCGCCGCAAAAACGGATTGGATATTTTGCGCCGCTGGCGCGAACTCTGTGAGACCGTTTGCCTTTTGGCGGTGTAAAACGGCTGGGCTTTACAGGGGGCGGGAGGCTTGACAAGCGCCCCGCCTGTCCTGTAAACTGATAGAGCCGCACAGGCGGCATTTTGAGAGAAAACGGAGGCTTTGCAGCACATGATGATTCTGGTTGTAGACGGGCAGGGGCGGTCTGGGCCGCCTGCTGGTCCGCGAGTTGAAGGGTGCGTTCCCGCAGGCGGAGATTGCGGCCGTCGGACGAATTCCACCGCCGCGAACGCCATGATGAAGGCAGGGGCGGACTTCGCCGCCACGGGCGAGAACGCCGTGGTCGTCAACTGCCGCCATGCCGACATCATCGTCGGCGCGGTGGGGATTGTGATTGCCGACTCCATGTGGGGCGAGATCACGCCGCGCATGGCGCAGGCTGTCGGGCAGAGCGACGCGCGGCGCGTGCTCATTCCGATCAATCTCTGCAGCAACCTCGTTGTCGGCGTGTCGGAGATGTCCATGTCAAAGCTGGTACAGGCTGCAGTCGATACCGTTCGCCGCCTGACAGAAGAAAAAGTGAAACAGCGCCCTCAGCCGTTTGGCGGCCGGGGGCGTTTTTCTGCGCGCAGGTATAGGCAATGAAGTGCTTGGGAATTCTTGGAATAGACGGTGCGCTTTATCTTAATAAATGGAAATATCTTCCAAAAGTTGCAAATAGTTACAAAAACGTGTGGAAGATTGACATTATATTTATTGGAAAGTTCCTCCTGAAAGGTTGCCGTACATTGTGATTTGTGGTAAATAAATTCGGCTGCAGGGGAGTGCTGATGACCCGCGCAGCCGTTGGAAGGGAACCGCAGCCTTGACTGCGGCTGGCAGCTCCGCGCAGGGAAATTCTTGAGACGGAGCAAGGCGAGCGCCCGCTTCCGCTGCCTGCGGGAGGGCGCAGAACACACAAAATTTGGAAGGAAAGGGTGTACACATGAAAAAACGAATTTTCGCGCACATCATGGCCATGTGTCTGGCGCTGAGCCTGCTGCCCGCGTCTGTTTTCGCTGAAAACGAAAGCGGCAGCGACGTGGTTTACGGCAATTACGGCACAGGCACGACATGGACACAGGACAAGAAGGGCACCGGGACGATTGAGTATAAAACCGGTGACGGAAACACCATCACGCTGAGCAAGAAAGCGACCCCGCTCGGCGACAACACCTACCGGATTGATCTGGAGGTCAAGACCACCCAGACCACCACGACCACGCCTCCCGGCGCGGCCGCGACCGTGCTGGTGCTCGATACCTCCGGCTCGATGGACTACTGCGCCGAGTGTGGTCAGAAGAATTACCACGCATCCGGTTGTGAGCATTATCAGGAGCCCGACTGGGACAATTGGTTCCCCGATAATTCTGTCAAAACTGAAGAGACCCGTCTTGCGGCAGCAAAAACTGCGGCGACCAATTTCCTTTGACAGCTACAAGGGCGATACCGCGGGCGTTGGCCGCTATGTCTCCCTCGTGAGCTTTGCCGGAAGTGCAAGCGTTAAATGCGACTGGCAGGATGTCTCCACCACGGCTGGCTACAACGCTGTTGTGAGGGCAATCAGGAGCCTTTCCGCGAATGGCGGTACGAATCTGGATGCGGGTCTTAAAAAAACGCGGCGAATCAGTTCACGAAGTCTGCGGTGAGCGGCATCTCCAAGGACAGCAGAAATGTCATTGCCCTGACGGATGGCGCGCCGACGAAGTCTGCTAGTCACGGCAATGGCACCAATGGCAGCTGGGCGATTAATAACGAGACGGCCAACACGGCGGCCACGCTGAGAACAGCCGCCAGTGTATACACGGTCTGCTTTGGCGCGGCCGGACAAGACACATATCCGGGTGGTTCTACTGTTGATGTATTTTTTGGAGAAAACATCGCCACCCCCGCGACCGCGGACACCAAGTACGCCTATAACGCCGCGGACAGCAGCGAGCTCAATGCGGCGTTCAAGGCCATCACCACCTCCATCACCACCGGCATCAGCAGCGGTACCGTGACCGACCCGATGGGGCCGAACATCAGCGTCAAGGAGAAGCCCGAGGCTTTCCGGACGGAGGACGGCAAGGCCTATACGTGGGAGTTGGCGAACGGCGTAAAATCGACCGACGGCAGCAAGACCACCTACACCTATCAGCTCTCCTACACGGTGAAGCTCGACACCTCCGGCGAGAACTTCAAAGAGGGCGAGTATTATCCCACGAATGCGAAGACTACCTTCACCAGCGGCGACAAGACCTTCGAGTTCCCCGTCCCCGGCGTCAAGGGGACGATCCCGAGCTATCAGGTGAAGTACGCCTACACGGACCCCTGTCCCCGCCGGCGCGCCCGCCCTGCCCGCGGATGAAACCTACAAGCTGCACACGGACGTCAACGTGGCCGCGAAGCCCGCGCTGGACGGCTATGTGTTCAGCGGCTGGACGACGGACGACGCGGCTGTCAGCAGCGACGGTAAGTTCAAGATGCCCGGACAGAACGTCACCCTGACCGGCTCGTGGACGCTCCGCAGCGACCTGAGCTATACCGTCAACTACTACTGGAACGGCACGACCGACAAGGTGGCGCCCTCCAAGACCGTGGGCGGCCAGACCTTCGGCGCGATCGTCACGGAGAAGCCTGCCGCGATTGACGGCTATACCGCCGTCTCGGCGGACAGCAAGAGCCTGACGATCGGCACGGGTAAGAACGTGATCAACTTCTATTATTATCAGAACGTCACCCTGACCGCGAACAGCGGTACCGCTGTCTATGACGGCGAGGAGCACAGCGTCTCCGGCTTCACCAGCGCGCCCGACGGCGCGGACTTCAGCGCCGTCACCGTCGGTGCGAAGGGGACGAATGTCGGCACTTATCCCGCGCAGTTCCAGGAGGGAACGGTCGGCACGGTGGACGCCACGGAAAAGTATATCGTGGCCGAGGCGAAGGACGGTCTGCTGACGATCACCCCGGTCGGCGGCATCGTTGTGACCATCACCGGCATTACCGACAGCAGGCCGTACAGCGGCGCGGAGCAGTTCGTGACCGGCTACACGGTTTCCACCAGCAATCCGCTCTATACGGAAGCGGACTTCACCTTCACCGGAACGGCTACGGCGAAGGGCACCGACGCGGGCACCTATATGATGGGTCTGACCCCGGCGCAGTTTGAGAATACGAATCCGAACTTTGAGAACGTCACGTTCAGCGTGACCGACGGCGCGCTGACGATCACCCCGCGCTCCGTCAAGCTGACCTCCGCCACGGCAGAGAAGGTCTACGACGGCATGCCCCTGACACGCCCCGATGTCGCCATCACGGGTGACGGGTTCGTTGCGGGTGAGGTGAGCGCTATCCGCGCCACCGGCACCGTCACGAACGTCTCCGACGGCGAGCAGCCGAACACCATCGTCTATACCACGTCCGCGGGTTTCAAGCCCGGCAACTACAGCATCGAGAAGGACGAGGGTACGCTGAAGATCACCCCCGTGACCGACAAGGTCACCGTGACCATCACCGGCAACGACGGCAGCATGGGCTCTGACGGCAACGAGCATTCCGTGACCGGCTACAAGGTCGAGAGTATCAGCAATCCGCTCTACACGGCGGCTGACTTCGCCTTCAGCGGCACGGACTCTGTCACCGGCACCGACGCGGGCACCTATATGATGGGTCTGACCCCGGCGCAGTTTGCGAATACGAATCCGAACTTTGAGAACGTCACGTTCAGCGTGACCGACGGCTCCCCTGCAGATCAATCCCCGCAGCGTCAAGCTGACCTCCGCCACGGACGAGAAGGTCTATGACGGCCAGCCCCCTGACGAATGGCGTCGTGACCGTCAGCGGTGACGGCTTCGTCAAGGGCGAGGGCGCGGCGTATAACGTGACGGGCAGCCAGACGAACGCCGGCTCCAGCGACAACACCTTCACCTATACGCTGAATACAGGCACGAAGGCCGACAACTATGTGATTGAGACGGCCGAGGGTACCCTGACCGTTACCCCCATGACCGCCGAGGTGGTCGTGAACATCCAGGGCAGCAAGCTCAGCAAGGTCTATAACGGCGCGGAGCAGTCCGTGACCGGCTACAAGGTCGAGAGTATCAGCAATCCGCTCTACACGGCGGCTGACTTCGCCTTCAGCGGCACGGACTCTGTTACCGGCACCGACGCGGGCACCTATATGATGGGTCTGACCCCGGCGCAGTTTGAGAATACGAATCCGAACTTTGAGAACGTCACGTTCAGCGTGACCGACGGCGCGCTGACGATCACCCCGATGCCGCTGACCATCACTGCGGGCTCTGATAGCAAGGCCTACAACGGCACGCCGCTGACGAACGATACGTTCACCAGAACCTCCCTTGCCGCGGGCGATACCCTTTGCGAGCGTCACCGTGACCGGCAGCCAGACGGATGTCGGCTCGAGCAAGAACGTTGCGAGCGATGCGAAGCTGATGCGCGGCGACAGGGACGTCACGGCGAACTATGCCATCGATTATCTGCCCGGTACGCTGACCGTCACGAAGAACGAGAGCGCGAAGCTCACGGCCGAGGCCTACAAGGGCGTCTATGACGGCGGCGAGCACGATGCGGTTGTCAAGACCGCGCTCAGCGATCTCGTTGACGACAGCGTCTGGACGTACAGCTACAGTCTGGACGGCGAGCACTACACCGACGAGATGCCGCAGGTGAAGAACGTCGGCGCCTATCCCGTCTGGGTCAAGGCCACCAATGACAACTACGTCGACCTTGTGACCGTCGTGACCGCCGAGGTCACCCCTGCAACCGTCCTCGTCACGGCGGACAGCCACGAGTGGATCATCGCCGTCAAGGATACCTGCGTGGGCGACCCTGAGCCGGCGCTGACGTATCAGGCGGAGAGCCCTGTCGCGGGTGAGACGCCCGCCTTCAGCGGCGAGCTCTCCCGCGAGCCGGGCGCCGAGCGCGGCAAGACCTACCAGATCCTGCAGGGCGACCTTGCCCTCGCGGATGGGGGAGAACTTCCTCGCCTCGAACTATGTCCTCCAGTTTGTTCCCGGTGAGCTGACCGTCAAGGTGCGCGACATCACCATCACCAAGACGGTAGACGTCACGAAGGCCTTCGTCGGCGACAAGCTGACCTACACGATCACCGTCACCAACACCGGCGACGTGGATCTGCAGGATGTGGCGGTTGTCGATGAGATGCTCGGCATCGAGCAGGTCATCGGCGAGCTGAAGGCCGGCGAGAGCTGGACGCAGCAGTTCACCTACACCGCGCAGGAGAGCGACGCGGGCAAGACCCTCGTCAATACCGCCGTCACCGGAACGAAGGACGAAAAGACCCTCGATCAGGTGGATTCCGACGGCACCGAGATCACGCAGAAACCCGTCCCCACCGGCGACCAGAGCATGGTCGGCCTGTGGACGGCGACGCTCCTGATCTCTGCGGCCGGCGCGGCGATCATCCTCGCCCGCAAATCCAGGCGCAGCAAGTAAGCAATCTCGATAGCTGACAGATAGCTGAAAAAACAAAGCAGCCCCCGGCACCTATGGTGCCGGGGGCTGCTTTCTGAAGTTCACAGAGTTCGCGGCTCGGGGCCGCGAATAAAGTAAAATCCGTTTTTTGCGGTGGCGTGTACGCCGCAAAAACACTTTGCGCAGAGAGTGTGTTTTGCGTGCATGGCACGCAAAATGCGCGGTTCGGCGCGAGAACCTATTCCACAAAAAGGGCTTGCCCTTTTTGTGGAATATTTGCGTCCAGCGCCTGCTTAAGGTCGGCGATGATGTCGTCCGCGTCCTCCAGACCGACGGACATGCGGATCATGCCGTCCGTGATGCCCGCGGCTTCGCGCACCTCACGCGGGATCATCGTGTGCGTCATGGCCGCCGCCTGTTCCACAAGCGTCTCCGTGTCGCCGAGCGACACCGCCAGCGAGCAGAGCTTGAGGTGGTTGATGAAGCGCTTACCCGCTTCGAGGCCGCCGCGGACGTCGAAGGTAATCATGCCGCCGCCCCCGCGCATCTGGCGGCGGGCGATCTCATACTGCGGGTTTGACTCGAGCAAGGGGTAGCGCACCGTCTCGATCCGGGATCGGATTCGAGCCATCGGGCGATTTTCAGCGCGCTCTCGTTGTACTGCCGCATGCGCACGCCGAGCGTCTTCATTCCGCGGCAGACGAGAAAGGCCGTGAACGGAGCGATGACCGCGCCGAAGTGCATCAGCGTCCCGAGACGGCACTGGCGCAGGAACTGCTCATCGTTGGAGATAACCGCACCGCCGAGCAGGTCGCCGTGGCCGCCGATGTACTTTGTCAGGCTGTGGATCACGACGTCCGCGCCGAGGTCGAGCGGGTTGGTGTTGTAGGGCGTGGCGAAGGTGTTGTCAACGAAAGAGCTTCGCGCCGTGGCGGTGCGCAATCTTGGCCACGGCCTGCAGGTCGACGAGCACCATCGTGGGGTTTGCGGGCGTCTCGACGTAGATGACACGCGTATTCGGACGGATGAGCGGCTCGAGCTGGCTGAGGTCGGCGGCGTCGAAGCTGTCGTGTTCGATGCCGAAGCGCGGGAGCCAGTCGCTCGTGATGTCCTCCGTGCCGGAGTATTTCGCCTTGGTGAAGATGACGTGGTCGCCGCACTTGAGCTCCGCGAACAGCGCGCCGGAGACGGCGCCCATGCCGGAGGCGTAGGCCACGGCACCCTTGCCGTGCTCGAGGGCGGCCAGCTTCTGTTCGAGATAGTCCTGCGAGGGGTTCGTGATGGCTGTAGGCGAAGCTCTCGGCGTAGTCATCGCAGGCCTTCACCGCGTCGTCGGTGGAGTCAAAATAGAACGTCGAGGTCTGGTAGATCGGCGGGATCAGCGCGCCGTAGGCGTCGCGCGGCTCACCCGCGTGCACCTCCAGCGTGTCAAAGTGCAGGCTGTCCGCCTGCAGGTCGGGATGTCGCAGCTTCAGCTGGCTCATAATAACACCTCCATAAAAATATGCCGGGATACGGCTTTTCCTGTATCCCAGCATAGCATATTTCCGGTGAAAGCAGAAATACCCGATCCCTATCGCCGTCCATAGGAAAAAGCTTTACCCCTGCGCGGCGAGGATGTGGCGTTTCATGCACGCGAGGAACGCCTCCTCGATCGGCCGCAGGGCGCGGCCGCGGATGCTGATCCAGCCGATGTCGACGGTGTCCTCCGTCTCGATGGGGACGCAGGCGACCTCGCGCGCGAGCCGCGGCGAGATGACGCCCGTGCCGACGTCGTAGGCGTTGCAGCTGCGCATGAGCGCGGTGCTCACATAGAGGTCGCTGATGTAGACGACCTTGGGCGGGTAGAAGTTCGGCAGCATCATCTCCTCGGAGAAAAGCCGGGCGAGTCCGCCGTCTGCTCATAGACGATGCAGGGATATTCCATCAGCTCGTCCGTGCGGATGCTCCGGCGCCCGGCGAGCGGGTGCGTCACGGAGAGAAACGCGTGCGGCCGCGCCTGGACGAGCCGGTAGAAGGCGAGATTATTGTCCTCCAGCACGCGCTCCATGTGCCGCCGGTTCACATCCGAGAGGAAAATCACGCCGAGGTCGCTCGACTGCTTGCGCACGCTCTCGATGACGACGGAAGTCTGGTTCTGGTTCAGCCCAGAGCGTGTAGCGGTCGGCGTCGAGCCCGCCGACGAACTCCTCAAACGCGCTCACAACGAAGTCATAGTGCTGGCTGCTGATGAAAACGACGGCTTCGGCCCCTCGGCGCTGCGCTGGAAGTACTCGTCGATGTAGTCCGCGTCGCGCAGGAGCTTGTTGCTCAGCTTGAGCAGCTGCCGCCCTTCGTTTGTGATGGCGATGCCGGAGGAGGAGCGTGAGAAGATCGTGATGCCCAGCTCCTCCTCGAGCACGTGGATGAGACTGCTGACGCTCGGCTGGGAGACATAGAGCTTCTGCGCGGCCTTGCTGAACGAGCCGCATTTTTTCCACCATGGAGATATATTTGAGCTGCTGCAGCGTCATGTGCTGTCCGCCTTTCCCGGCCCGGGGCCGCTGTTTTCTCCATTATATCGGATTTTCCCGCCGGTGACAACGGCCTTTCCGGCGCATATCCATGGGAATGGGGGCGGCCGCGCGGAAACGGAGGAGGTTTTCATGGCAAAGGTCTATCTCTCGCCCTCGTCTCAGGTGAGCAACCCCTACGCGTGGGGCTCGACGAACGAGGCGGCGCAGTGCCGCCGGATTGCGGACGCGGCGGCGGCCGCGCTCACGCGCAGCGGCCTTTCAGTCAAAAACAACCAGACGGCGTCCATGGAAGGGCGCGTGGCGGAGTCAAACGCGTGGGGTGCCGACCTGCATGTCTGCATCCACACGAACGCCTTCAACGGCCGCGTGACGGGAACGCGCGTTTTCAGTTGGAACGATGCGGGCCGGGGCCGCGCCGCGGCACAGGCCGTCTTTGACGAGCTGGCCCCGCTGACGCCCGGCACGTCCGACAGTCTCAGCACGAACCAGACGTGGTATGAGCTGCGGCGTACCGCCGCGCCGTGCGTCTATGTCGAGGCGGAGTTTCACGACAACGCCGAAGCGTCCCGCTGGATCATAGAACACACGCAGCAGATCGGTGAGGCCGTCGCCCGCCGTATCTGCCGCTATTTCGGCGTCGCCTGCGCGCCCACGCCGGAGCCGGAGGGCGGGACGCTCCACCGCGTGCAGGTCGGGGCCTACGCCGTGCGCGCAAACGCCGAGCGGATGCTTGCGCGCTTGCGCGCCGCGGGCTTCGAGGGCTTCATCACAGAATAATCTAAAGAGAACCAATAAGCGGCGCATCCGAACGGATGCGCCGCTTGCGCTTGGCCTTTGATCTCGTGATGGTGTAAAGGGAATCACGCCTTACACCGTGGGACAGAGCTTGTCCGCGAGGGCACGCGCCTGCGCGAGACCGTCGGTCTGGGAGATCTCACCCGCGCCGTAGACGCCGGGGAATCAGCACCTCGCCGACGTTCCGGCAGCCAAGCAGGGAGACGGTCTTGCGGTAGGCGAAGACGATGCCGTCGAACGTGTCCATGGCGGGCTCGGCGCAGCAGGTGATAAGCGCGGCGGGGATTCCGGCGGGGAACTTCTTCGCGTTGTAGAGCGAGACGAAGCGGTCAATGACGTGCTTGATCTGCGCGGGAAGGTGTACCAGTAGACGGGCGCGGCCAGCACCAGACCGTCCGCCGTCTCAACTCACGCGCGATGTCGTTGAAGCCGTCGCCGCCGAAGGCGCAGGCCCCCTCGCCGCGGTAGCAGGCGCGGCAGTCGCGGCACCCGCCGAGGGCAGAAACGCCCTGTCAAACCGCACCACGCGGCATCCTTCTCCTCGAGCGCGGCGGCGAGCGCGTCCCCCATCTGTACGGTGTTGCCCTTTCTGCGCGGACTGCCCGTCAGCAGAACAATTTTCTTTGCCATGTTGTTATTCCTCCTGTGATGTGATTTTAAAAATAAAAAAGCCTCGCAGAGTTAAAACTCGGGGCCTGCGAATCAATCAAAATCCGTTTTTGCGGCGTATACGTCGCAAAAACACTTTGCGCGGCACGAGCCTCGGCCCAGAGAAACTGGCCTCGGCAGATCCGACGGTTGATGTCGGCCAGTGTCGCAGCCCCCGCCTGCGGTGGGGCAAGGCGCGGAGCGAAGCGAGAGCCTTCATCAAAAAAGGCGTAGCCTTTTTTGAAAACTGCGCCCCGCGGCTCTGCCGCGGGGCGCGTCGGTCTTTCAGCTCCGTCCGTGGATTTCGCGGTGGCACTTGGGGCAGGTGATGACGATCTTGCCCTTTCCGCGCGGGACGCGGCAGACCGTGCGGCAGTTGGGACAGGTGAAGTATTTGTGGTCCTGTCCATGCGCTGCTGGCGGCCGGTGCTGCGGCGGCGCTGCACGGATAGGCGAACTTCGTGAGGAACCACGCGTTCTCGGCGCGGCGGCGCTGCAGGTTCCGGGAGAACATCCGGAACACCGCCCAGAGCGTGAGCACCATGGCGACCGAAGCGACCGCCGCGTGCGCCGTGCCGTTTTTGACGAAGATGTTCACAATGTCCAGCAGGATAGCCAGCCAGAGGGCGGCCATTCCCAGATGATCGGCCCCGTTGCGGCCATACATAAAGCGGGAGAAGGCATTGCCTACCTTCTGGAAAAAGTTCATAAGAGCGCCTCGATTCCATCAATCTACAAAACGATACATTGTATTTTACAGGAAAACTCCCCGCAGGTAAAGACCCGGCCCACAAAGTTTACAGAATGGTCACGATTTGGTACCTGAGTCGGAGAATACGTTTTATGCGTATATTTATGCAGATATACACGGAATGATTCTGTGCATCACGCCTGATGACAGACTGGTATCTCGGATGAAACAGGACAAATTCAACAAAACCACAAGGTGGAGTGAAAATTTATGCATTTTGGGGTTGACATTTATACAAAGCTGCTGTATGATAGCCAATGTCAGGAGGAGCTGATCGAGGAAGAGACAGCACCGCCCGCCTGACGGCAGACAGAAGCAAAATAATTTTAAAATAATGAAGTGAGGTAAGAATGATGAAAAAGCTGATGTGTCTGATTCTTGCCCTGGTCACGGCGCTGAGCCTTGTGGCCTGCGGCAGCAGCAACGGCGGCAACAATACCAATACCGGCGATGTCAAGCTCAAGGTGCTTGAGGGCGTTGTGGATTGGCCTGAGACCGAGCCCCTACCGTGTTCTGGTGCAGAAGGGCGATCCCAGGGCCTGCTCCCCGGCATCAACAAGGCGATCGCTGAGCTGACCGCCGACAACAACGCCAAGATCCATGAGATCGAGGAGAAGGTCGCTTCCACCGACACCTTCACCCCCGACAGCGTCCCTCCGATGCCGTGGCCGCTCCCGAGACCTCCACCAGCGGCAAGCTGGTGCTGGTCATGGTACCAGCCCCGACTATCCCCCCTACGAGTTCTACTCCGACAGCGCGATGACCCAGTTCGCCGGTACCGACGTGGAGGTCGCCAAGTACATCGCCGAGTCCATGGGCATGGAGCTGCAGATCGAGGCCATGAACTTCGACAACCTCGTCACCTCCCTCAGCAACGGCGACTTCGACATGGTTCTCGCCGCCTGCGAGTACACCGACGAGCGTGCGCTGGCCTGCGACTTCTCCGATCCCTACTACACTGATCTGCCCCCGGTCATTCTGGTGAAGGAGTCCGACGCGGACAAGTATAAGACCCTCGACGACATCAACAAGGCCAGCGTCATCATCGGCGCACAGAAAAACACGACTAAAGCTTCTGCGGCAGCAAGCAAGTTCCCCGAGGCCGCCAACGGCATGGTGCTCGAGTCTCTGGTTCCCACGCTGGTGACCGAGCTCAAGAGCGGCAAGATCGACCTGCTGGTGCTCGACGGCAACGTCGGCCAGAGCTACGTCGGCTAAAAACGAACATCAAGCGAACCGTGCAAGGCCGCCTGATGCGGCTTTGCACGTTCGTGTGTCTGTAAAAAGTCTGAAAAGAGGTACGAAAAGGAGCCTGCGCCTATGTGGAGTGACCTGTTCGCCAACATGAGCAATACCAACTTCTTCAATTTTTCATTCCTTCCGAAATATCTGCCCGCGTTCATCAAAGGGCTTTGAGTATACGCTCCTGCTGGCGGTTGTGTCGGTGGTGCTGGCGGTAATCCCGGCGCTGCTGCTGGCGATGATGCGCCTGAGCAAGAACCGCTTCGTGCGCGGCATCTCCGGGGCCTACATCGCGGTCTTCCGCTCGACGCCGCTGCTGGTGCAGCTGTCGATCATCTATTTCGGCCTGTTCCAGTTCATCAACCTTCCGCGCTACCTGCTCTTCGGCTTCATCGCGATCAACCGGTTTTGTACCCGGCGTGGTGGCGCTGGCGCTCAACAGCTCGGCCTACGTCGCCGAGATCTTCCGCGCGGGCATCCTCGCCGTGGATAAGGGGCAGACCGAGGCGGCGCGCTCGCTGGGTTTGAGCCAGTGGCAGGCGATGAAGCTCGTCGTGCTGCCGCAGGCGATCAAGAACGTGCTGCCCGCGCTCGCCAACGAGGTCGTCACCATGGTCAAGGAGAGCTCCATCTGCTCGACGCTGGGCATGGCGGAGATCATGTACGCCGCGCAGACCGTCTCCGGTACGTCCTATATCACGCTGGCGCCCTATGTGTTCGCCGCGATCATCTATTTCTGCATCAACTACCCCGCCAGCAAGGCCATCGAGGCCGTCGAAAGGAGAATGCGCCGTGGCGACAAGCAATAAGCTCATTTCTGTGCAGCATCTGGTGAAGGAGTATAACCACGGCACGGTCAAGGCCCTGAACGACTGCAACCTCTCCATCAACCGCGGCGAGGTCGTGGCCATCATCGGCCCGTCCGGCTCCGGCAAATCGACGCTGCTGCGCTGTTTGAACCTCCTTGAGGTGCCGACGTCCGGCGAGATCCTCTTCGATGGGGTGAACCTCGCCGACAAATCCGTGGACATCAACCTGCACCGCCAGAAGATGGGCATGGTGTTCCAGCACTTCAACCTCTTCCCTCACAAGACCGTGCTGCAAAATATCACCATGGCGCCCGTCACGCTGAAGAAAAAAGACCCCCGAGCAGGCGCAGCAGCAGGCCGAGGAGCTGCTCGAGCGCATCGGCCTCGCCGACAAGGCAAACGAGTATCCGAACATGCTCTCCGGCGGACAGAAGCAGCGTATCGCCATCGTCCGCGCCCTCGCGATGGATCCGGAGGTCATGCTCTTCGACGAGCCGACCTGCGCGCTCGACCCCGAGATGGTCGGCGAGGTGCTCGACCTGATGCGCGACCTCGCGAAGGAGGGCAGGACGATGGCCGTCGTGACCCATGAGATGGGCTTTGCACGCGAGGTGGCCGACCGCGTCGTGTTCATGGCCGACGGCCGCATCCTCGAGGAGGGCACGCAGCAGCAGATCTTCGACAGCCCGGAAGGATCCCCGCCTGCAGGACTTCCTGAGCAAGGTGCTGTAAAATTCAATTCCCGGAAGGGCGCTGTCCTTCCGGGAATATTTTCTGCATGATTCCACATGATGAAAAAAGATTTGTCACAATAAAAAGTTCTGTTGTGACAAAAGTGCGGAAAAAAGAATAGAAAGTTAACCTTGTCAGCCACATTTGTGGTGTGTTATACTGAATTTTTATTGATAGAGAAAAGGAGACACACCCATGAATGTACTTGTAATCAACGCAGGAAGCTCTTCTCTGAAGTACCAGTTGCTCAACCCGGAGACGGGTGTGCTTCTGGCGAAGGGGCTGTGCGAGCGCATCGGCCTTGACGGCCGCTTTACCTATAAGCCGCAGCTGCCCGGCAGAGCCATCCGCGACGCGGAGAAGCTGGCGATGCCCACCCACGCTGAGGCGATCAGCGAGGTGCTGCGCGCGCTGGCCGACCCGGAAAACGGCGTCGTCTCCTCCATGGACGAGATCGGTGCCGTCGGCCACCGCGTCGTCCACGGCGGCGAGAGCTTCGCCGAGTCCGTCCTGATCGACGAGGACGTGCTGCGCGCGGTGGAGGCATGTACGCCGCTCGCCCCGCTGCACAACCCTGCGAATATCACGGGCATTCTCGCCTGCCGCGCAGCGCTGGGGAGGGCGTTCCGCAGGTCGCCGTGTTCGATACGGCCTTCCACCAGACCATGCCCGAGCACGCGTACCTCTACAGTATCCCCTACGCCTTCTATGAGAAGGATCCGGATGCGACGCTACGGCTTCCACGGCACGTCGCACCGGTACATCTCCTCCGCGCGGCGGAGCTGCTCGGGAAGCGCCCGGAGGAGCTGAAGCTCGTCTCTTGCCACCTCGGAAACGGCGCGTCCCTCGCGGCGATTGACTGCGGCCGCTGTGTCGATACGTCGATGGGCATGACGCCGCTCGCGGGGCTGACGATGGGCACGCGCGCGGGCGACATGGACGCGGGCGTCGTGGAGTATATCGCGAACAAATACAGCATGACCGTCTCCGAGACGGTGCGCGTGCTGAACAAGGAGTCCGGCGTGCTGGGGCTCTCGGGCGTGTCGTCCGACTTCCGTGACCTCCACGCCGCCGCCGGACAGGGACACCGCCGCGCCGCGCTGGCGCTCGACGTGTTCTGCTACGGCGTGCGCAAGATGATCGCGGGCTATGCCGCGGCGATGGGCGGCGTGGATACCGTTGTTTTACGGCGGGCGTCGGCGAGAACTCCGCCGATACCCGCGCGCGGATCCTGCGGGGGCTGGAGTTCATGGGCATCACCTGCGACGAGGAGAAGAACCGCTTCAGCGGCGAGGGAGCGCATCATCTCGCGCGACGGCGCGCCCGTCACGGTGATGGTCGTCCCCACAAACGAGGAGCTGATGATCGCGCAGGACACCTTCGCGCTGGTTGCGCAGGAGAAATCTGCATAAAACCGTTGTCAAAAAGACTGTGTCCTGATCTGCAGAGAAAGTCTCACAGAGTTCGCAGCTCGGAAACTGCGAATAAGGTGGAATCCGTTTTTTGCGGCGGCGTGTACGTCGCAAAAACACTTTGCGCGTAGAGAGTGTATTTTTTGCGTGCGCGGCACGCAAAATGCGCGGTTCGCTGGCGAAACCCCTTTATTCAAAAAGGCCGTGGCCTTTTTGAATAAATATAAGGCGGCCCCGGAGAATCTCCGGGGCCGCCTTGTTTTAGTTTGTGCTTGTATACCCCTTCTTTCGAGGGCGAAGATGCGGGGGCTGAATGTGCCAGGCTCGAGCGCCTCGTAGGTCTCGCGGTAGATCTCCATGCGGCTGTCGATCATATCGATGTAGCTCAAGAAGCTCGCTCTCGGCGCAGACCGGACGCACCGCCGCGCCGAACTCCGGCTCGCCGTGGTGGGAGAGAACGAGGTGCTGGAGCAGAACGGACTTCTCCTCCGGAACGTCCAGCTCCTGGCAGATCTCCGCGATCTCCTGCGCGCCCATGACAAGGTGGCCGAGCAGCTGGCCCGGCACGGAATAGTCTGTCACCAGGCCGAGCTGGGAGAACACAAACTCCTCCGCTTTGGCGAAGTCGTGCAGCAGCGTCCCCGCGAGCAGCAGGCTGCGGTCCACCGTGTCGGCATACATCCCGGCGAGGAAGTCCGCCGTCTTGAGCATGTTCGCCGTGTGCATCAAGAGACCGCCCAAAAACGCGTGGTGGACGCTCTTGGCCGCGGGAATCCGCTCGAACGCGTTGCCGTGGCGGCGCAGCATCTCGCGGCAGACCGCGCGGTAGTCCGCGTCGTCGATCGACTCGACCCAGCGCAGCACCTCGTCATACGTCTGCCCGCGGTCGAGCGGGGCGACGGGAACGAGCGCGTCCGTCTCCACCGGATCCTCCGGAGCGGCGAGCCGCAGACGGCCGACCGTGATCTGCGGCGTGCCGCGGTATTCGCCCACGGTGCCGCGCAGCTTGATGACCTTGCCCGCGTCCGCCGGGCCGATGGGGCCGGTATAGTCCCAGAGCTTGCCCTCGATCGTGCCGCCGCGGTCGGAAAAGACCGCCGTCATAAAGGGCTTGCCCGCCGCCGTCGTCTTGAGCGCGGCGCTGCGGAGGATGTAGAACCCCTCGACCTCGTCGCCGGGATGCATCTCGCGGATGGCTTTTCCGTATTCCAAGGGGTCAGTTATTCTCAAGGAAGGCGCGGATGTTATTCAGCGACTTCTCGCTCAGACGGACGGCGGCCTGACCGGTGAAGCCCGCGGACTGGCCGATGCAGTTGACGTGGGGATTCGCCAGCAGGCGCTCGGCGTGCTCGCCGAGGGCGGAGGGCATGTCGCAGAAGAGCTCGTTGCCGCCGCGCGCGAGCCAGCGCTCCAGCGCTTCCGTCTCAAAAGCTCGGGGCGATGGACGTGTTGAAGAAGATCTTCCCGTCGCCGAACTGGGCAAACTGCTCGTCCTTCATGAGAATGACGTTTTTCGTCAGGCAGGTGAAAATCGCGTCGCAGTCCGCGAGAAGCTCCGGAAGCTCCATCCAGCGGTAGCCGTGCGCCTCCTCGAGGGGCGGGCTTTCTCGTGCGGCTGAAGTAGCGCACGTCCGCGCCGAAGTACTGCAGCCCGGCGGCGATCATCGTACCCGTCGCGCCCATGCCGATGACGCCCGCCTTCAGGCCGGTGATCTCCATCGGATCGGCGCGCCACTGCTTCAGGCCGAAGCCGTGCAGATAGCGAACCAGCTCGCTGATGACGTATTCGACGACGCCCTCGTCGCCGTAGTCCTTCACGCCCGTCACGACGATGCCCTTTTTCGCGGGCGGCGGCAATGTCGACGTTTGCACTCTTCTCCTCGTACAGGCTGCAGCACATGCCGATATAGCGCAGGTTCGGGCAGCCGGTCACGGCCTGCGGCCCATGCGGGTGGTGTAGCTGATGAGGGCCGCGTCCGCGTCGCCGACGCGGCGGATGATCTCTTCGTCGTCCGCGGGGGAGACTGTCGTACAGGACAACCTCTTTGGCAAACTCATGCAGGCACTCCTTCGCCGCGGGGAGCAGGTTCACCGGCTCAATGGCCACGATTTTCTGAAACATCGCTCTGTTCTCCTTTCTATTTGACGCGGCATGCGGCCCGCGTCCCTGTCTGCCATTGTAGCAGTAAACGACATAAATGGCAAGAGTGGAACCCGCTTTATCAGGAAGTCTCACAGAGTTCGCGGCGATGCAGCGCCGCGAATAAATGGAAATCCGTTTTTTGTGGCGTGTACGTCGAAAAAAACACTTTGCGCGGGGCGAGCGTCGCAGATGACCGTGGCTGACCGAGACGCAGAGCGGGCGAAAGCCTTCTACTTTATGAAAAAGGACATAGTCCTTTTTTCATAAATTTTCATTTGTCTCGCGCCCGCAGATGATGTTGAGGTTGCCGTTGCGGCAGCGGATCGCGTCGAGGAAGGGCTTGGGCACCTGCTTGTCGCGCAGCGTGATGCGGTACTGCAGCTCATAGAGCGTGCCCATGTGCGTGGTCTTGACGCGATCGAGTGTCCAGCCGGTTGTGTACTCATCCAGCAGATCGTCAAACAGCTCGTCATAGTCGAGGTTTTCCGGGATCGTGACGCGCAGGATCCGCTCGGCAGCCGCACGCTCGCCGAAGTGCAGCGCCGTGAGCAGGAGCATCATGCCCGCGATCACCACGAAAAACAGCGCCGCCAGCGCGACATAGCCCATGCCGGTGGCAAGGCCGATAGCCATCGCGAGAAACAGCACGCCGATCTCGCGCGCCGTCCCCGGCACCGACCGGAACCGGACGAGACTGAATGCGCCCGCCACGGCCACGCCGACGCCGACGCTGCCGTTGACAAGCATGATCACCAGCTGCACGACCGCCGGGAGAATCGCCGCCGTGATGGCGAAGCTCTGCGTGCAGCGCGAGGCGGTACATTGCGACGCCCGCCGTTGCCAGCCCCAGTACGAGGGACACGGCGGTGCAGATTAGAAAGCCCGAGAGTGTGAGCGTCGAGCCGAGAATGGAATTAAGCACTGTGTAACGCCTCCTTGAAGTGGTTCTGCGCACCCACCCCGAGATGCCCGCGGTAGCAGGTGCCGTATCTGGAAAAGGATGTGGCCCGCGCGCCGGCCTGCGAGAGCGCCCGGCTCAGCCAGAGCGGGCAGGCGTCGGGGGTCTTGAGCTCCATGAGAATCCGGTCGTCTCCGAGCAGCGGCGCGCCGCCGTCACCCGCCGTGAGCGAGAGATGATCCGTGCGCCAGCGGATCCCCGTGTCGAATGTCACGCGCAGACCCGGCTCCGTGACCCCGGCAAAGGCCGTCCGGTCATAGGCGATGAGCACACGCGGCTGCGCGCCGTACATCCGCTGGAACCAGCTGATCTCGCGGGCAATCTGCCCCGGAACGCTCACCTCGCCGCGCAGGAACGCGTCCGCGCGCGCCGCCGGGAGGGCGATGCGGCGCTTATAGACGATGCCGCCGACCTTTTTCTTCAGCTCCACGAACACACGTCCGTCCGGTGTGGGCGTGCCGTAGCTGCGCACGCGGAGCTTTTCCTTATAGTAGGGCTTTTCAGTGAGGTGCGGATGAGCTGCCAGTCCGGCGTGTCGCAGTAGAGCGAGCAGATCGTGTACTGTTCGTGCTCGTCGGCGTGCATGTGCTGACGTAGGGGTGTGAGAAGCGCTTCATACTGGACGGGGGTGAGAAAGTATTTTCCTCCCGCCGCTCGAAGCTGTATTGTGTGGATGCCATATGCGCCACTCCTTTCTTGCTGCCAAGGATAGACCCGCGACCTAAAGGGGAGCTAAAGCCCGTGCGCCGGAAAGGGCGATTGCCCTTTCCGGCGCGGGCTCCCTTTATCAAAAAGCCGATGGCCTTTTGATAAAAATTTCGCTGCGTTTCGCGCCTTGCCCCGCCATAGGCGGGTCTGCGACACTCTCCGCGCAGAGTGTCTTTTGCGGCGTACACGCCGCCGCAAAAAAGGATTGGATCTTTTCGCGCCGCTGCGGCGGCGAACTCTGTGAGACTGTTTTGGACGAACTAAAATCCCACTGAAAAGCGATGGATTTTCAGTGGGATTTTCTAATAATTATTGTGTGCTTACGCTTTTTTGCAGGAACTCTGCGAAGCGGCGGGCGAGGGCGGTGGTGCGGCGGGGAGGAGAATGCCGACGGTGCGCTGCATCGGCGGTGAGAGCGGGCGGACGGAGACACCGCTGTCCGCCGTCTCAAGCGACATCTCCGGCAGGATCGTCACGCCCAGCCCCTGCCGCACGAGCGAGAGCAGAGCCGAGTCGTCATCCGACGAGATGGAGACGGTCTGGCGCAGCTGCGAGCGACCCCAGGCTGGATGTGCGCGCGCAGGTCGCGCGAATCCGGCATGATAAACGGCAGCGCCCCAGCAGCTCCGCATCGATGCGCGCGTCCGGGTGCGGCGCGCCGCCGCGCGGAAAGACGGCCAGCAGCGGGTCGCTGAGCAGGGGAATCCACTCGCAGCTGCCGCGCAGCACCTCGTCGGCGAGCGCGAGATCCACGCTGCGCTGCGCCGCCCAGTCGGCAACCTCGTCCCCGCCGAGACGCAGGTCGAGCTGAATCTCGGGTGCAGCAGACGGAAGCGCTGGATCCGCTGCGGGAGCCACCGCTTGGCGATGCTCGGAAACGCCCCGATCACGATCGTTTTGCGCTGCGGGCCGGAAAACTGCTCGCTCTCGTGGCGCAGCTGCAGAAAGCGCCTGATCCGCCGCCTGAAAATAGGGGGAGCAGGTGCTCGGCGCTCTCGGTCATCGTGACGCCGCTGTGGCTGCGCCGGAGCAGGCGGCAGCCCACCTCCCTGCTCGAGGTGCTTCATCATCTGCGTCAGGCCCGACTGGGTATAGTTCAGCTCCTGCGCCGCCCGGCGCAGGCTGCCCAGCTGAATGATTGTCAGAAATGCCCGGATTTTTTTGTCGTCCATTGCCCCGTGCGCTTCCTTTCTCTGTAAAGGGGATATAACACTTCGTAATATCTATGATTATATAACAGTGCTTCCCAGGTGGCAAGAAAAAGTATAGAATAAGTCCGAATTTCAGGAAAGAGGGAATTACAGATCGTTATGAATGCATGGAAAATTACTCTGCGTAAAACGCTGCGTGCGGCACTGGGGCTGCTGGTCTGCTCCATCGGTTCCTATTGCACCATTGTGGCCGACGTCGGCCTTGCCCCGTGGGATGCGCTGTTTATGGGCGTGAGCGAGCACCTGCCCGTGAGCTACGGGACGGTCTCCGTCACCTGCGGCCTGATCGTCGTGGTGGTCGACCTGCTGATGCATGAGAAGATCGGCGTGGGCATGCTGCTCGATGCGTTTATGGTCGGCAAGGTGATCGATCTGCTGCGCTATCTCGACGTGCTGGCCCAGCCGACGTCGTATGTTATGCGCGTGGGGCTGATGCTCCTCGGCATCACCATTCTGTGCTGCGGTCTGCCGATTTATATGGGCGCGGGCCTGTGCTGCGGGCCGCGTGATGCGCTGCTCGTCGGCCTTGGCAAGCGTGTGCGCAAGATCCCCATCGGCGTGGTCAACATGATCATGTTTGCTGTCGTTGTGCTTGTAACGCTCATGCTGCGCGGGCCGATCGGCATCGGTACGCTGCTGGCTGTGGCGCTGCAGGGCCCGATCATGCAGCTGGTGTTCCATATCACGCACTTTGAGCCGCGCGACGTCGAGCAGAGTCGCTCATCGAGACGTTCCGCAAGCTCTTCCCCGTCCATGTCCCCGATCCCGCCGCCGCGGAGGACGTCACCGCAATTCCTGACAAAAGCACAAAAATCCGCGTATCGCCGACCGATACGCGGATTTTTATTTAGCAGAAGCAGAAAAGTCTCACAGAGTTCGCGGCTCAAAAGCCGCGAAAAGATCAATCCGTTTTTCGCGGAAAGAGTGTGTTTTGCGTGCGCAGCGCACAAAAATGCGCGGTTCGGGTGAAACCTCACAAAAAAGGGTTGTGCCCTTTTGTGAACTAAAAATACGCCGGCGACAGCATCGCGATCGCGTGCAGCTCCTGCTCGCTGGGGTTATACAGCCGGTGCGGCGTGTTCGCGGGGAGGTAGATACAGTCGCCCTCCTCCAGCCGGTAGACGTCCGTCTCCGTGTGATATTCCAGCACGCCCTGCAGCACCACCGAGCACTCAGCGGCCTCCGGGTGGAGCATCGCGGTCGCGCTGCCCCACGTCCTAGGGCTGAGCGAGTAGTGGATGACCTCGATCTGGTTGCCGCGGTCGTGCGTGCGGCGGAAGGGGGTGAGGAATTCATACTCGGTGTTCACGTCGGCAAATTTGATCTTTGTGCGGGCACTGCGCGGCGTGACCACGATCTCCTCGGGTGCCTGCTCCGCCATCAGCAGAGCCGCCATCGGCACATTCAGCACCTCGGCGATACGCATCATCAAATTCATGGAGGGCTTGATCTGGTCATGCTCAATCTGAGAGATGTAGCCCGGCGTGACACTTGCACGCTGCGCCAGCTCCTTGGCCGTCAGCCCCATCTCCATCCGAATTTCTCTGATACGTTCTCCCAGCAAATTCCGCACCTCCGATAATTTTCATTAACTGCTATATTATATGAAAAATACAGGATAAATGCAAGAGGACTTTCGCCGCTTTTACGCGCGGGCGAGTGCAACGAGCACCCGCGTCATTTTCTGCAGCGATTCGACGGGGATATACTCGTGGATGCTGTGGAAGTTCAGACCGCCTGTGGAGAGGTTCGGGCAGGGCAGACCCTCCCAGCTCAGACGCGCGCCGTCCGTGCCGCCGCGGATGGCGACGATGCGCGGCGCAACATCTGCGGCACGCATGGCGGCCTGCGCGTTTTCGATAAGAGTCCATAGTGGGGGAGAATTTTTTCCTTCATATTATAGTAGCTGTCGCGCACCGTCAGCTCAAAGCTGCCCGCGCCCCAGACGGTGTTGAGATAATCCGCCGTCCGGCGCAGAAAGTCCTTGCGCGTCTCGAACTTCTTCCGGTCGTGGTCGCGCACGATCAGCTGCACGCGCGCAAGGCTCTCATCGCCCTCCATCGCGCAGACGTGGTAAAGCCCCTCATAGCCCTCCGTGTGGGCGGGCGTCTGCGCCGGTGGCAGGAGTGAGAGAAACTGGTTCGCCATCAGGACGGCGTTTTTTCATCTTGTTCTTCGCCTCGCCGGGGTGGATGTTCAGACCGCGGACGGTCAGCTCCGCCGCCGCGGCGTTGAAGTTCTCATACTCAATCTCACCGAGCTCGCCGCCGTCGACGGTGTAGGCCACCGGGGCGGGGAACTTCGCTCGGTCGAAGTGGTCCGCGCCGCGGCCAATCTCCTCGTCCGGCGTGAAGCAGACGGCAATGGCGCGGTGCGGGATCTCCGGATGCGCGAGCAGCTCCGCGCAGGCGGAGACGATCTCGGCCACACCCGCCTTGTCGTCCGCGCCGAGGAGCGTCGCGCCGTCGGTCACGATCAGTTCCTGCCCGACATAGCGCTCCAGCGACGGATAGTCCCGCGGCGAGAGCACCGACGCGCCGAGCGCCAGCTCGCCGCCCTCATAGCGCACGACGCGCGGCTGAACGTTTTCGCCGCTCGCGGCGGGCGCGGTGTCCATGTGGGCGATCAGGCCGAGGGGGCGTGCGTCCTCGCAACCGGGCGAGGCAGGCAGGTGCGCGTAGACATAGCCGTATTCGTCAAGCTGCGCGCCCTTCATCCCGAGCGCGTCCAGCTCGTCGGCCAGAGCCTGGCCCAAGACGCGCTGACGCGCCGTGCTGGGGACAGTGTCGGACGACTCGTCCGACGTCGTATAAAAGCGCACATAGCGCAGAAATCTCCAGAACCATGGTGCATACCTCCATAAAAGATTTATATCCTGCTGTTCTTGGGCAATATATGCGCCGCGCATGCCCGCTCAAGCAGCGCCTGCACGTCCTCCTGCGGGAGGTCGCTGAGCGGGCGCAGCGGGGCGGGGAGCTGTCATAGGGAAGAAGCTGCTTTTCAAAGGAGCCCATATCGTACCAGCGGCCGTTCTTGAAGCCGGAGCTGTGCCACACGCCGCAGAGCTTGAAGCCGAAGTGCCGGTGCAGCGCCTCGCTCTTCGTGTTCGGGAGCGTCACGAGCGCGTAGGCCGTGCGCACGTTCTGCAGGCGCAGCAGCTCGAGCAGGAGCGTGTAGAGCTGCGAGCCGATGCCGTGCGACACGCAGCCCCGGTCGAGGTAGACCGACAGCTCCGCGCCCCACTGATAGGCCGCGCGTTCCTGAAAACGGTGCGCGTAGGCGTATCCGAGCACTTCCCCGTCCTCAATGTAGACGAGATAGGGGTAGACCGCCTGGATGTCCCGGATGCGCCGGGCAAACTCCTCCTCTGAGGGAGGGTATACTCAAAGGTGATGGGCGTTTCGATATACTGCGCGTAGATGCGCAGCAGGGCGGCCGCGTCGTCCGGCGCGGCAAAGCGAATGGTGTTCATAGTGCCTCCTTTTGTATGAGCCGCGTCATGTCCTCGGGGATCGGAGCCGTGACGGTGATATCCGCGCCGCTGAGCGGCTGGCGCAGGTGCAGAATATAGCTGTGGAGCGCCGGGCGGGCGATGAGCGCGCGGTCCTTCGTGCCGTAGAGCCAATCCCCGGCGAGCGGATGGCCGATGGCGGCGAGGTGGACGCGCAGCTGATGCGTGCGCCCCGTGGCGGGCAGCAGCCGCAGCAGGGAGAGATCCTCGCCGGAGGAGAGTGTCTCATATGTCGTGCGGGAGGGCAGGCCGTCCGGGTCGATTTTCCGCCGCAGGACGGACGACGGGTCGCGCCCGATGGGGAGCGTGATCTCCCCTGCGGGCGGCTGCGGCTGCCCCAGACAGACCCCCGCGGTACTCACGGTAAAAATCTCCCGAGTGCAGCAGTGCCATGCACCGCGCGTGCATGTACCCCGTCTTGGCGACGACCATCGCGCCGGTGGTGCCGCGCTCGAGCCGGTTCACGCAGTGAAAGCTGTCCTGCCCGAGATAGTGGACGACCGAGCCCGCGACGGTGACCGTCTCCTCCGTCAGCGCGGCGGAGTGGATGGCGATCCCGGCGGGCTTGTTGAGTACCAGCAGATCCTCGTCCTCATAGAGAATGTCGAGCGGAAAGTCGACGGGGCAGATGTGCTCGCTGCTCCCCGGCGGGTCGGAGACGTCCGCCGTCAGCACGTCGCCCGTGTGGGCGGGGGTGTTTACCGGCACGCTCCGGCCGTTGAGAAGGATCCCGCCGTTCCACTTCAGATGCTTGAGCAGCGTTGTCGACAGCTGCCAGCGGCTGCGCAGCAGGTGCTTCACGCGCTGGCCGTCCTCCGCAGGCGTGACGATATGTTCGAGAATCCGTGCATCTGCCTCCCATTTGATGATTTTTCATTATAGCATATTTCACCCCGTTGTGATACACTTATTTTGTCCAGCGCGCCGCGCCGGACGGAGTACGGATGATAAAGGGGTATGAGTATGGCCAGTAAGGTTTATTTTGCGGATCTGCGCGCGGATTATCACGAGAATCTCCAGCAGAAGCTGACCCGCCTGATGAAGACGGCAGGCATGGGCGACATTGACTTCAAAGACAAGTACGCGGCGATCAAGCTGCACTTCGGCGAGCCTGGCAATCTCGCTTTCCTGCGCCCGAACTGGGCGAAAACGGTGGCGGACTTCATTAAGGAGCGCGGCGGCAAGCCCTTCCTGACCGACTGCAACACGCTCTATGTCGGCGGACGCAAGAACGCGCTCGACCACATGGATTCCGCCAATCTCAACGGCTTCGGCCCCATGACGACGGGCTGCCAGATCATCATCGCCGACGGCCTGAAGGGCAACGACGAGGTGGAGGTGCCCGTCGAGGGCGGCGAGTATGTTAAAACGCCAAGATCGGCCGTGCCGTGATGGATGCCGACGTATTCATCTCCCTGACGCATTTCAAGGGGCATGAGTCGGCAGGCTTCGGCGGATGTCTCAAGAACATCGGCATGGGCTGCGGCAGCCGCGCCGGCAAGATGGAGCAGCACAACGCCGGCAAGCCCCACATCGCGCAGGAGTTCTGTATCGGCTGCGGCCAGTGCCGCAAGATCTGTGCGCATGACGCACCGTCCATCGTCGACCGCAAGGCCAGCATCGACCAGAACAAGTGCGTCGGCTGCGGCCGCTGTATCGCCATCTGTCCGAAGAATGCGGTGCAGGTGAATTTCGACGAGTCGACGAGCAACCTCAACCGCAAGATCGCCGAGTATACGAAGGCTGTCGTCGACGGGCGTCCGTGCTTCCATATCTCGCTGGTGATCGATGTGTCCCCGAACTGCGACTGCCATACCGAGAACGATCTGCCGATCGTCCCGAGCGTCGGTATGTTTGCCTCGTTCGACCCTGTGGCGCTTGACATGGCCTGTATCGACGCGGTAAACGCCCAGATACCGATGCGCGGTTCCGTAGCGGACTGCCCGGCGGACGACGCGCACGCGCACGACCACTTCCAGCGGATCCATCCGCACACGGATTGGCGCAGCTGCCTTGAGCATGCGGAGAAGATCGGCATCGGCATGCGGGAATATGAGCTGATCAAGATCTGAATTTTAATCACGCAAACAAGCTCCAAAGGGCCATGCCCTTTGGAGCTTGTTTGCGTGAAAAGATTTTCGCCCGAACCGCGCGTTTTGCCCGCCGCAGGCGGGCAAAACACACTGGCCCGACATCAACCGTCGGGTCTGCCGAGGCCAGTTCCTTTGGGTTGAGGCCAGCGCAAAGTGTTTTTTGCGACGTACACGCCGCCGCAAAAACGGATTGGACACTCTTTTCGCGGCGCTGCGGCGCCGCGAACTCTGTGAGATGGTTTATTTTTCTTTGTAGTAAAGGCGGCAGTGGCAGTAGCCCTCGAATTCGGGGTGCCAGCGATCTGGTCGCGGAACTCCTTGCACATGCACTTGTTTTCCGGTGTGCGCGCCAGACGGCAGGGACAGTACCCGCCCGTCCGCTTGAGACCCTCGCGGATGAGCGCCACAACCTCCTGATCGTCGTTGAGCCGAACCTTTCCCATGGGGTGAACCTCCTTTGTGCTGTATGACCCTATTTTTAGCCCGTTTTGGGCGGAAATACAAAATAAAAAACAGAGAAGCGGCCGTCAGTGCCGGGGGCGGCTCTCCACCGTCCAGTTTCGAGGGTTCGTGTCGTCCGGGGACAGACCGGCGAGAATGGCCTCATAGTGCGCGGCCTTATCCTCCATGTATTTTACGGTGGCCTTGGCCTCCTCTAACCGCCGGTAGGCCTCCTCGCGCTGCTTTTAAAATAATCGCGTACCGCGCCCGGAGATTCTCCTCGGATTCCTTCAGCAAGCACAGGCGGCGATACGCCTGAATGTCCTCAATGGAGGCTCCACAGCCCTTCAGACATTGGATGCCCTGCATCCAGTTGACGGATTCCTCATTGAACACCCGGCGGTTTCCGCCATCCCGCGCGCACGGCAGCAGGCCTTTGCCCGTGTAGAACCGCAGGGTATGCTCCGTGACGCCGAACATCTGCGCCATCTGCTTGATGGTATCATGCATAGCCGTACCTCAATT
>VOFG01000834.1_pt1 | contig 30001 bp, 50 predicted proteins | sample 5384171 | NCBI WGS metagenome assembly VOFG01 (sample SAMN12384726, study PRJNA508395) | human gut metagenome | isolation source: healthy gut F | host: Homo sapiens
GGGTCGTTTTTTTATGTATTTATTTATAAATAAAAGAGAATAAAAAGGACATAATTAGTGTAGGGACACATATCTTGCCAAGAAAGGATATCGTGAGGCAGTAGTGCCACAGATGAATTATATTGTCATATTTGATGTGAGAGTGGATGTTGTGAATGTAGTTGGTATATTCCACCAGTTAGAGAATTATCAGAGCAAATTATAATATGTTTTGGGGTAGATCAGAGTCGGTCGAAAGGCTGGCTCTAATTTTTGCACTTTTTCATTTTATAAGAAACCATATGGAAATTATAGTCCTGACTGGGCGGTAGTTTGTCGCAAGGGAGGCACTTGCAAATGTTGATGTTGGCATCTATTTTATAGTGGAGACAAAAAACTGGTAAGACAGAGGCAACCCAGACAAATGTAATAAAAGCGGTCTTTGCCATGCAGGCAGGACCGCTTTCTTTAAACTTCCTTAATTTGCAGGATATACTACACGCAAATGAAAAATTGTGTATAATGAATATAACTTATTTTTTACACAGGAAAGGAGCAGGCTTATGTGGGATAACAAAGTCTTGAAACAAAAAGCAAAGGAGCGTATGAAGGTCAACTACTGGAAGATGCTCTTGGTTGGACTTATCATTGCCTTGGTATCAGGAGGCACAGGAGCATCCTCCAGTGCCAGAAATTATGTCACAGGGGATAAAGAGACGACACAGTATGATGATTACGATGAGGATGCATTCTTTTCCGGAGGAGATATTGATCCGGACATGATGGTGGATTCACTTGGCTTCTGGGGTCTTTTTGGTGGAATGATGCTTGGTGTGGTGGTAGTTGCCGTTATCATTGGTATCTGCCTTGCTATTTTTGTATTGAATCCACTGGAAATTGGAGCACGTCGCTTCTTCTATCGCAATATAAATGAGAAGGCTGAATTAAAAGAAGTGGGATTTGGTTTTGACCGTAATTATCTGGGAAATGTGAAAACTATGTTCCTGCGCGATTTATATACGGTTTTATGGACGTTGTTATTTATCATTCCGGGAATTGTAAAAAGTCTATGAATATCGTATGATGCCATATCTTTTGGCAGAACATCCGGACATGAGTACAGATGAGGCTTTTGCCACCAGTAAACGTATGATGGATGGCAACAAACTGGATGCGTTCTGGTTTGACCTTACCTTTATCGGATGGAATATCTTAGGTGCTATCACCTTTGGTATTGTTGATGTATTCTGGGTCAATGGTTACTACAACCAGTCAGCCGCTATGCTTTATGATGCGATCAAGATTGGTGATCAGAACCGCAGAATGCAGCAGGAGACGACAGCAGATCAGGAATTTGACCAGTACTAAAAAAGGCGGGGAATACAAGATGTCACTACAGTTTGTGATAGGAAATGCGGGAAGCGGTAAGTCTACCTATCTTTACCGGCATGTGATCGCGGAAGCGATCAAACATCCGCAAAAAATTATCTGGTTATCGTGCCGGAACAGTTTACCATGCATACCCAGGAAGAACTTGTGGCTATGCATCCAAAGCATGCGATCATGAACATTGACGTTCTGAGTTTTGATCGTGTGGCATATCGTATTGTTGATGAACTGGGGACGGATACCTTAGAGGTCTTAGAGGAGACCGGAAAGAATCTGCTCTTGCGCAAAGTGGCACAGGAGCAGGAAACAGAATTACATGCACTTGGAAAGAATATGAAACGGCCTGGGTATATTGCCCAGGTCAAGTCTTTAATATCGGAATTTTCCCAGTACAATATCACACCGGACGCTCTGGATGAGATCATGCAGCGACCGGAACTCAGCCAGAGTTTCCGATACAAGGGAGCAGATCTGGTCACCATGTACCGGGCATTTGAGGAAAAGATTGCAGGCTCCTACATCACGACGGAACAGATCCTGCAAAAATTTTTGGATGTGGCGAAAGATTCTAAGATCCTGCGTGGATCGACCATCGTTTTGATGGCTTTACGGGCTTTTACACCCATCCAAAATCAGGTATTGGAAATGCTTCTGCGCATTGCGGACAAGATCATGGTAACGATCACCTGTGATACAAAAGAAGAATTCTTTGGCAGGATTCATGATGAGGAACTTTTTGCCATGAGTAAAAGACCATGGCAAAACTTGTAGATCTTTTGCAGGCAGACAGGCTGTCTCTTGGAGAATCCGGTCTTACTTGACAATGCGCAGGAAAGACGTTTTGTGGCAGGAGGAAGACTGGCGCATCTTGAGGCAAATCTTTTCCGCCCATCGGCGCAGGCTTGAAGCAGAAAGAAGCATCGGAAGATGCCATCCGCATCGTCAGTCTGAAAAATCCAAGGCAGGAACTGGCATATGCTGCCGGTGAGATCGCGCGCGCCGTGCGGCAAGAGGGGCGCAGATATCGCGATTTTGCTATCGTATGTGCAGATCTGGATACCTACCGTTACAGTGCTCCGGCAGTCATGGAAGACTACCATTTACCATATTTTTTGGATGTCAAGGCGGAGATCGTCTTTCATCCTATGATCGAGTTTATCTATGGGCTTCTTATGGTACTGGAAGAAAATTTTTCCTATGAGAGCATCATGCGCCTGCTCCGTACCGGACTGAGCGATCTGAGCGTGGATGAGATCGACCGACTGGAAAATTATCTGCTGGCATCCGGTATACGGGGGCGAAAGAAGTACAGTGAACCTTTTTTACGATCGCGCCAAGAGGCTATAGCCCGGAAGACATGGTTGCCTTAAATGAGATTCGTTTGCGCCTGTTTGCCCCGATCGAGCACTTTGTGCAGACGGTCTTTGCACAGGATGAAAGGACCCAGGAAAAAAAGGCTGGGGCATGGCTGACACCGGCAAAAAGCCTATCGGTACGAGCCCTTTCCTATGGGCTTTATGAGTATCTGGTTTTTTATCATGTGCAGGAAAAACTGGAAAATAAGGCAGAGGACTATGAAGCCGCAGGGCATGTGGTAAAAGAGTCAAGAATATCGACAGATCTATGGCGAGTGCATGGATCTTTTAGATAAACTGGTCGCCATTTTAGGACAGGAAGCGATGACGGTAAGCGAGTATCAGGAGATCCTGTCTTCCGGTTTTGAGTCGATCGCGGTGGGCATGATCCCGCCGGATCGGGATTGTGTCGTTATTGGGGATATGGAGCGTACCCGTCTTTCGGATATCCATACCATGTATCTGATCGGGGCAAATGATGGTGCCATTCCAAAAGCACTTGGCAATGGCGGTATTTTTGTCCCAACTGGATCGGGGAACAACTGATGGCACTGGATGTAGAGGTGGCACCGTCAGACCGGCAAAAAGCCTTTATGCAGCGCTTTATCTGTATTTTGTCATGACAAAGCCGTCAAGAGAACTGGTCGTGACCTATACGCGTGTGGATGGCGACAGTAAGGCGGTGCGCAGGTCTTATCTGATCCAGACCCTTTTACAACTTTTCCCGGATATCCGGGTGGAAGAATTAGAAGAACTTCCGGCAAGAAACCGCATCCTGACTGCGGAGACCGCCCGGGACTATTATGTAGATCTCTTGCGTCAGTATGTGGAGGAGGGCAGGACAGAGGATGCCTTTCTGGCATGCCTTGCATGGGAAGAGGCAAAGGACCAAGTGACTTTCCGCCGTCTGCGGGATGCAGCCTTTATGAGCACAAGGAAGAAAGACTTTCAAAAGCCGCGCTGGATGCTTTGTATGGCACATCCATCACAGAGAGCGTCAGCCGGTTGGAACAGTATGCCAGATGCGCTTATGCGTATTTTCTGCGTTATGGTCTGGGGCTGCTTCCACGTCCGGAACATGCCTTTGAGGTGGCAGACATGGGAAATCTCTACCATGAAGCCTTGGAGGAGTATTCCAAGCGGCTTTTAAAAAAGAGAGGATGTCAACTGGTACACGATCAGCAGGGAGCAAAGTGATGCTCTTTTGGCAGAAGCCATTGCCTACACCTATCAGACCATGGCAAAGACAGAGGTTTTGGAAGAAGGACAGGATCGTTATATCCTACGGCGTATGGAAAAGACCCTGCAACAGACCGTGCATGCCCTGACCGAACAGGTGCGAAAGGGTTCTTTTTGTGCCGAGTGCTTTTGAGGTGGATTTCCGTCAGGTTTCCGATCTGGATGCTTTGCGTTTTCAACTGGATGAGATGCACACCATGCGCCTGCGGGGAAAAGTGGACCGTGTGGATCTATATCAGGACGGACCTTCTGTTTATGTCAAGATCGTAGACTACAAATCCGGTGCCAAAGATATAGACTTTGCAAAATTATACCAGGGACTACAAGTGCAGTTGGTCCTTTATATAGATGCGACGGCGGAGGGATTAAAAGAACGCTATCCGCAAAAGAAGATCAGCCCCGGCGCCATGTTTTACTACCATATCGACCGTCCGCTGCTACTGGCAGGAGATCGTACAGAGCAGGGAAAAAGAGCAGGCGCTTTTAAAAAAGAATTGCAGATGAAAGGTGTCGTCAATGCAGATCTGCATGTGATCGAGGCATTGCATCACGGACTGGAAGGGCGGTCGGATGTCATTCCGGCGGGGATCAATAAGGATGGATCTTTATCTAAGACCTCAAGTGCGCTTTCCGAAGATGAATTTGCCCTGGTGTCATCCTATGTCCGTATGCTGATACAAAAATACCGGCAAACAGATCGTGGATGGCAGGATCGATTGTGCGCCTTACCACATGGGACAGGAAAACGGATGTACCCCTATTGCGAATACCATGGCATTTGTGGTTTTGATGCCCGAATGGATGGTTTTGCCTATCGCAGGCTTTTTCGACAAAGCAGATCGGGAGGAGATTTTTGGCGCGCATGGAGGAGGAGCCTGCAAAAGGATCGTTACAGAGAAGAAAGAACAGAAGGAGAGAAGTAAGGTGCCACAGTGGACAGAAGACCAGCAGCAGGTCATTGATAGCAGAGAAAAGAATATGTTGGTTTCTGCGGCAGCAGGCTCCGGTAAGACGGCAGTTTTGGTGGAGCGTATCATCCAGCGTATCCTGGATGAAGAAAACCGATCGACGTAGACCGTATTGTAGTCGTGACCTTTACCAAGGCGGCGGCAGCGGAGATGCGTGAGAGGATCCTCTTGGCAATCAACGGCAAATTGGAAGAAGATCCCGGAAATGTGCATCTGATGCGGCAGGCGACTTTGGTCCATAATGCCCAGATTACCACGATCGACAGTTTTTGTAATTATATCGTGCGCAATCATTTCCATGAGATCGATCTGGAGCCGGACTATCGTATCGGGGATGAGGGAGAAATGCTGCTCATGCGAAGAAGCGTTATGGATGCCATGATGCAAAAAAGAGTATGATGCGGCAGAGGAAGCAGGACAGGATACCTTTTTCTATTCTTTTATGAATGCCTATGTCCGGGGGCAATTCGGATCAGGCGGTAACAGATATGATCCTGCGCCTCTTTGATAAGGCACAGTCCTATCCGTGGCCGAAGGAATGGCTGCAATCCCTGGTGGATGCCTATGAGGTCACCTCGACACAGGATTTGCAGGAAAGTGCATGGTTTGCCTTTTACTGGACAGACTACGCATACAGGTGGAGGAGGCAAAGGCTAAGACCGAGCGTCTGATGGATGCTGTGCAGGCAGCCGGAGGGACCTATTTTTTACGAAAAGGGCTTGCAGCAGGATCTCTTATTATATGAGGACATCCTGGCATTTGACGAAAAGATGCGTTTTACGATGCCTTCCGGGATTTAAAAATATGGTGCGATCGGGCGCAAGCCCGCGCGGCTATGACGGCGATGAAGCCCTCCTCAATCGAGTAAAGGATGGACGGGATGCCATCAAAAAAAAGCATGGAAAAAAGCAAAGAGTGATTATGGCGCATTCTCTTTGGAAGAGATCGTCCGACAGATGCAGCAGATACAGCCCTTTGTTCGGGAATTGGTGCGTCTGACCATACATTTCATGGATGATTTTGCCGCCTACAAGCGGAACAAAAATGTCATGGATTTTAATGACATAGAACACTTTGCCCTGCAGATCTTAAAAGATCAAAGGACCAAGCAGACCACGCCGACTGCCAGAGAATTTCAGGCATACTATCAGGAGATCATGATCGATGAATATCAGGACAGCAACTATATTCAGGAAGAGATCCTAAGCAGTGTATCAAAGGAAGAGATCGGCGGGCATAATATGTTTATGGTAGGGGATGTCAAGCAGAGCATCTATAGTTTCCGTCAGGCATGCCCGGAGATCTTTATGGATAAATACGAGAGGTTCCACGGCAGGGAAGAAGGCAGTATTGCCATTGATCTGCACCAGAATTTCGAAGCAGAAATGAAGTGCTGACCTTTACCAATGATGTCTTTACCAGCTCATGCATGCGGATATCGGCAATGTGGAATATGACGATCTGGCGGCACTTTATCCCGGTGCGATCTATCCCGGGATTTTAAAATCGGAGGATTTCTTTGCGTCGGAAGATTATGATACTGACTTTCAGGGGGGAGATCCCGACGCAGACCAGGACAGTGACCTTATGGAGGATGCGGGATCGAAGACCGCATCGCCTTTGAGGCAAAGATCATTGCAGACAAGATCCGGCAATGAAAAGACGCAGTTTGTCACGGATAAAGCGTCGGGGAAACTCCGTCCTATGCGCTACCGCGATGTCGTTATCTTGTTGCGCAGTCCCGGAAGCATGGCAGAGAGCATGATTGCTGTCTTGAAGAAAACGGCATACCGGCTTTGCGGAAAATAAGACCGGTTATTTTGATACCATGGAAGTACAGACTGTCCTAAATCTGCTCCGCATCATTGACAATCCAAGGCAGGATATCCCTTTTGCGGCAGTCCCTACATTCCGCCATGTTTGCTTTTTTCCAGTGACCAGATCGCTCTGATCCGTATGACAGAGCCCAAACTGACCTTTTATGAAGCCATGCAGGCTTATGAAAAAGAGCATCCACAGGAGAAAAAGGTGGGAGATTTTCTGAGTTTTTTGGAGGATATGCGCTCTAAAGTGGCAGATACGCCTATTCATTCTTTTTTTATCGAGATGCTTTTGCAAAGACAGGCTATCTGACCTATAAAGTGCTATGCCGCGTGGCGAGAGCCGGCGAGCCAACCTGGAAAAACTCATGGCACAGGCAGTGGTTTATGAGAAGACCAGTTATAAAGGTCTCTTTCATTTCATAAACTATATCGGGCAGTTACAAAAGTATCAGGTGGACATGGGCGAGGCGGAACTCATAAACGACAATGATGATGCCGTGGCGATCCTGAGTATCCATAAAAGTAAGGGATTGGAATTTCCGGTCGTTTTGTATCCGGTATGGGCAAGCAGTTCAATGAAACGGACCAAAAGGGTTCTATGATCCTGCACGGTGATCTGGGCGTGGGACTGGATCTGGTCGATTATGAAGAACAGACCAAGATGACACCGCTTTACAAACAGGTGGTTGCACGCAGGCTGCATGAAGATGCCTGTGGCGAGGAAATGCGTATCCTTTATGTCGCACTCACCAGAGCAAAAGAGAAACTTATCTTGACGGGCACACTCAAAAAAAGCAGAGGAGACCCTGGAAAAATGGCAGGAAAAACCGCGGAAAACTGACCTTTTTTGAAAGGGAGGGAGCAAGGTCTTATCTAGAGTGGATCGTGCGTGCGACAGCATCCATGGGAAAAATATCCGATACAGGTCATTTCGCCGGAAGAAGTCGTTGTGGCAGAAGTTGCCGGACAGATGGATAAAGCGGCAAAAAAAGAGGCACTGGAGGTTTTGAGCGGACAGGCTAAACCGTCCTGGGTAAAGGCGTTAGAAGACGAGATGGCTTATGTTTATCCCTATGCATCCGTCGGAAAATATAAAAATAAATATTCCGTATCGGAGATCAAGCATGACCGGATGGAAAAAAGGCATTTGCAGACGACCAGAGTGTGCGTCCGGACTTTTGAAGGAGGAGACAAAAGAGATCGTTCCAGCATTTATCGCAGAGAAAAAGACACAGGAGGTCTCACGCGGAGCCCTACGGGGAACGGCTATGCACAGGTTTATGGAGTGCTTTGATTTCTGCAATTATACAGGCAGAGCCAGTCTGGAGGAGCAGGCAGAGCGGATGCTTCATGAGGGACGCATGGATCCGGAGCAAAAGGAACTTTTGCAGATGGACCGCCTTTATACCTTTATGGAGACCGGGGTGGCAAAGCGCATGATGCAGGCGGCTGGTAGGCATGAACTATACGTGGAAAAGCCTTTTGTCATGAGCGTTTTTCCGCAGGAACTCTTTTGACGAAGAGGAATCCGACAGCCGGAGTGATACGGTCTTGGTGCAGGGATCATTGACGTATTTTTTGTGGAAGAGGACGGCATTGTACTGTTGGATTACAAGACAGACCGTGTGCAGCAGGCAGAGGAACTCGTCAAGCGTTATCAGGCACAGTTGCAAAGCTTTATGCACTGGCATTGGGGCGTACCATGGATCTGCCGGTCAAAGAAATTTTGATCTATTCCTTTTATCTGGAAAAATGATTGCATTGTGAGGAGCAAGTATTTATACTATACATTGTTTCGTAGGAATGAGATCGTGACACAGACCCCCCCAGATCTGTGACATAGGAAGAAATAATAAGTAGGAGGACTTTTGAAATGAGCAGTTACGAATACGATGAGGCATGTATTCAGGCATTTCTTGAGCAGCAGTTGAAATTATTCCCGGAGGAGGTAGCCGAGACACCGGAGGAGGCAGAAGCCTTCTTAGAAGATTGTATGGCTATGGTCTGTGACAACAAGGACGAGGTCATCGAATACTTGGAAGATGAGATGGATATCGTAGGCATGGAAGAAGAGGAGATCTTGGAGGCGGAGGAAGTCTTTGCCATCGGAGACGGACGATATCTGGTAGTAGAAGGATAGTTGTATGAGACAGTATAAGAAGAGAATACCGGCACTTTTGCTGGTCCCGATCTTAGGGATTAGTCTGCTTTTTACAGGCTGTTCCATCGGAGACCGACAGGTGTATTTTGCCTCCAAGAGTTTGGGGACACACGGTATTTAAGATTGGTCGGATGGCGTGTTCGCGTGAAGAGGCAAAGGTCTATCTGGCAAATTATAAAAAATCTGTATGGAAAGATCTATGACACGATCTGTGGTCGGAGGATTATGATACCAAGACCATGGAGGAAAGCATCAAGGATGCGGTCATCAGTCATCTGACCAAGGTCTATTCGCTGGATATGTATGCCCAGACTAAAGAGATCGAACTTTCCGAGGAGGAAAAGGACAAGGTGACGCAGGCGGCGGAGACCTATTACAAGTCTTTGAATCGGACAGAGCGCAATACACCGGGGCGTCCAAAAAGGACATTACAAAGATGTATGAGCATTATGCGCTGGCGGAAAAGGTCTACAAGCAGTTGATGAGTGGTGTCGATGAGAATGTCAGCGAGGATGAGGCGCGTATCATGGAGGCAAATGTTATCTATGTGACGGATGAGACTCTGGCAAAGGATATTGCGACCCAGTTAAAGAACGGGGCTTCTTTTTGACCGGCTGGCAAGTTCTTACAGTCAGGCAGACAGCATCCATGTGACCTTTGGCAGAAATACTTATGAGACTGCCGTAGAGGATGTGGTCTTCCAGTTGGATGATGGTGATATTTCCGATATGATCCAGGGGAAGGATGGCTACTACTTTTTTGAATGTGTCAGCAAATATAACGAAGAACTCTCAGAACAGAACAAGGTTGCCATTGTCAGCCAGCGACAGGAACAGGCGATGGAAGATGTGATCTCTGCGATCGAGACGGATTATTATTCGGATTTTAATCGGAAACTGTGGGATAAGATCACAATCGACAAGAACGACAAGATCACGACCGATTCTTTTTTTACTACTTTAGATGATAAAATAACCTTTTAAATTGGATATTTTGGAAAGAATGTGTATAATAAAAGTTAGTAACAGATAAAAGTTATCAGAGAAAAAGGAGTGTTTGTTATGGCAGATACAAAAAAGTTGATATGAAGAAAATGGCTGAGGAAGCAAAGAAAGCCACAGAGAGCGTAAAAGTTGCAGCAACAAAGGCAGCATCTTCTGTAAAGGCTGGTGCTGAGAAAGCAAAGAAGGCGACAGAGGCAGCCGCAACCGAGACCAAGAAGCAGGCAGAAAACGTGGCTACTGAAGTCAAGAAAGAGGCAGAAAAGCAGGCTGAGGCTGTGGTTACCGAGACCAAGAAAGCAAGCGAGACTGTAAAGAAGACAGCCAAAAGGCTACGACCAGAAAGACTAGCAAGAAAAAAGCCGGAAATGACCAAGTCAGCAGTATTACAGTTTGGCGGAGAAGATTTTAAGGTAGATGAGATCATCGCCAATGCACAGGCTGCATTCAAGGCAGAGAACAAGAGAAAGGCTATCTCTGATATCAAGGTATATATCAAGCCGGAAGAAAGAGCGGCTTATTATGTAGTGACTTCAGGAGAAAGCGAATACGCAGGCAGAATCGACTTATAATTTTATCATACATACGCACATCTCATAGTGATATAGAAGAACCTATAGACAGGTGTAAACTTGTCTATAGGTTCTTTTTTGATCTTATAAAGACCGCACGCCGTTTTCAAAAAGTTGGCAAGTTTTTCTAAGTCTTCATCATTGATGGCGCTCTTTGACCTTGTGCAGGGCAATGATGCCGTTGATGGTAAAGGTGAGCAGGGCACCGACATAGTGGTAGTTGTCCGGCTGTAAGCCCTGTTCGATGGCTTTTTGCATTTAGGGCGGCGGACAGTTGCTGGCTGAACTTCATATTGCCACTGCTAAAGGGCTGGATGTTATCATTTTGGCAGATGGAAAGTGCATCGTACATGTCTAAGAAAAAGGCATGGGGATCCTCAAACATATTGGCAAGATAGTGCATGCCGGATACCACACTGGATATGGCATCGTTGGAAAGGGCATCCATGAGATCATAGATGTCGCGATAATGGGCGTAAAAGGTAGATTTGTTGATCTGTGCCTCTGTTACGATATCGGTTACCGTGATCTTTTCGATCGGCTTTTTGCCAGTCATGCGAAGAAAGGCGTCGGCGATGGCTTTTTTGTTTTTTGTACGCGGATATCCATAGAAATCCTCCTTTGCATTGCAGAAAAACAACGGATCGGACAGAAAGCGTTGCTTAACCAACGATACGGTGTCTATCTGCTGATTGTTTTACCCTTTGTTTTGTCCTTATAATAACAACTGTAAGTTGGAAATGCAACTATGAGTTGGAAAACAACCTATAGTTGAAAATATTTTATCAGGATAGAAAAGGAGGATCAAGATGAAGAATGAAGAAATGATGAAAAGGGTCTGTCTGGAAAGCCATTGCGTCTATGGCAATCCCGTCCGCGGTGATCATGATACTCATGATCTTTTTACAATATCGCAGATATGTTTTTATCGCAAGATTGGGGGACAACGCACAGGTGGCGGCAGTTTCTGTGGTATCTCCGGTATTTTCCATTATGTCAGCCATTGCCATGATGCTTGGAAACGGAGGCTGTACCATGATTGCCAAAGCCTTTGGGGGCGGGAGATAAGGATAAGGCCAAGACGTATTCCAGCCTGTGTATGTGGACCGCCATTGTGCTTACTGTCGTATTTATCGTATTGGCACTGACCTTCGTCGATCCCCTGCTTGCCTTTTTGGGGGCGAAAGGTGACGTTGCCCTTTATGCCAAAAAGTATATGATCCCGATCGTCTTAGGATCCCCCCTTTATGATGCTCTCTACATCCGTTGCGCTTTTGCTTCGTGCGGAAGGTGCTGTCATGGAAGGCTTTTGCGGAAACCTCATTGGTACAGTGGTAAATCTGATTCTAGATCCCATTTTTATTCTTGTATTTCACTGGGGTGTTGCAGGAGCAGCGCTGGCGTCTGTAGCAGGAAATGCTTTGGCAACTTTTTACTATAGTTATGTCATTAGCAAAAATCGCAGGCAATGTCATTTTCCTTAAAATATGCCAGAAAGGACGTAGGTGCGATCGGCCATATCTTGATCCTGGGACTTCCAAATGCCATTGCCAGTATCTTATCCGGTTTTGCATCCACCTTTAGCAACCAGATCTTGAGCGGTTACGGCATCGGATGCCCTTGCCGCCATGGCTGCGGCTGGCAAATGTACCATGATCGCTACTACCCTTGTCATGGCAGTAGGAATGGGCTGTCAGGCACCGATCTCCTATAATTATGGGGCACAGAATATTCCGCGTCTCAAGGAAGTGGTGCGCAAATTATCTATTCTGGTCTTTGCTATCAGTATTGTGGCAGGTGCCTTTTGCTTTCTCTTCCGAAAAGTCATTATGGCACAGTTCTTAACGACGGATGTCTTAGACCTAGGCGTTCATATGGTGACCATCCTGCTTTTGACCAGTCCTATCATAGGCGTAGTCTATCTGGTGTCAGGCTATTTTCAGGCAATCGACCGGCCTATGGAATCTCTGGTCGTATCCATCCTTCGTCAGGGGCTCCTCCTGATCCCGGCACTCTATATCTGCAACCGTCTGTCGGGTCTGGATGGCGTTGTTGGGCATATGTGGTCGCAGATGTCATCAGTACGATCGTTGCCCCGATCGTTTATCTAATGCGAAAAAACCTTTGTATTATAAGGTCAAAATAGATTATTAGCACTCATTTTAAATGAGTGCTAATTTTTGTTGACTTTTGCATTTGGCTGTCTTATTATATTTTCTAGAACGTGAGAGATGGCGACATCCGTTCTATTTTATAGAAAGAAGGAATGATAGAAATGGAAAACAAACGTGGAAGTTTATCAATTACAAGCGAAAACATTTTTCCGGTAATCAAGAAATGGTTATATTCAGATCATGATATTTTTTATAGAGAATTGATCTCCAATGGCTGTGATGCCATTACTAAGTTAAAGAAACTGGATATGATGGGAGAATACGAACTCCCGGAAGACTATAAGGCAAAAGATCCAGGTTATCGTCAGCCCGGAGGACAAGACCCTTACCTTTATCGATAACGGTCTTGGTATGACGGCAGAAGAAGTGGAGGAATATATCACACAGATCGCTTTTTCCGGTGCTACCGACTTCTTGGAGAAGTACAAGGACAAGGCAAGTGAGGAGCAGATCATCGGTCATTTCGGATTGGGATTTTATTCTGCCTTCATGGTTGCGGATGAGGTACATATCGATACCTTATCTTATAAGGAAGGCGCCAAGGCTGTACATTGGGAATGTGATGGCGGTACCGAGTTTGAGATGGGTGACGGAGACAAGACGGAAGTCGGAACCAAGATTACTTTGTTCCTAAACGAGGATTGCTTGAATTTGCAAACGAATACCGTGCAAGAGAAGTCATTGAGAAGTACTGCTCTTTCATGCCGACGGAGATCTATCTTTCAAAGAAAGATGCACCGGAAGAATATGAGACCATCGACAAGGAAGCAGACAAGCGCGACACCGATACCGTGATCGAGGAAATCCATACCGATGCCAAGATGGAAGAAAAGGAAAAAGAGGATGGCAGCAAGGAGATGGTCGAGGTAGAGCCTGCCAAAGACCAACTCAAGATCGTAAAAGCGTCCGGTTCCTTTGAACGATACCAACCCACTTTGGACAAAGAACCCGAGCGAATGTACAGATGAAGATTATATCGCCTTTTACCGGAAGGTATTTATGGATTACAAGGAACCGCTGTTCTGGATTCATCTGAACATGGATTATCCGTTCAACCTGAAAGGTATTCTGTACTTCCCGAAGATCAACATGGAGTACGAGAGGATTGAGGGTACCATCAAGCTGTACAACAACCAGGTATTTATCGCGGATAATATCAAGGAAGTTATTCCGGAGTTCCTGATGCTCTTAAAGGGTGTCATCGACTGCCCGGACCTGCCGTTGAACGTATCCCGTTCCGCTTTGCAGAATGATGGATTTGTTACCAAGATTTCTGAGTACATTACCAAGAAGGTGGCTGACAAACTCATTGGTATGTGCAAGACCGACAAGGAAAATTATGAGAAATATTGGGATGACATCAGCCCATTTATCAAGTTTGGCTGCTTAAAGGACAATAAGTTCTGTGACAAGATGAATGACTATATCCTCTTTAAGGATATTGACGGCAAGTACACGACCTTACCGGAACTCCTTGTTGCGGAAGAAAAGACCGAGGAAAAGGCAACGGATGAAAACGGCGAGACCGTGGATGTCGAGGAAGTAAAGGAAGATGCCGGTGCGGCTGAAGGTGAGCCGGAAGATAAGAGAAAGACCATCTTCTATGTGACTGATATGCAGCAGCAGAGCCAGTATATCAACCTGTTCCGTGAGCAGGGCATGAATGCGGTTGTTCTGGACCACACGATCGACAATTCCTTTATCACACAGTTAGAGCAGCGCAATCAAGACTACAAGTTCTTGCGAATCGATGCAGATCTGACAGAAAACCTGGTTGAGGAGGCTTCTGAGGAAGACTTGAAGGCTGCACAGGATGCCCTTTCTGCACTCTTTAAGAAGGCATGCGGCAAGGACAATCTGACCGTAAAAGGTAGAGAAGTTCAAAAACAAGGACATTTCTTCTATGCTGACAGTTTCTGAGGAAAGCAGACGTATGCAGGAAATGATGAAGATGTACAATATGTACGGCATGGATCCGTCTATGTTTGGCGGAGACGAGACGCTGGTACTCAATGTGGACAACGACCTTGTCAAATACATGTTTGAGCATGCAGATGGCGAGAATGTAGAGATGTTCGCACAGCAGTTGTACGATCTGGCATGTCTGGCAAATAAGCCGCTTGCACCGGAAGCCATGACAGCATTTGTTGCCCGTAGTAGCAACAAGATCATGATGCTTTTGGCACAGGATAAATAAGATATAAAATAAAATGTACCGGATACAGAGAAAGGTCTGTATCCGGTCTTTTTTTTATATTGACAGAAAAGAAATGCGTATTATGATGAAAGTAAGAGAAGTTTTTCATGGATGTGCATAAAAACAGGGGGGATCAGATTATGGCAGAAAGAAATCATGAAGTGACAAAAGACAGCCGCTCTTAGATGCCAGGGGAAACATCGCAGAGCCGGGCTGGTCGAGAAGACAGTTGCAGGTCTATGACCGGACAAAGATCAAGGCAGCCAGGTTCCGTATCAAGGAATGGGACTATTATCTGGTGGTAGGGGATGCATGTGCCGTGGCATTTACCCTATCGGATGATGGCTATGTGGGCTTACAGTCGGTATCTTTGCTGGAATTGGGAGAGCATCCTTGGGAGCACACAGAGACCATTTTGGATGCTTTTCCTATGGGAAAGTTTCACTTGCCGGGCAATTCTTCCGCCGGAGATATTGTCTATGATAAGGGCAGGCTGCAATTATCTTATTGTCTGGAAGAAATAGAGGGCAAGCGGGTGCGGCATATCCGGGGCAATTTTGCAGACTTTTATCAGAAGAAGCCTTTTTCCTGTGATATTGTCTTGGAAGAACCGGACATGGATACCATGGTCATTGCGACCCCTTGGGATAAGAACGGACATTTTACTACAATCAAAAGATCAACTGTATGCGGGCGAGCGGCTGGGCAGACTATGACGGCAAACGCTATGTCTTTGATCCGGCAAGGCATTTTGGAACGCTGGATTGGGGCAGGGAGTCTGGACTTATGACAATACCTGGTATTGGGATCCGGCAACTGTGACTTAGATGGGCATGCCTTTGGCTTCAATATCGGCTACGGATTTGGCAATACCAAGGCGGCGACTGAAAATGTCATCTTTATGATGGCGTGGCACACAAGATCGATGATGTGACCTTCCACATCCCACAGGACGATTATTGCAAGCCTTGACTTTTCTTCCAGCGATGGACGCTTTGAGATGGAGTTTATGCCAATTCTTGACCGCAGTGCCTGTATGGACTACAAACCGATCGTCTCCGATCAGCACCAGGTCTTTGGCAAAAATGAGCGGCGTGGCGGTCTTAGATGACGGCACGCATCTTCATATAAAAGATGTCTTATGTTTTGCGGAAAAAGTGCATAACCGCTATTAAAAAACAGGTCAGTCTCTTGTGAGGCTGACCTGCTTTTTATGTAAGTTTATTTGGAAGCAATTTCTTTTTTTAAGTTCTTGTGCGCCGTAGAAAGCATAAGTTTGATACGGTTGAGCCTGGTTTACTTCCGATGCGCCCGGATCATAGTCAATGGCAACGATATTTGCCTTTGGATATTCGTGGCGCAATTCTTTGATAACACCCTTTCCGACAATGTGGTTTGGCAGACATGCAAACGGCTGGGCACAAATGATATTCGGCACGCCCTGATGCATGAGTTCTAACATTTCACCGGTTAAGAACCAGCCTTCACCGGTCTGGTTACCAATGGATACGATGGACTCAGCATTTTTTGGCTGTGTCTTCGATATAGCAGGTCGGTTCAAAGTGCTTGCTCTTTGCCAGTTCGTCTCTGGCATCTTTTCGCATCCATTCAAAGAAACGGATGAGCATCTTATTGAGGCGGGCTGTCTTTTGGACTCGCCCAGATTGTCTGCCTTGTGCATCTGGTTGTAGCAGCAGTAGAGCAGGAAGTCTGTCGATCCGGTACAACGGCTTCTGCACCTTCAGATTCCAAAAGCGTTACTACGTCATTGTTGGCTGCCGGATGGTATTTTACCAGAATTTCGCCGACAACGCCGACACGCGGTTTCTTCTCATCTGCGATCGGCAGACAGTCGAAATCGCGGACGCATCTGGCGGCACATCTGCTTGTACTTGCGATGGGAAAGGAAGCCGTCCTGGGTTACAAAGGCAATGACGCGCTCTTTTCCATTTTTTCATGCAGGGCATTGGCAGAACCCGGTGTCACTTCATATGGACGCATGCGGTATAAGCAGCGCAGGAAGATGTCGCCAAATTCCAAGGCGTATAGGCCATGCTGGATCAGAGCCGGTGTGATCTTAAATCCCGGATTCTTTTTCCAATCCGACCATATTTAAGGATACGACCGGAACATCCGGGTAACCTGCCTTGGCAAGGGCACGACGGATAAAGGCGATATAGTTGGTCGCACGGCATCCGCCACCGGTCTGGGTGATGAGGATTGCTGTCTTGTTCATGTCGTAATTGCCGGAAGCAATGGCAGCCATGATCTGACCGACAACGATCAGAGACGGATAGCAGGCATCGTTATTTACATATTTCAGACCGACATCTACACATTCTCTGGCAGAGATCTGTGGATGGATAAATGGTATCCTGCGGCAACAAATGCCGGTTCCAAAAGTTCAAAATGGATCGGTGACATCTGCGGACAGATGATGGTGTAATCCTTGCGCATTTCCTCGGTAAAGATGACACGCTCAAAGTTTGCCGGTTCGATCTCGCGCTTTTTCTTTCTCTGACACGGATGGCAGAGAGGAGAGAGCGGATACGGATCCTTGCAGCACCCAAGTTATTTACTTCATCGATCTTTAAGCAGGTATGATCTTGCCGGAGCCTGTCAAAATATCACTGACCATATCGGTTGTTACGGCATCGACACCGCAGCCGAAAGAGTTGAAAGCTGGATCATATCCGATCGTCTCTGGTCTTGACAAAGTTGGCGGCAGAGTAAAGTCTGGAATGATACATCCACCGATCCATAACCAGGATCGGACGCTCCAGATTACCCAGATGTGACACAGAATCCTCGGTCAAAACACAGATGCCGTAAGAGTTGATCAGTTCCGGGATACCATGGTCGATCTCTGGATCGACATGGTATGGACGACCTGCCAGAACGATACCGCGTCTACCGGTTTCCTTCATATATTTGAGGACTTCTTCACCCTTTTTCATCATTTCCAGACGGGTCACTTCCTGTTCTTTCCAGGCATCGGTGACAGCCTCGCGCACTTCGATTCTGGTATGTCAAATTCTTCCTTGAAGCATTTGACCAGTGTCAGGCTTGCCTTCTCCTCGCTGCCAAAGGACATGAAAGGATTGATAAAACGCACCTTGCCGGAAGTGATCTCGTCCACATTATTCTTGATGTTTTCCGAATAAGAGGTAACGATCGGACAGTTGTAGTGGTTACCGGCATCCGGGAACTCGTTTCTTTCATAGAAGAGTGCCGGATAGAAGATAAAGTCTACATTGCCCTCATCAATGAGCCACTGGATATGTCCGTGTGCCAACTTGGCAGGATAACATTCGGATTCACTTGGAATGGATTCAATGCCCATCTCATAGATCTTTCTGGAAGAAGAAGGAGATAAGACAACGGAAAATCCGAGTTTTTTAAAGAAAGTTGCCCAGAATGGGTAGTTTTCGTACATATTCAAAACTCTCGGAAGTCCGACCGTGCCACGTTTTGCTTCTTCTCTTGGCAGTGGTTCGTAATCAAAGATACGCTTGTTCTTGTATTCAAAAGGTTCGGAATATTTTCTTTGTTCTTTTTCCTTGCCCAGACCCTTTTCACAACGGTTACCGGTAATGTAACTGCGGTTGCCGGAGAAACGGTTGATGGTCAAAAGACAGTGGTTGGTGCATCCCTGACAACGGGCAAGTTTGGTCGTATAGGTCAGTTCATCGATCTGGTCAATGGTCAGCATAGTGGTCTGATAGTCTTCTTCGTGGCGTTCTCTGGCAATCAGGGCACAACCGAAAGCACCCATGATACCGGCGATGTCAGGTCTTACTGCCTGGCAGCCGGAAATGCGCTCGAAAGAACGAAGCACGGCGTCATTGTAAAAAGTACCGCCCTGTACGACAACGTGTTCTCCGAGTTCTTTCGGATCGGAGAGTTTGATAACCTTAAAGAGGGCATTTTTGATCACGGAATAAGCAAGACCGGCAGAAATATCAGCCACGGTCGCACCTTCCTTTTGTGCCTGCTTTACCTTGGAGTTCATAAATACCGTACATCTTGTACCAAGATCAATCGGATTCTTGGCAAACAAGGCTTCCTTAGCAAAATCCGCAACGGTAAAGTTCAAAGATTTTGCAAAAGTCTCGATAAAGGATCCGCAACCGGAAGAACATGCCTCATTCAACTGCACGCTGTCAACGGTCTGGTTCTTCGATCTTGATGCATTTCATATCCTGTCCGCCGATGTCTAAGATACAATCGACCTCCGGGTTAAAGAAGGCAGCAGCATAGTAGTGTGCCACGGTCTCGACTTCGCCTTCGTCAAGCATGAGTGCGGACTTTAAGAGTGCCTCGCCGTATCCTGTGGAGCAGGAATGAACGATGTGGGCATCCTCCGGCAACTTGCTGTAGATGTCTTTGATGGCACCGATGGCGGTAGCAAGCGGGCTGCCGTTGTTGTTGCTGTAGAAAGAGTAGAGCAGTGAGCCGTCCTCATCTACCAGTGCAATCTTGGTCGTGGTCGAACCGGCATCGATACCCAGATAGCAGTTGCCGTGATAAGAGGCAAGGTCAGCGGTACGGACATGGTTGTTGCCGTGGCGCTTGATAAAGGCATCGTATTCTTCTTCTGAGGCAAAGAGCGGCTCCATGCGCTACTTCAAATTCCATATGAATATTGGAAGACAATTTTGCCATAATATCGGTGATGGCAAACTGCTTTTTTCTTCCTTATAATTAAGGGCTGAACCGATCGCGGCGAACAGGTGTGAGTTCTCCGGTGTGATGGCATGCTCATCATCCAGATTTAAGGTACGGATGAAGGTCATTTTAATCGATCCAGGAAATGCAAAGGACCGCCTAAAAAGGCAATGTGGCCGCGGATCGGTTTCCCACAGGCAAGACCACTGATGGTCTGGTTGACAACGGCCTGGAAAATGGAAGCTGCGAGGTCTTCCTTGGTTGCCCCTTCGTTGATGAGGGGCTGGATATCGGACTTGGCAAAAACACCACATCTGGCTGCGATCGGGTAGATCGCCTTGTAATTCTTGGCATATTCGTTCAGACCGGAGGCATCTGTCTGGATCAGAGAAGCCATTTGGTCGATAAAGGAACCGGTACCACCGGCACAGATACCGTTCATACGCTGTTCTACGTTACCGTTTTCAAAGTAGATGATCTTGGCATCCTCACCACCAAGTTCAATGGCAACGTCTGTCTGTGGTGCATAGTGGGTCAGGGCAGTAGATACTGCGATAACCTCCTGGGTAAAAGGAACGCCCAGATGGTTGGCAAGAGTCAGACCGCCGGAACCGGTGATCATCGGAGATACCATGATCTCGCCGGTGCTGTCAAATGCTTTATGTAACAGGTTACTTAAGGTTTCCTGAATGTTTGCAAAATGGCGTTCGTAATCAGAAAAGATAAGATTGTCCTGCTCATCAAGGATTGCAATTTTGACGGTTGTAGAACCGATGTCGATTCCTAACTTGTACAATTTTTCATTCATAATGATGTAAACCCTTTCTAAAAACTTATATGATAACTGTTTACTCCCGTTAATCCCATAGATTGAAGTCTGTCTTTTTCCTATTTATTATATAGAAAACAAACAGAGTTATTATACGACACAAATCGACAAAAAACAAGAAGCGGATTCGTTGACAAAAAGTGGGAAGCACCCTATAATTAAAATAATTATGCAATATCGTCGGTGACTATACCATTTCTTAAGATATTGCGAGAGTGAGGAGAATACTTTTATGCTAAATAAGTTAGAACGTGCTCTGGGTAAATATGCCATTCCGAATCTGATGCGTTATTTGATCGGGGGCTATGTGCTGGGGTATTTTTTGATGTTGGGAAGCCGCATTACCAGTGTAAACTTTCTGACCTATATGACCCTAGAGCCTTATTATATTATCCATAAGTTCCAGATCTGGCGTATCTTTACCTGGATCACGATCCCGGAGACTCCCAATATCCTGTTCTTTGCGATCATGCTCCTTTTGTATTATCAGTTGGGAACGGCGCTGGAGAATGCATGGGGGACATTTCGCTTTAATGCCTATATCATTGGAGGCATGCTTGCGACTCTGATCGGTGCTTTTGTTTTGTATTTTATTTACGGTGCGGTGACCGGCAGTCCGGTAGCAGGTGTTGGCGGTTATTTTAGTATGCAGTACATCAACCTGTCGATCTTTTTAGCATTTGCCGTATGCTTCCCGGATATGGAAGTGCTTTTGTACTTTATCATTCCGATCAAGATGAAGTGGATGGCAGTGGTTTATGCCGTTATGATCGCGATCAGTCTGGTGGGATCCTCCTGGTCAGGTCGTGTGGCGATCATCTGCTCCCTGCTCAACTTCCTGATCTTTTATCTGTCATCCCGCAATTACAGACGTGTGGATCCGCGTGAGATCCACCGCAAGCAGGAATATAAGCGCAAGGCGGCAGCCGGTGCAGGACCAAGGAGAGACAGGAGCGGCGCACCGATCGCAAGACACAAGTGTGCGGTATGCGGCAGGACAGAACTGACAAACCCGGAACTGGAATTCCGTTTCTGCTCAAAATGCAACGGCAATTATGAATATTGTCAGGATCATCTGTTTACACACAAACACATCCAGTAGGCAATACCAAAGAGGAATATAAGTGGATAAGTCCACAGATGGAGAGGAATAGATCAATGGAGAACGAAAAGAAGTAGTATCAAAGAATTTTATCGAGATGGAGATCGACAAGGACCTGGCAGAGGGGGTTTACGACACCGTATGTACCCGTTTCCGCCGGAGCCAAATGGTTATCTGCATATCGGTCATGCCAAGTCCATCCTGTTAAACTATGGTCTGGCAAAAAAATACAATGGCGAATTTCACATGCGTTTTGACGACACCAACCCAATCAAGGAACGTGAGGAATTTGTAGAGTCCATCAAAAAAGATATTCAGTGGCTGGGTGCAGACTGGGGCGACCATCTGTATTTTGCATCCAACTATTTTGACCAGATGTATGAAGCAAGCTATTACTCTGATCAAAAAGGGCAGGGCATACTGCTCTGACTTAAATGCAGACCAGATCCGTGAGTACCGCGGTACTTTGACAGAGCCTGGCAAGGAAGATCCGAATGCAGGCCGTAGCATCGAAGAAAATTTACAGATCTTTGAAGATATGAAAAACGGCAAATACGAGGACGGCTCCATGGTACTGCGTGCCAAGATTGATATGACATCACCGAATATCAATATGAGAGATCCGATTCTCTACCGTGTGGCACATATGCATCATCACAACACCGGAGACAAATGGTGTATTTATCCTATGTACGATTTCGCCCATCCGATCGAGGATGCGATCGAGGGCATCACACATTCTATCTGCACACTGGAATTTGAGGATCACAGACCTCTCTACGACTGGGTCGTTCGTGAGGTCGGTTTTGCACATCCGCCAAGACAGATTGAATTTGCCAAGATGTATCTGAAAAATGTCGTTACCGGCAAGCGTTACATCAAGCGTCTGGTAGAAGAAGGCATCGTAGACGGCTGGGATGATCCGCGTCTGGTATCCATTGCAGCCCTGCGCCGCCGTGGCTTCACACCGGAGTCCATTGCAAAGTTCGTAGAACTCTGTGGCGTGTCAAAGAGCAATTCTTCTGTAGATTATGCCATGCTTGAGTATTGTATCCGTGAGGACTTAAAGAACAAAAAGAGCCGTGTGATGGCAGTGCTTGATCCAATCAAGGTTGTGATCGACAATTATCCGGAAGGACAGATCGAGTATCTGGAAGCACCGAATAACCTGGAAAATCCGGAACTTGGCACCCGTCAGGTACCGTTTTCCAGAGAGATCTATATTGAGCGCAATGATTTTATGGAAGAACCGCCACGCAAGTATTTCCGTATGTTCCCGGGCAATGAAGTGCGCCTGATGAATGCTTACTTCGTGACCTGTAATTCTTTTGAAAAGGACGAAAATGGCAATATCACAGAGATCCATTGTACCTATGATCCGGCATCCAGAGGCGGTAACAGCCCGGATGGACGAAAGGTAAAGGGCACTATCCACTGGGTATCCTGCGAGACAGCCGTTCCGGCAACCATCCGCCTCTATGAGAATATCGTAGATGAGGAAGCCGGCGTTTACAATGAGGATGGTAGCCTCAACTTAAATCCAAATTCTCTGACGGTTTTGGAGAATTGTTATGTGGAGCCATCCATCGCAGAGGCAGAGGCGTATGACAGTTTCCAGTTTGTACGTCAGGGCTTCTTCTGCGTAGATGCAAAGGATTCTTCAAGGAGCATCTGGTATTCAACCGGATCGTATCTTTGAAGTCTTCCTACAAATTGCCGACAGCCTAAGTTGGTTTTAGCAGAAAGTGTGAAATAATGAATTTATTATCTGGATTAGAGAAATTTGGTCTGAAAGGCGATGGCGAGTTAGACATCTTAAATGATGGCAGCGAGGCGAAAAAGAAACAGACCGAAAAGGCAAAGGCAGAAGTGGTAGAATTGACTGAAAAGGATTTCCTTTTGGATCACAAGATGAAGTGCCCGATCTGCGACAAGGAATTTGTTGTCAAAGGGGTAAAAGAGTTCCAAGGTCAAGAGAAAGGAACCGGATGCGGATCTTCGTCCAAACCATGAGTATGTCGATACCTTAAAAGTACGGTGTATGTGCCTGCCCGTCCTGCGGATATGCAGCCCTGCGCCGAAATTTTGAGCATTTGTCACCGACACAGCGCAAATGGATCCGTGAGCGATCTCAGCCAATTTTAAGCCGGTCGAAGAGCCAAAGATGGAAGTCTACACCTATGATTATGCGGTAGAAAAGTACAAGTTGGCGCTGGTTTCCGCTATGGCAAAAAAAGGCAAAACTGAGTGAGAAGGCATACATATGCTTAAACATCGCGTGGCTGCGCCGTGCCGAGATTAAGACCATACCGGATGATACGCCGATGAATAAGAAACGTATCGAAAACTGCCAGAAAGAATATGAGGGATTTTACCGTCAGGCATACGATGGCTTTATGAAAGTGACCAGCACAGAGATGCCGCCTTACAATGGTATGGATGCCAATACGGTCGATTATATTCTGGCAAACATGGCAGTCCACTATAAAGATTATGACATTGCGTCCAAACTGATCAGTCGTCTGATCACATCTTCCGGCACATCCAAGCGCATGAAGGATAAGTGTCTGGAGTTAAAGGAACAGATCGTAGCAGACTTGAAGGCAAAGGCAAATTAGTATAAGACCGGGCAGAGTTTTTCTGTCCGGTTTGGAAGTTAAGAGGAGAAGATGGAGCAGGAAATTCGTTTTTACAAGGGTTTAGCAAAGCAGTATCCGAATGTCGCGTCTGCGGCAACGGAGATCATCAACTTACAGGCAATCCTAAATCTGCCAAAGGGGACAGAGCATTTTATCACCGATGTGCATGGCGAATATTTACAATTCCGTCACATCCTGCGTAATGCATCCGGGGCGATCCGAAGAAAGATCGATGATGTATTCGGACCGACACTGCGCATGGAAGAAAAAAAAAAGGAACTGGCAGCGCTTATCTATTATCCGCGGGAAAAGTTAGAGCAGGTGGAGGCCAAGGAAAAGGACATCGAGGAATGGTATCAGGTGACCATCCACCGTATGATCCTGCTCTGCCGGAGTGCGGCATCCAAGTACACGCGTTCCAAGGTTCGAAAAGCAATGCCGACGGATTTTGCCTATGTGATCGAGGAGTTGATGAGCGGCAGACCGGATGAGGCAGACCAGGAGGCTTATTACAATGAGATCATCCATTCGGTCATCACGACAGGCAGGGCAAGAGAGATGATCGTGGCATGTGCAGACCTGATCCGCCGTATGGTCGTCGATCATCTGCATGTGGTTGGTGATATTTATGACAGGGGCCAAGCCCACACCTGATCCTGGATTCTCTTATGAACCATCATTCCGTGGATATCCAGTGGGGCAATCATGACATCCTGTGGATGGGAGCAGCGGCAGGAAGCAGACCTTGCATTTGCAATGTCATCCGTATTGCGGCGCGCTACGGGAATCTGGCGACCTTGGGGGCGGGCTATGGCATCAATCTTTTGCCGCTTGCCAAACTGGCGATGGAATATTATGGGGATGATCCATGTCTCTGTTTCCGTGAGCAGAGTGCTTATCAGAATTTAGACCAGGCGAAGCATCTGACCTTAGATACCAGTCTGGAAGAAAGATGCACAAGGCAATTACCATCATGCAGTTTAAGATCGAGGGACAGATGATCTTATCCCATCCGGATTTTGGCATGGAAGACCGTCTGCTGCTGGATAAGATCAATCTTTCCCAGGGGAGTGTGACGATCGATGGCATTTCTTATCCGATGAAGGATAAGCATTTTCCGACATTAGATCCTGAGCATCCATATCTTTTGACCGAGCAGGAACAGGAAGTGATCGACCAGATCCAGCAATCCTTTATGCATTGCGAGAAATTGCAGCAGCACATACAGTTTTTGTACTCTCATGGAAGCCTTTACAAGGTCTACAATGGCAACCTTTTGTATCATGGCTGTATTCCGCTGACCAAGGATGGCAAGTTCTTACCGGTCCGCTTATTCGGAAAGACTTATACGGGCAGAGCCCTGTATGATGTATTGGATTCCTATGCCAGAAAAGGCTATTATGCGACGGACGACAGGGAAAGAATACGCGGGCAGGCGATCCTCTGGTATTTGTGGGAGAATCCGGATTCACCGGTATTCGGCAAGGAAAAGATGGCGACCTTTGAACGCTATTTCGTGGCAGACAAAGCCTTGCATGTAGAGCCGAAGAACCCATACTATCAGATGCTCAATGATGAAAAGATGGCAGATGCCGTCTTAAAGGAATTTGGTTTGTCGGGCGCAGATGCCCATTATTAACGGACACCCGGTCGAGGCAAAGGCGGGAGAATCGCCGGTCAAATGTAACGGCAAACTGCTCATCATTGACGGTGGTCTGTCTAAAGCCTATCAGCCAAAGACCGGTATTGCCGGATATACACTGATCTACAATTCCTATGGCCTGGTCTTGGCAGCCCATGAGCCTTTTACATCGGTAGCCAAGGCAGTAGAGCAGGGAAGTGATATCCATTCCGACCGTATTCTGGTCCAGCAGGTCTTGAAGCGCAAGCGCGTGGCAGATACGGATATCGGGCGGGAATTAAAAGAAAATGTTGCGGATTTGCAAGGGCTTTTGGAAGCCTATCGCACAGGGCTGATCCCTGAGCGGCATGAACGTTGATTATCTGTGTCTTTTTCTATATTGCATAGGTGTCATATGCATTTGTTTTTAAATAATTTTGTAAAGTAATTAGAGTCGTTGATGCCAACAGAGGCTGCAATATCAGCAATACTGGATGTCGTGCAACGCAGGAGCAAACAGGCTTCAGAGATACGACGGCAGAGCAGATATTGGGTTATTGTCTTTCCTACTTCTTTTTAAAGAGCGTAGAAAGGTAGTTTGGTGTCAACGACAATTCTTTTGCAAGATGTTCTACGGAAATTTCTTCATTCATGTGCAGTTCTAAATAGAGGATACAATCCTGAATTGGTCTGGTGTAGGTAGCAAGGGAAAATGTGTTGGATAGCATACAATAGGTATCAATCATTTTTCAATGATCTGTCCGACTTCATCAAAACTACCTGCTATCTCGATTAGATAGGTAAAGCGTGAGGCGTAGTGATTGATGTAGATATTGGGTACATAATTTTGCTCAATATCCTTGCGGAAAAGTGTATTCATTGAAAGGGCAGAATCTTTAAACTGACGCAGTGGGGAAATGGGAATAGAACAAATATGTCCATCACTATGTTGGAGCGTCTGCTTTGTTAAACGGAGTTCATGCTTGGCTTTTTGCGGCATTCCCTTCCACGATCGCCTGATGCAGACGTTGTTCTGACGCATTGCGCTCGTTAATAAAACGAAGTTCTTCATAAAAGTCATCCATCTTATAATCCTGTGGAAAATTCTCCTTTGTTACATCATAAAAATTGTTATGGGTAGAAAAAATATCCTCTAGTAGGGAATCCAGATACATTTTTTGCGCACTCCTTTTTGATAAAAAGATAATTCAATGATAATTTGGATAATAGCATAGAACTTTACTGTTTTTCAAGAGTTATCTTCTATTCCTTAGACTCCTTTACAAGTACAATGGATATCATCTTGGAACTATACATAATGCTTCTGGAATAAAAGGTAAAAAAGGAGGAGAAAAGGATGTATTATTGCAATCCGATCAATATACCCTATCGCTATCAGTATGTAAAAAAGACGATCGGGCAGTCATTTATAGAGAGGCGGCAGATCCGTCACTGGTAGTATTTCATGAAAAATACTATATGTTTCCATCCATGACAAAAGGATATTTTGTCAGCGAGGATATGGTAAATTGGCAAGTGAAAAAATTGCAGGGATTACCGGTTTATGATTATGCCCCGGATGTGCGCGTGATGGGGGAATACTTGTATTTCAGTGCATCTCGCAGAGATGCTAAGTGTGATTTTTACCGGACAAAGATCCGGAATCAGGTGTCTTTGAAAAAATAGAGGGACTTTTTGATTTTTGGGATCCGAATCTCTTTGTGGATGATGACGGACGTGTCTATTTTTACTGGGGATGTTCCTCTGTGGAACCGATTTACGGTGTGGAACTTGATCCAAAGACTATGAAACAGATTGACCAGCCGATGGCTTTATTTGATAATCATAAGAATGATTATGGCTATGAACGTGTGGGGAGAGGATCATAATGAACAGAAGCGGAGAGATATGGCATTTGAGCAAATGCTTATTCAGGGGTTGAGTGCACAGTTGGGGAAAAATCCGAGTGAGGTAGCAGACGTATATGAACTGATAGAACTTTTGCCAGAGGAAAGACGCCTTTTTTATGGAACGCTTACTAGGACCAACACCGAATATGGAAGGGCGTGGATGACAAAATATCAGGGAAAATACTATCTGCAATATGCAGCAGCAGGGACAGAGTACAATATTTACCCGGATGGAGTTTATGAAGCAGACCACCCATTGGGACCTTTTACCTTGGCAAAAAAACAATCCGTATTCATATAGCCGGGAGGGTTTATGCCGGGGGAGCAGGACATGGTTCAACAATGCAGGATCCAAAAAATAATTGGTGGCATACAGCAACGATGCGCATTTCCTGCAATCATGAATTTGAACGACGTCTTGGCCTCTGGCCGGCAGATTTGATAGGGATGGAGAACTTTTCTGCAATCAACGTTACGGAGATTGGCCGATTTTTCTGGATGAAAATAAGGAGCAAAGATCCGTGGAGAGAACAGATTGGATGCTTTTATCCTATGGAAAACAGGTTAAAGCATCGAGTCAGAAAGAAGCAGAAAAATCTGCCGCCAATGTGGTTGACGAAAATTGTCAGACTTGGTGGAAAGCCTTGGATGAAGACAGCCAACCGTGGATTATGGTTGATCTGGGGAAAGCAATGGATATTCATGCTATCCAACTTAATTTTATGGATGATCGTAAGGAAGTGGACATGCCGCAAGAGAGGATGGAGAAAGAGAATCCGGAGGAGTTGACCGAGCGTATCAAGGGAAGTCGATATATTGAAGATGAACTGGATCCGATCAATTATCTGTTAGAGGGCTCAGAAGATGGAAAAAACTGGGAGACACTGGCAGATAAAGAACAGGTAACAACAAGTTTGCCACACGATTTTTGGGTATGGGAGCAGGGAATTATGTATAGATTTATCCGGGTTACGGTCGTAAGTCAGCCACATGAACCGAGTGCCTGCATGGCAGGGATCCGTATTTTTGGACTTGGTGATGGGCAAAGCCCCGGCGCCGGTTACGGATGTAACGGCGGAGAGAATAAGCGGCACAGATATGAATCTGGCATGGAAGGGGAGTGCAGTTGGGTATGAGATTCTCTGGGGACATGAAAAAGATAAATTGTATCACAAATTTATCGGGTCTTTGGAGATAAGGGAAAAAACCATACGTGCATTAGTTTCGCAGATGTCACAGTATTATGTGCGCATTGATGCTTTTAACGAAAATGGCATCACCCATGGTAAATGCCTGCCTGTTAAAAATAAATGTAATCATTAAAAATACCCATCACAGTTTGTTTTTACTGTGATGGGTATTCTTATCATAGGCACCTTTTAGGTTATTTTGCCTTATTCTTTTCTAATTCCTGCATCTTCATAGCACGAACCTTTGAGCGGAAGACCAAAGAGTGTGATAAAGCCTTCAGCATCATGGTGATCGTAGAGATCTCCGGTCGTGAAACTTGCAAGTGACTCACTGTAGAGTGAGTATGGAGAAGTAGTTCCAGCTTTGATGATATTACCTTTGTATAACTGGAACTTGACTTCGCCTGTTACGTATTCCTGAGTAGAAGTAACGAAAGCCTGGATGGCTTCGCGCAGTGGGGTAAACCATTTACCTTTCGTAAACGACCTGTGCTAATTTGTTGCCCATGTCTTTCTTGACTTCCATGGTAGCACGGTCAAGTACCAGTTCCTCTAATTGAGAATGTGCTTCCATGAGGATGGTTCCGCCCGGTGTTTCATATACGCCACGACTCTTCATACCAACAACACGGTTTTCTACGATATCTACGATACCGATACCATGTTTGCCGCCAAGACGGTTCAATTCACGGATGATGTCGGAAACTTTCATCTTTTTTACCATTGACAGCTCTTAGGAATCCCTTTTCAAAAGTCATAGTAACATATTCGCCTTGGTCCGGAGCTTTTCTGTGGTGTAACACCAAGGACCAACAGGTGATCGTAATTTGGCTCGTTTGCAGGATCTTAGAGTTCCAGACCTTCGTGACTGATATGCCATAAGTTAAGGAAACGGCTGTACCACCGGGCGGTAGAGAATCGAAGATCAATGCCGTGAGCCTTGCAGTAATCAATCTCAGATTCACGGGAATCCATCTGCCACTTGTCATCACGCCAAGGAGCAATGATTTTGATATCCGGAGCAAGTGCTTTGATACCAAGCTCAAAACGGATCTGGTCATTTCCTTTTACCGGTAGCACCGTGACAGATGGCAACGGCCCTTCTTTACGGGCAACCTCCACTAATTTCTTTGCGATGCCCGGACGAGCCATGGAAGTACCAAGCAGATATTTGTTCTCATATA
>VOFG01001016.1_pt1 | contig 30001 bp, 41 predicted proteins | sample 5384171 | NCBI WGS metagenome assembly VOFG01 (sample SAMN12384726, study PRJNA508395) | human gut metagenome | isolation source: healthy gut F | host: Homo sapiens
AACCCAAGCGGCAAGGTCTTTACCTACGACGAGCTCAAACTCATCGCGGATCTCTGCATCCAATATGACGTCTACGCCATCATGGACGAGGTCTACGAGCACATCGTCTACGAGGGTCACAAGCACACCTACATGAGTACGCTCCCCGGGATGCGCGAGCGCACGGTCTGCTGCTCGAGCCTGTCCAAGACCTATTCCGTCACCGGCTGGCGTCTGGGCTACGCGCTTGCGCCGCAGAACATCATGGACCGCATCAAGCAGTATCACGACTTCAACACCGTCGGCGCGCCCTCGCCGCTGATGGAAGCCGCCGTTGTCGGGCTTGAAATGCCCACAGCTACTATGAGGAGTTCGGCGCGCACTACGCGCACATGAAGGCGAAATCTTCACCGGCGGTATGAAGGAACTGGATATTCCCTTTACAGACCCCGAGGGCACTTATTTTGTCCTTGCCGATATCGCGCCCTATATGAAAAAGGGGCAGTCCGACGTGGACTTCTGCGTGGAAATGGCGCAGAAGAAGGACGAAACGCTGCTGTCTGCGCTCGACCGGCTGAGCCGCCTCAAGCAAATCATGTGCGGCTGAGCGTCGTCTATTGCGTTCTTCTTCCAATTCGTCCAGTTTTTACCTATAAATTTATATCGAATAATTCTCAAAAAGCTTCGTGTGGTGATGCATGCGGAGCTTTTTTTTCGTCTCTGCGTGCAGTTAAACATATTAAATTTAGCACAGGTCCGCCGTTATTGCACAAAATTGGTTGGTATATTCTGTCTAAAAAGCACATTGAATTTGCGTCCTTTTTCGTATATTATAAACAATATAAATGCCATGAAATTTGAAATCGCATATCCTGTTCCGCCCGGCTGCGCCGCTCCCATACCGCAGCAGGCTCCAACCCGCACCGAGGCATCCTCTCGCCATTGTCACCGAGAAATGCTGCATGTCATATCTCCGGCTTCGGTGCGGGTCCTTTAAACGCCTTGTATGAAAAGCTCACGCCCGAGCGCGCGCACGAGCTGCACGTCCATTACCCGCAGCCGGAATAACATTCCGTTCCCATCCCATACAGGAGAAGCTCCCGCATTGCGGGAGCTTTCTTCTATTTGCCGGAAAAGCTGACGCTTTCCCGGCAAAAAAGCTTCACCTCGACTGCGCGCAAGCTTTTCACGCGCCGCGCGAAAAGCTCACACTTGCGAGGTGAGCAGTATTTTTACCCGCAGGAGTACGCGACATCCGTAAGCGGTAAAACCGCTAACGGATGTCCAGTCTGGTCGGCAGAGCCGCCGGATAAAATTGATTTTCAATTAATTTCGCCATCTGCGGATGGCGAAACTCTGCGAGGCTTGCGAGGTTTTATTTGGAAAACTTCGCGATTTGTCGAAATTGCGGCTTGTGAAGAAGCCTTTGTCTATGATAAGATAGTCGGACAAAGGAGTGTATCTATGATGAAGAATCTTAAAATTCTGATTGCGAACGACGATGGTATTCGCTCGGAGGGGATTGCCCATCTGGCGCGTGCGGCAGCGCAGTTCGGGTCTGTCTGGGTTGCCGCGCCCGAGCGGCAGTGCAGCGGCATGTCCGTGCGGCTGACCATTTCCGAAACGAGCGAGATGGCAGTCTACCGCTACAACTTCCCTGCTCCGGTAGAAGCCGCCTGGAGCGTGGACGGAACGCCTGCCGACTGCGTCAAGGTCGCCCTTTACGCGCTGCTGCCGTTTACGCCGGACGTCGTTCTCTCCGGCATCAACGACGGTATGAACGCTGGACTTGACGTTGCCTACTCCGGAACTGTCGGCGCGGCGACGGAAGCGGCGCTTCACGGCATTCCTGCCATCGCCGTCTCCATGCGCAACGACAAGTCCTTCGAGGTCACGGACCACTATCTGCCCGCCGTTCTCGAGGAGCTTCTGGACCAGCCGTCCGCGCGCGGCGAGCTCTGGAATCTCAACTTCCCCACCTGCCCGCTTTCCGATTGCCGCGGCATCCTGCGTGACCGGTTCCCGGAGAAGCGGTCTTACTATGAAAACTACTACCACTGCGTGCGCGAGGAAAACGGCGTGCAGTATCTCTCGCCGAAGGCAACTGTTCTTCGTCCGGATGAGGTGACGGACGGCAGTGATATTCAGGCGGTTCTGAACGGCTTTGTCTCCGTCGGTAAGGTGCGCTGTGCGGCATTCTGAACATTTGTCTGCATCGCACGTACAGTTAAGAATTGTGAAGGTAAAATTAAGGAAAATTGACGTAAAACTTTCATTTTCCTCTTGTTTTGTTCCACAAGCCGTGGTATGATTGCAACGGTAGTGATACCAATATATGAGAGGCTGCGGCTTTCGCAGTCTCATCTTAGCCTCTGCGGGAAACCGCAGACAAACCTTTCAGGAGGAAATAGAAAATGAAGAAGATCATTGCACTGCTTCTCGTTGCGGTCATGGCAATCGGCTTCTGCGCCTGCGCAGCAAAGACCGAGACCCCGGCTGAGCCCGCCGCCACCGAGGAGACGACCACCACTGAAACCACTGCAACCGAAGAAACGACCGAAGAGCCCGCTGCAGAGGAAACCGAGACCACCGAGAATCAGCATTTCGACAAGCTGACGCTCGAGTTTGTTCCCTCCAAGGACGCTGACGTCATCATCACCGGCACCAAGAACCTGCCCGAGCTCGTGCAGGCTGAGATGTCCAAGCTCGGCTACGACATCGACGAAGTCGACATCACGGTCGGCACCAGCTACGACGCAACCGGCGAGGCGATGTCCGCAGGCTCCATTGACCTCGGCTGGCTGCCCGGCGGCACGTACGCGCTGTACTCCGACGACGTTGACGTCATCCTGACGGCTACCCGTAACGGTCTGTCCAACGACTCGACCAACCCCGCCGACTGGAACGGCGAAGCAAACGCGACCAAGAAGGATGGTCCGCAGGTCACCTACTATCGTTCCCTCATCTACGCAACTCCGTCCGAATACGGCAAGGAGCTTGCTGCGAAGGTCAACGCTGGCGAAAAGCTGACTTGGGAAGACCTCGACAAGGCAACCTGGGCGGTCCAGAAGACCTCCTCTTCCGCCGGTTACATCTATCCGTCCATGTGGCTGATGGCAAACTACGACGGCAAGAAGATCTCCGATCTGTCCAACGTCATGCCCATCGACTCCGGCTACGGCACCGCGTTCTCCTACGCAGCAGCAGAGTCTGTCGACATCATCGTCTGCTACGCCGATGGTCGTAACGACTACGAAGCATCCTGGATGCTGCCCACCGACCAGCAGGATGAAACCGGCAAGCAGGGCATGGGTCGCAGCAACTCCATCTGGAACGAGATGAACGTCATCGGCGTCACCGAGGGCATCTACAACGATACCGTCGCCATCTCCAAGGAGAGCCAGTACTACACCCCCGAAATCGTTGCTGCACTGCAGGATTGCTTCATCAACATCATCGGCACCGATGAAGGCAAGGCAATCTTCGACGTCTACAGCCACACCGGCTATGCCAAGGCAACCGATGCCGATTACGACGGCGCTCGCGCTGCGCTGCAGGCTGTTGCGGAGTAATTCTCCCCATCCGGTTTCCAACCGAATAACGATCAAGTGAATAAAGCGCCCCGCGTCAACGGGGCGCTTTTCCGCTACATCTCCCTGATTGGCACATCCACATCTCCCCTATTTTATCTAATACTTCAGAAAGAAAAGAGTCGCGGCATGATTGAATTCAAAAATGTGTATAAGACTTATCCAAACGGCTTCACAGCGCTGAAAAACATCAATCTTCAGATCGAGCAGGGCGAGTTCGTTGCGATCATCGGCCTGTCCGGCGCGGGCAAGTCCACGATCCTGCGCTGCATCAACCGTATGCACGATATCTCCAAGGGTGAGCTCACCGTTGACGGCGTTGAGGTCGACTCCCTGCGCGGCAAGGAGCTTCGCCGCTACCGCCGCAAGGTCGGCATGATCTTCCAGAGCTTCAACCTCGTCACGCGCAGCACCGCTATCAAGAACGTGCTGACAGCGGATGTCCCCGACATGCCGTTTTTCCGGGTTCTGCTCGGCATCTTCACCAAGGAGCAGAAGATGCGCGCGCTCGAGAGTCTGGACAAGGTAGGCATTTTGGATAAGGCGTATACCCGCTGCGACCAGCTCTCCGGCGGCCAGCAGCAGCGCGTCGCGCTTGCGCGCACTCTGAACCAGAACCCGAAGATCATCCTTGCCGATGAGCCTGTCGCCTCGCTCGACCCCATCACCGCAAAGCAGGTCATGCAGGACTTTGTCCGCATCAATAAGGAATATAAGATCTCCATCCTCCTCAACATCCACCATGTTGACCTGGCGCTCAAGTACTGCGACCGCGTCATCGGTATCCGCGCAGGCGAGATCGTCTTCGACGGTCCTGCCAGCACCATCACACAGGAGCAGATCGACGAGGTCTATAACGGTGCCAAGGCTCCCACCATGGGCGAGGGCGAAGGCGAACTGAAGACCGCCAAGGCAGAGGGCTGAGCCATGGACGAAAACAACACTTCCAGCCTCATGAAGCTCACGCTTTATGACCGCATCTTCAAGCCCCAGACCGTCACGCTTTCAAACGGTCACTCGGTCCAGCGCCGCAGAAGCAGAGCGCCGCTGATTGTTCTGTTTCTGGTTGTGATCATCTGGCTGTCGCTAAAAATGACGGGCTTTGATCTGCATGTGGTCATTACCAAGTTCCGTAAGATGGTTGATCTGCTTGAAAAGATCTTCCAGCCCGACTGGACCTTCTTCCCGAAGGTTATCTCGCCGCTGATCGACACGATCAAAATGTCGATTCTCGGCACGGTTATCGGCTGCGTGCTGGCGCTGCCGGTTGCGATTCTCTCGTCCAGCAACATCAATAAGAGCGTTCCGTCGTGTGGCTGATCCGGTTCATTCTGGGTCTGATCCGGACGCTTCCGACGCTGATTATTGCGCTTGTCTGCGCGCTCATCTTCTCCCTCGGCACCTTCTCCGGCACAATTGCCATTGCCGTTTTTACCTTCGGCATTGTGGCAAAGATGCTCTTCGAGTCGATTGAAACGATCGACATGGGTCCGTTTGAGGCGATGGAGGCGCTCGGCGCGAACAAGTTCCAGGCATTCTGGTCTGCCTGTGTGCCGCAGATTCTGCCGGTCTACCTGAGCCACTGCCTGTACTGCTTCGAGATGAACGTGCGCGCGTCCGCCATTCTCGGTTACGTCGGCGCAGGCGGTCTCGGCATTACCATCAACGAGCGCATCGGCTGGCGTGACTACAATAGCCTTGGCATGGTGCTGCTGTCGCTGTTCGTCGTCGTCATTGCCATTGACTTCTTCAGCGAATATCTTCGCAAGAAGCTGAGCTGAAAGGAGTGGTGAACATGGAAAAGAAAGATAAGATTGCCATGCTCGAGCAGTCGCTCGACCGCAAGCTCACTACGCTTGAAATGTACGCCAACCGCCCGCGCAAGTGGGTGCTGTATCTTGCCATTACGCTGGCAATCGTGCTGTTGGTCGGCTGGTCGGCAGACGACATTCACTTCACGGGTCTGACCGCTACCGGCACGGAGGTTGCAAAGGGCGTTGTCCACGGCGTGTTCCATCCCGACACCAACCTGCTCTTCGGCACCGGCGACTCGGATGTGCCGTATCTGCTGCTGCAGACGATGGCGATTGCCGTCCTCGGCACAATTTTCGGCGCGATTCTCGCAATTCCGTTTGCGTTTCTCGCCTCGTTCAATATCATGCCGAAGGCCGTCGCGTACATCGTCCGCATTCTGATTCTCATGATCCGCACGATTCCGTCCATTGTCTGGGCGCTGATGTGGATTCGTGTGACAGGCCCCGGCGCGGCATGCGGCGTCATTACGCAGTCCGTGTGTTCCATCGGCATGATCTCCAAAATGTACATCACCGCCATTGAGGACCTCGACACGCACATCCTCGAAAGTCTGGATGCCATGGGCTGTACGCCGTTCCAGAAAATCCGCTACGGCGTTCTGCCGCAGCTGACGGCGAGCTTCATCTCCACGACGATCTACCGCTTCGACATCAACCTCAAGGACGCTACCACGCTCGGCATTGTCGGCGCAGGCGGCATCGGCGCTTCGCTGGTGCAGTGCCTCAACTCCCGCCGCTGGGGTATGGTCGGCTCGTTTGTCTGGGGTCTGATGGTGCTGGTTCTGATCATCGAACTCATTTCCACGCGCATCCGCAGAAAGCTTGCGCACGGCGAATAAAACCTGTTTGAGGGCGCTTATGCGCCCTCAAAATATCCTCTCAGAAAACGGAACGATATTCCATGGAACGACATCTTACGATTTATTATACCAGCGACATTCACGGCTGCTTCTCGCCGGTCCGGTACGCAACCGGAGAAAGGACGCCGTCCGGGCTTGCCAACTGTCTGTCGCAATTTCAAAAAGACGGCAACACCTTGATCATTGACGGCGGAGACACCCTGCAAGGCAGTCCCTCACCTACTACCTAAGCCACGAGATACACGACGTCACCACGCTCCCGGCGCAGCTTCTGAACCTCGGCGGCTATGATTTTGTGACGCTTGGAAACCACGACTTCGATTACGGTAAAGTGGTCATTGAGCGGTATCTGGACAGCCTGCATGCCGTCTGCCTGTGCGCGAACGTCGAGGGCATCCGCAGCGTGCAGAAAACCACCGTCGTCACGATGGAAAACGGGCTGCGTGTGGGCTTGACCGGCATCATAACGCCCTTTGTCACGCAGTTTGAAACACCGGAAAACATGGCAGGCATCACCGTGACGGACGCCTTTGCGGCAGCATGGCAGGCACTTTCCGAGCTGCGCCGCAAGCAGGTCGACCTCACCGTCTGCATCTACCACGGCGGGTTTGAGGCAGATGTGAAAACCGGAAAAATTCTCTCGCAGACGGGGAAAATCAGGGCTGGCGCATCTGCCGCGAGCTGGGCTTCGACGTTCTTCTCGCCGCGCACCAACACATGGAGGCGGAAAACCTTCAAATCGGCGGCACCTACACCTGCCAGCCGCCAGAAAAGCAGCGAAATTCATCCGCATGAACATAACCGCCGATCGCGGCAGTGTCCATGCCGTTTCCCGTCTGGTTCCGGCAGGAGATCAGCCGCTTCCTGCGGCAATGGAGGCAATCGCGCCCACGGAAAAGCAGCTGAACGAGTGGCTTAATACGCCCGTCGGTCGGTTGGATACACCGCTTCCCGGCGGAGCACCGCTTGCGCTGGCGGCAAACGGATCGCTGCTTGCAAACTTCTTCAATCAGGTCCAGCTTGCCGTCTCCGGCGCGGACATCTCCGTGACGAGCCTTTCCAATCAGGTATCCGATTTCCCGCAGAACGTCACCATCCGCGCAATCATCTGTGCCTACGCCTTCCCGAACACACTCAAGACCATCCGTGTGACCAGAAAGGTCTTGATGTCCGCTTTGGAGCGGAGTATGGCGTACTTTGACTTTGCACCGGACGGCAGCCTCTGCGTAAGCCGGGCATTTCTGGAGCCGATTGTCCAGCATTTCAACTACGACTACTTTGCAAATCTTACCGTCACGGCAGATCTGAAGCAGCCGGCAGGCGCGCGCGTTGTATCGATCGTCTATCAGGGTTCGGAGCTGCCGGAGAACAGAGAACTGACGCTCTGCCTCAACAACTACCGTGCCTCCGGCGCAGGCGGCTACGAGGCATATAAAGCCTGTCCGCTTCTTGCCGAGCAGCCGACAGAGATTTCGGAGCTGATCATGCAGTACGTCGAGCGCGAACGGGAAATCACCGTCGACAAAACGCAGTGGCTCCATCTGATCCACGCATAAAAACGCCGCTTTCGCGGCACAGGAGGAAATAGTATGGAAAACAACGTATTCAAGGTCGTCTTACTGCAGGCGCTTCCTGCCTCGGGTAAATCGGAGGTCCGCAATTTCATGGCAAATATCGAGCCTGAGCGGCTGAAGCAGGAGTTCCACATCGGAGAAAATCTGCAGCTCGACGACTTCCCCTATGTCCATATGATGCGCCGCATCGACAATGAGCTGCAGGCAATGGGGCACGCGCGCGTATTCTACCCCGGCGAGGAGCCTTTCATCGACGGACGCGATTGGGGCACGCTCTGCGCCCTGCTCAATGAGGATTATCACGATCTTCTGAACCGCAATGTCCAGAAACCGGATTCCGCGGCGCAGCTGCTCTTCGACCGCTACGACCGCGCCGCGCAGATTGCGGGGCTTGCGCCCCGTCTCGGACTTCTGCCGGAGGATGTGCGCAAAAAGCTTGCCGAAAAGCTGGAAGACGAAGCTGCCGCAATGCTCCGCGAAAAGCAGGCGGCTTACCCGGATTCCTTTGAGGGCAAGACCATCATCATCGAGTGCGCACGCGGCGGACCGGATGGCGCGTCGATGCCGCTGACAGGCTCGAACGGATATCAGTATTCGCTGCCGATGTTCTGCCCGGAGATTCTGGAAAACGCCGCAATTTTGTATATCTGGGTCACGCCTGAGGAATCGCGCCGCAAAAATGCCGACCGCGCCGACCCCAATGACCCCGGTTCGAACCTCCACCACGGTGTGCCGCTGGCAGTCATGCTCGGAGAATACGGCTGCGACGATATGGAGTATCTGGTGAAGACCAGCGATGTTCCGAACACCGTGCGAGTTCCCGCGCACGGCACGACCTATCATGTGCCGATCGGCATCTTCGACAACCGCGTGGATAAGACCTCGTTCCTGCGTGCCGAGCCGGACGCATGGGACGAAGCTAAGGTGCAGGAGGTTACAACTGCCATCCGCGAGGCGACCGACGCCATGTGGAGCCACTATCAGAAATAAGCACTGGAAATGAAAAGCCGGAGAGCGTTGCTCGCCGGCTTTTGTGCGATTTCTTATTTCGACTTTTTCCTGTAAACGGACAGCGCTGCCATCAGCGCGCCGTACAGAACGCCCGCAATCGCCCAGATAAACCAGCTATACTGCGGCTGACCGTTGTCCTTTCGGACCAAACGTGTAAAACAGGAACGCCGCCGTAACCACCAGCCAGTATGCTGCGCTGACCGCGCCGACGAAGCGGCTTTTCGCTTTGCTCTCGCGTGTGTAGTCGCCCTGCTCCAATAGCTTATCGATCGCGCCGCGCATGGAGCCCGCGCGCACCAGAAGCAGGCACGCAATGCCGACCAGAAGCAGCAGCGCGCAAACCGCGAGGCTATAATACCCGTCCGGCATGCTGGGCACGCACATCAGCGCAAACAGCGGCAGCACGGACAAAATACACAGGACGACACCGATGGTATTCTGTCTTGTAGAGAAAGACGCCATTTCGCGCTGCATGAAAGCGCCTGCTCCCGTGTGCCGTTGTCCGTCTCTATGGACTCTCGCTCCAGGTATTCAAACTCACGCAGTTTACCGCTTGCCGTCAGCAGCAGCGCCACGCCTGCCGCGACCATCACCAGCAGCGCGCACAGTCCAATGCCTGTGCAGACTGCCTCCGAAAATCCCAGCTTAAAAATTGTGCTGCATGCCGGAAGCCCAATGAGCGCAACCGAGACCACACGCAAAGTGCCACACCCAATGTCGTCTTTGGAATCGCCGCCGTCTGCAGCTGCAAATAGCGTCTGGCTTCTTCCTGCGTCACGTGCCGCGGCTTTACCGTCTGCTCTGCTGTCGCGGGAACCGGCGCGCTCTGTGCCTGCTCGTCTTTGAGAAGATAATCCGTGCTGACATCGAGCGCTTCGCTCAGCTGCACCAGCTTATCCAGATCCGGCATCGACTGCGCACTTTCCCATTTGAAACCGCCTGCCGCGTCACCATCAGCTTCTCGGCAAGCTCCTCCTGCGACCAGCCCTTCTGCTTGCGAAGGGCAGATATTTTTCTGAAAACGTCATGCTTTCCTCCTGCTGCCGGGATTGCCCGGCTGATTTGATGGCAATATCTTACCATACCGCGCGGTTGCGGGCAAGAAAAAGAGCCTGCTCATTTGTCAACCAGCAGTTGCGTTTGCGTTTTTCCGGGCAGAATTTACAAAAGCGCCCCGCATTTTTGTGCAAGGCGCTTGTGTTTTAGAAGATATCGCCGAGCATGGATTTTTCAGCGAACAGAGCGGTCGCGCCGCCGGTATGCCAGAAGACGACGTTGCTGCCCGGCTCGACCTTGCCGGTGCGGATGTGGTCGATCAGACCGGCAAGCGCCTTTCCGGTGTAGACCGGGTCTACGAACAGACCCTCTAACCGTGCAAGCATCTTGATTGCCTCGCTTGCCTTTTCGTTCGGCTGCTCATAGCCGGGCAGATAGTAGCTGTTGTCCATGTGAAGGTCCGTGTCGCGGCTGACGCGCAGGTCGCTGCCGAGGTCCGCCAGGACCTGATTGGCGAGATTCTGCACCTTTGTCAGATACGCATCGTTCTTCGGGCTGACGGTGATCGAACGAATCTCCGCGTGAGAGCCGACAAGCTTTCTGCCCGCATGAAGCCCTGCCATCGTGCCGCCGGTTCCGGTCGCATGGTAGACATAATCTGCCGTCAAGCCCATTGCGTCCATCTGCTCTGCCAGCTCAACAAAACCGTTTGCAAAGCCGATCGAGCCGACGTGGCTCGCACCGCCCATCGGAACGTCGTAGCACGGCGTGCCGGAAGCGGTCAGTTCTGCCGCATGCTTTGCGCCCATGAGGAACGAGCGCGCCTCGGCGTCATCTTCGGTCTCGCCGGGTTCAATGTCCACGATGTGAATTTCCGCACCCATGACCTGATCGAGCAGCAGGTTCGCGCGCACATCCTCCTCGTCAGGCTTTACAACCGCAGTCAGATACAAAATCGGCTCCAATCCGCAGCGGCGGCAGGCGGAGACAGTCTCCATCGCGTGGTTCGACTGCGTCGCGCCGTAGGTGACGACTGCCTTGCAGCCCTTGGCAACGGCATCCCCCAGCAGGAACTCCAGCTTGCGGATTTTGTTGCCGCCAAACAAGTTCATGCCAGTAAAATCGTCACGCTTGATATACAGGTTCACGCCGAGCGCCTTGGACATGTTGTCCAGCTTATAAAAAGGTGTCGGGAAAAGCCCAGCTGCACGTGCGGGACGGGCGCAAAAAGAGCGCCTTGGCCTTCTGAATGCTTTCGTTCATAAAAATACGCTTCCTTTCAGGAGATATCTTGGTTGTCAGTTTTTGAGACTCTGCAGCGGCGCGGGGATTCTGCCGCCGCGGGCAATAAAGTCCGCGCTGGACGCCGCGTGAACCGGCATAACGGGCGCGGAGCCGAGGAGCCCTCCCATCTCGACCATGTCGCCGACGTTTTTGCCTTCGACGGGAATCACGCGCACGGCGGTCGTCTTGCTGTTGACCATGCCGATTGCCGCTTCGTCCGCAATGATGGCAGAGATGGTCTCTGCCGAGGTATCGCCCGGAACGGCAATCATGTCCAGCCCCACCGAGCAGACGCAGGTCATCGCCTCAATTTGTCAATCGTCAGCGTGCCGTCGAGCGCTGCGGCGATCATGCCCTCGTCCTCCGAGACCGGAATGAACGCACCGGAAAGACCGCCCACATGACCGGACGCCATCACGCCGCCCTTTTTGACCGCGTCGTTGAGCATTGCCAGCGCGGCTGTCGTTCCATGCGTGCCGCAGACGGCAAGGCCCATTTCCTCCAGAATCCGCGCCACGCTGTCGCCGACCGCGGGCGTGGGGGGCAAGGGACAAATCGACGATGCCAAACTCGGTGTTCAGACGTTTCGACGCCTCAGCAGCCACCATTTGTCCCATACGGGTAATCTGGAAGGCAGTCTTCTTGATCGTCTCGGCGACAACGTCAAACTTTTCACCCTTGCAGAACTGCAGCGCATGATGAACCACGCCAGGTCCGGAAACGCCGACGCTCACGACACACTCCGCCTCGCCGACACCGTGGAATGCGCCAGCCATAAAGGGATTGTCCTCTACCGCATTGCAGAACACGACGAGCTTTGCGCAGCCCAGACCGTCCTGCTCGCGCGTCAGATGCGCCGTTTCCTTGATGATTCTGCCCATCCGCGCCACCGCGTCCATGTTGATGCCAGCTTTCGTCGAGCCGACGTTTACGCTCGAACAGACGATATCCGTCTGCGCCAGCGCCTGCGGAATCGCGCGCAGCAACTTTTCATCGCCCGAGGTAAAGCCCTTCTGCACCAGCGCGGAAAAGCCGCCGATGAAGTCGACGCCGCACGTTTTTGCAGCCCTGTCCATCGTGAGGGCAAAGGGCACATAGTCCTCTGTCTGACAGCTTCCGGCGACAAGCGCCATCGGCGTGACGGAGATGCGCTTGTTGACAATCGGAATGCCGAACTCGCGCTCAATGGACTCGCCCGTCTGGACGAGATTTTCCGCCTTATGGCAGATCTTATCGTAAATCTTTTCGCAGCAGCGCCCGACGTCCTCGCTCGCGCAGTCGAGCAGCGAGATGCCCATCGTAATCGTGCGGATGTCGAGATGCTGCTTGTCGATCATATCGATCGCGTCAATAACCTTCTGTAAACTCGGCATGGCGGCACCTCAAAGCTTATACATCGCGTCGAACATGTCCTCGCGCTGGATGCGGATAGAAAGAGTCTTGCCCTCCGCGCAGGTTTTCAGAAGCTCCGAAACCTCATCGAGCGGCTGCTTGCAGCCGGACAGGTCCGTCACCAGCATCATGGTAAAAAAGCCGTCCATGATCTTCTGGCTAATTTCAAGAATGTTGATGTTGCAGGCGGCAAGCTGGCTGCACACGTTTGCAATAATACCAACCTGGTCCTTGCCGACAATGGTCACAATTGCTTTCATTTGTTTCCTCCGCTTTTCTTCGGCGGGCAGTATCTGCCCATTGCCGTAAAATCTGCTTCTATTATACTCATTTGCCTCCGGTCCGGCAAGACGCCGGAAACCGAAAATTTGCCGAATTTTACGCGCCGGTTCCGGTAATTTCTGAACGGTACACCAAATCGTCCGCCTTCTTTTCGCGTCTGCAAAATGTGAAAGCGCCCCCTCCGAAATGCTTCGGAGGGGGCGCTCTATTTGATGATTCTATTTATCGGAGCGCACTGAAAACACTGTCCGGCACCTCGGGCATTTCCGCGTCCACAAAGGTGATATCCGCCGCTACATCGGCGCTTGCGCTTGTGAGCAGCACCTTCACGGAGCCGCCGCAGGAAATACGAAGCGCGGATACAGTGTCGTCCTCAATCGTAACCTCCGCAAAGCTGTCGGTAAAGTCGATTTCGAGCTTCTCCGCCTCCGGGGCAACCGCCGCGAGCATGTCATCCATAGCGCGGCTGCTGAGCGCGACGCGGTAGGTACAGACGCCGTCCTGCTCTTCGCTTGTAAAATCGCCCTCTAAACAGACGAGATAGACAATATCCAGCAGCTTTGCCGTTCCGGTCAGGCTGCGTGCATCACCGGACGCTTCCTCGCCGTCTGCCGTGACAGCGCTTCCCGTGTCGGAGAAGAAGATATTGAGACCGCTTTTGTTGATGCAGTTGACTGCAGCGCCGTCTAACGTGCTGCGGTAATAGCGCAGCGCATTTTTTACGACGACCGGACCGCAGTCGACCGACATCAAGATCTGCCGCAAGGGTCTGGCGGGAGAGCAGGTTCGACCAGCCGTTTATGAGCCGGAACAGATCGTCGGTAATCACCGGCAGCTCGCCGTCTGCATAGGTTTTGTCAAGGCTCTCCAGCACCGCATCCGGCACAGAGAAATTCGCCGCCGCGTCAAACCCGTCGAGCGTCATGTTAAGCTGGAACGGTGTCTGCGCCTGGTCCTTCAGTGTACCGGAGGCGGAGATTGTGATTTTCTCCACACTGCCGTTTTCCATATGGACCTCTGCCGAAAGCGTCTGCCCGTCCGGGAGTCTGCCGCCCGTTTTCCGGCAGGAGAAGCCCCACAAGTGTCTTTGCGCCATCAGTGTCCACGCTCACGCCATAGACGGTTTCGTCTCCGTTTTTGAGTGTTGTAAAGCTGGTCTGCTGATAAATCGACGTCAGATTCGACAGAATTGCGGAATAATCCGGGAATTCGGACGTGAGCTGATACGCCGTGCCGTTTTCCAGCACCACAAGGTTCTCCGCGTAATAAAGCGGCAGATCATCGAAGCCCACGCGCGTCACGCGGTGTCCGCCCGCCGTTTTCCGCTCGACACTTGCTGAAAGCTCAAAGGCTTCCTCGCCCATGTCTGCATCCAGCAGCAGATTCATCGAAAGCTCCGGCGACTGATTCAGCTCCGCCAGCGCCTGATAGGGTGCGAATTTGCTGCGGATCACGAAAAATACACCGAAGCCGCCGCTGCCGCCAGCGCCAGCAGCATCAGAAGCACCGTCAGCCAGACCGGGAATTTTTTTTTTCGCCTGTCCGTCCGGGTTTTCCCCGCCTTCCGGCGCGGTCTGCGTCTTCCGGCGGCGCTTTGCCGCCTTCGAAAGCAGAACAATCAGCAGCGCGATGAGTCCCAGAATCAGAACCGCCAGAATCGTCCAGACCCACCAAATGTGCAGCACCGAAACGACTGCAATCTCCGCCTGCGAACCGGAAATATCGAAGGTCAGATAGCTGCCGAACGTATCTGCCTGCGCGCGCTTCCAGCCGCCGTCCTGCCGGACGAAGACCGCAAGGTGCCGCGTCGACTCGCTCGGCGAGAGGTAGTGCAGCGTGTGGACCGCCTCCCCGTCGTCTGGAATGCTCACGCTCCACTGCTCGACAATCTCCTTCGTGATAGGCGCGGAGAACCATGTGTACCACGGATTGACCGACATGTAATGGCTGACTGCCTCGGAAAGCCCCGCGCTGACCGGGCAAAGCCCGGAGTTGGACAGAGCCATCGTCTGCGTGGTCAACTGCGCGTCGGCATCATAGTCGCCGTCGACAAAGAACACCGCCCGCCCGCTGTCGCGCCGCACCTCACCCGGTACCGTCGTCACATAGCGCGTATAGACTGCCGTCACGGTGGTGTCAAAGTGCAGGTCTGTAAGGTCCGTCACGTCCCACTGCCCGTAGTAGCCGTCCTTCTCCGGAATGTCCGGGTAGATCGTTTCGTCAAACGAGTCGCCGTATTGGAAGGTCTGTACCTTCAGCGTTTCCTCGTCTGCCACGAAGCGAAGCTCCAGCTGGCGCATGCCATCCGGAACTGTCGGAACATCGAGCAGCTCGTCATAGCTGATCGGCTCTGCCTTGCCGGTCCGGCTCACGGTATCAGACCCGAGAGCGTATCGGAAACGAAATAGTTATCTGCAAACTCTCCCGCATCCGAGCCGGAAACCGCGCCGGAAAACTGCGCCGCATCCGTGATTTTTACCATGCTGTAGCAGCTCGTCACGGTGCTGGAGCTGCCTGAGACCGTCTGCGCGATGCCCGCGCCGACAATACCGCCGACATATCTGGAGCCGGACAGCGTGCATTTTGCGTAGCTTTGCCGCACGGTCGAGCCGGTCTGACCGGCAATGCCGCCGACATAATCGCCGGAATCGCTCGCAACGCTTCCGAAGCCGCAGCTGTCGGTGATGAGTCCCAGATCCATGCGTCCGCACACGCCGCCTGCGTAGCTGCGCTTTGCCTGGATTGCACCTTCGTTCGTGCATTCCTGAATGACTGCCTTCAATTCGTACTGCCGCTTGTATTCCGACGACAGGTCGCTTGTCACATCGTCCTCGGGGTCGTAGCTGTATTCAATTGCCATCGAACCCGCGATGCCGCCGACGTTGATATCGCCGTCGACATACGCGCTGTTTTCGCAGCCGTGGACCTTGCCGAGGGTAATGAGGTCCACGTCGATGGCAGAGGCGTCCGTCACGACATCCTTTGCATTGCTTGCCGCATCGGACACTGCCGTTTGCAGCGTATCCGTGACCTCGCTGAACTTTTTGTTGATCTGGCGCACGTCGTCTGCCAGCTGCCCTACCGCGCCGGAGAGCGCGCCGTTGAGGCGGCTCAGCTGCCCGGAAATGCCGCCGATGGCGGAGTTGAGGTCTCAAGATCGGGCGCAGCGACAATCTGTGCGTTGCCGGTGAGAAGCCCGCCGGCATTCAGATCGCTTCCGACGTCGACACCGATCGGAGAATTGTCGACCGAAACGCCCGCGCCCACACCGGAGCCGTGGTCAATCGAAATAGAACCGGGCTCGACCGAAATATCAAGTCCTGATCCATGCCCCGCTTCGCCGTCTACGGAAACACTCGGGGGCGTCACCGTAATACCGGCAGAGCCGTTTGCGCCGCCCTGCCCTGCCAGAGAGCCGTTGGCGTCGATGTTGACCTTGAGATCGCTTGCCGCGTCTGCCGCGTTTTTCACATAGTTGGACATGCCGCCGAGGCTTGAGGAAATGCTGCCTGCGCCGCCCTCAGCGTCGTCCGCCGCTTTGTCAACGAGACCGCTGAGTTCATCAAGCTGCGTCTGCAATTTGGAGAGCGTACTCTCGGACAGCTGCATCTCGATATAGGGTTCCATCTGTCCCGTGATGCCGCCGACGTCCTTACGTCCGTAGACCGCGCCTGCATTCTGGCAGACGGTAATATAGCCGCAGCTTCTTCCGGCGATGCCGCCGACATTGTAGCCCACGTGCTGATAACCGACAATCGCCCGGTTTTCGCAGGCACGGATGGTGCCCGCGTTGTAGCCCGTAATGCCGCCGGTATCATAGGATGATAACAGTGCGTCGCCGGTGGTGAGCTTTGTCATATCGAGCGAGAAGTCGAGATTCACATTTTCAAGCGAAATCGCCTGATCTCCGCTGACGGTATTGACATACGCGCCGTTGACGCAGTCGACGATCTTGCCGCGGCTGCTGCCCGCAATGCCGCCGGTCATTTTGCTGCCGGTAACTGCGCCGCCGGATTTTGACGCGCGAATGACGCCGCTTGCCGTGTTTTCGCCGACCAGTCCGCCGGTCGTGCTGCTGCCGGAAACACTGCCGGAGAACGAGCAGTTTTCAATCTCGCCCTCGTTGCGCCCGGCAAGACCGCCTGCCGCTTCGCAGGCGCTCGATGCCTTCACACTGCCGCTGACGTTTAAGTCCTCAATGCGCGCCTTCCTGCACCCGCTGAAAAGCTCAAGCCGCTGATGGTATAGCCGTTACCATGGAAGGTGCCGCTGAAGCTCGCAATGGGCGTAAACGCGACGCCCTCCAGAGAAATGTCGTTTTCCAGCTCGACCGTCAGGTTCTCAGACCACGTATCAAGCCTGCAATTGGCGGAAAACTCGACCAGCTCCTCCGCCGTGGAGATGGAAATCGTTTCTTCGTCTGCTTCCACAGCAAACGCAGTTGCCGCAAGGCTCAGAAGAAGCCCCAACGTCAGCGCAAGCGCCAGTATTCTTTGGAAAAGCTTATACATGCTCCTGCGCCCCCTTTCCCGCGTCCTGCGCGCCGTCGGATGCGCTCGCCGCTTCACCTGTTCCTTCGCCGCCCCGGCGGGTATCACTCGGTGCGCCGTCCGTATCTTCTTCCGCAGCGCCGGAAATGACGTTCAGGTCAACGTCGCCGTCGACCATCGCGCAGATCTGACCGCGCACCGTGCCGTGAATCTGACCGCGGACCATGCCGTTGACGAAGACCTTACCGGAGAGCGCCTTGTGTTCGCCCACACCCACACCCGGCATGGAGAACGAAGTCCTGTCAATAAAGGCAGTTCCAACCAGCAGAATCTGCGGCAGCACGAACATGACCAGGAAAATGGAGATCACCGTGCCGCGTCCCAGGCTCTCACCGATACCGGCAATAACCGGCTCGGACGTGAGATTGCCGATCAAAAAGCCGCAGATGGCAAGAATCGAGCCGGAGGTGATGATCGTCGGGAAAGCAAAGTTGAGCGTCTCGATGATTGCCTCCCGGCGGGACATGCCCGCCTTCAGTTCCTGAAAGCGGCTGGCAATGACGATGGCGTAGTCGATGTTCGCGCCCATCTGGATCGAGCTGACGATCAGGTAGCCCAGGAAGAAGAGGTATTTGCCCGTGATGGTGGGGAACGAGAAGTTGATCCAGATGCAGCCCTGAATGACCAGGATCAGCAGCACCGGCATACCGGCGGAGTTGAAGGTGAAAAGCAGCACCGCCATGACGATCAGGATCGAAACGATGCTCACGACCTTATTATCCACGGCGAAGGACTTTTCAAAGTCATATTCGTTCGTCGAATCGCCGGCTAAGTACACCATCCTCGTCCGGATAATAGCTTCTGGCTATTTCCAGAATCTTGTCGGTAAATTTGTCGGTCTCGTCGCCGCTTACCGGAAGCGTCAGATAAATGAGCATGCGGCTGTAGGTATCGCCCTGCAGCTGGTTTTTTGCGCTCTGCATCTGCACCTGCGCCTCGTGGAGCATATCGGTCTGCTCGTCGCTGAGCGTGACGATGCCGGAATCGACCTTGTCGCAGACATACAGGAACATATCGATGAGCGGCACTTTGTAGGTCGCGATGTTTCCGACCAGCTCGCCGTAGCTCTCGTTTTCTGCCGCATAAGCCGCATAGACAACCTGCGCCGCCTCATAGTCCAGCCCCGCAAGCTCGGCAAACTGACGCGGCGTCAGCTTGTCGGCAAGCTTATAGCCGTCGAGCGCGTCGACGTTTGCAAGCCCCATCGTGTAGTCGACCTCGTCGTAGCTTTCCAGTTCCTTGAGAAGCTGCGCCTCTTTTTCATAGTCGCCCTTCGGAACGACGAGCGCCATCATGTTGCTGCTTGAGAAATTGTCCTCAATCATGTTTTCCGCAATCTGCGTCTCGTTGAGCTTGGGCGTCGTTAAGACGCTGTAGCCGTAGGCGTACGGGCAGTTGTTCGACAGCCGGAACGCGAAAAACAGAACGACGACAAAAATAATCGGAACAATATGCCGCGTGGCATAGTCATACGCGCCGACAAACGGAATCTTCGGCACGAAGCTCTTGTGCCCCGTCCTGTCAATCAGCGGTCCGAAGAGCATCAGAAGCCCCGGCATCACGACGAACGCCGACAAAAGCGCAAATCCGATCGATTTGATCAGGCAGATTGCCATATCGGGACCGAGCTTGAACTGCATGAACAGCATCGCGACCAGACCGCCGATGGTGGTAAGACTGCTCGCGCCAATCTCCGGAATCGCCTTGCTGAGCGCCAGAATGACCGCCTCGCGGATGGGAAGCGTCTTATGTTCTTCTTTAAAGCGGTTGCAGAAGATGATCGCGTAGTCGATGGAAAGACCCAGCTGCAAGATACTTGTGACGGAGTTTGACACGAATGAAATCTTGCCGAGCAGGTAGTTGGTGCCCTGGTTGACAATCAGACCTACGCCGAACGTCAGAATCAGGACCGGCACCTCACCGAAGGTCTCGGAGGTAAACAGCAGCACTGCGACAATGACCACTGCGACATAGACCATGATCATATTGATCTCGCGCTCGATGGTCTCCGCCTGCGCGTTTCCGAGATCTGTCTTGACGTAGACGTCCTGCCCGGATAGGTACTCCTTCACCTTGTCCAGCGATTCCAGGCACGCATCGTCCGTCTCGTCGTAGTCAAAGGTGATGCTGAACAGCGCCGAGGCGTTATTGTAGTGGTCGGTCGTATCATCGAAGCTGATCGACTGCACGCCGCGGATTTCCTTGAGATCGTCCAGCATGCTTTCCGCGTCGGCATAGGAGATATTTGCCACCATGACCTCTGCCGTGCCGTAGGTGGTAAACTCCCCTTCCATGACGTTCAGCGCTTTCTTTGTCTCGGAGTCCTCCGGCAGATAGAACGTCAGATCATTCTCCACCTCGACCCAGCCGCGGGAGAACATGGAGAAAATGACCAGAATGATGGTAATCAGGAAAAACAGATTGCGTTTGTCCACGATAAACGTCGCAAGCTTGACCATAAAGCTCTCGCCGCCGGACGAAACGCTGTTCGGTTGTTTTGCCATGCACCAGGCTCCTTCCTATGGATTTTTTTCTCGACGCTGCCCGCGCTTCCATCACGCAAACAGCCGACCCACTCTTTCCCGTTTGCAAAGAGCGCGCCGCAAAAATCTCTATCTTAGTCTTGAATATACCACGTTCTGTCTCAAAAAACAAGCAAAGAAAACCATTTCAATGAAAGCCCAGAATTTTGTAACTTTTCCGGTGCATTCACGCTTCAAATTTGGTGCAGATGTTCCGCTTCTTCCAAATGGTGACATAGCCCATGCGCGCCGTCTCCTTCCGCGCTCTGCCGTTTTTGCGCTCCAGCATGTTGACTGCAACGGCGGAGATTGCCATGTTGACCATGACCCACTTAAAAGCGAGCGCGTCGTTATCCGTGCGCCACATCTGGCAGACGGCTCATCGGCGCGTGGGTTTTGGAAACGTTCGGCATCAAGATGGTCATGACGTGGAGGTCTGCGATTTTTGCAACCATCGTGATCATTTTTCCGCTCATATACCGGACGGTGCGCGGTGCATTCGAAGCATTTGACGAGGCGCTTGCTTACTCCAGCAAGACGTTGGGGCTTTCCAACACCTGCATCTTCTGGCGCATCCGGCTGCCATACTGCCGGCAGGGCATTCTTGCCGGTACGGAGCTGGCGTTTGCGCGCGCGCTCGGAGAATACGACGCAACGAGCATGATTGCGGGCTACACGCCCGGAAAAACGGCAACGATTTCCACAGCCGATTCGGGTCCAGTACGTGCAGCAGAAGATAACCTGCAAGCGTCGGCGGCAGCACCAGCGGCAGCGTCAGAATCACATCCAGTTCGCCCTTTATCAGCCGCGGGAGCTTCTGCAGCGGCAGACGTTTGTCTCCTTTACGCCGCACACCATCACGGACATCCCGACGCTTCTGCAGAAGCTTTCCGAATGCCGGGAAGCCGGCTACGCGATTGAAAACGGCGAATACAAGATCGGACTTTGTTCCATCTTCGCCCCGGTCTTCACGCGAGACGGCACCGTTGCCTACACCACCGGTGTGATCGGCATGTTCCGCAGCATCCACTGCGACGAGTTTGCCGCCGTCGAGCAGGTGCGCGCCACCGCGTCCATGATCTCTGCCGCGCTCGGCTATCGCCCCGATCGAGCTACGTAATATTTATTATGTAAAACAAACTCGAAAAAGAGGAGTTTTATGAGCTATACAGCAGCTGTGATTACCGTCAGCGACCTTGGAAGTCAGGGAAAGCGCATTGACACCAGCGGTCCTGCCGTCTGCGCGATGCTCGAAGGCGCGGGTTTTTCCGTCGTCCACACCGCGCATTGTCCCGGATGAACAGGAAAAAATCCGCGAAGCGCTGATCGACTGCGCCGACGAGCGCCATATCGGTCTGATTGTCACCACCGGCGGGCACCGGGCTTTCCCCGCGCGATGTAACGCCGGAGGCAACGCTTTCCGTTCTCGACCGCGAAATCCGTGCAATTCCCGTTGCGATGTGGGTTGAAGGTCTCAAAAATCACACCGCGCGCCATGCTCTCGCGCGCTGTCGCCGGAACGAGAGGCAGCAGTCTGATTCTCAATCTGCCCGGCTCTGAAAAGGCGGCAAAGGAAAACCTTTCCGCGGTCATCGGCGCGCTGGAGCACGCAATGCATATGATTGCCGCCGAAGGGCACTAAGCGTTCTTCGGCTTTTCAAATTTTTCCGGACATGCCGCTGCGCGTTTTGCGCAAACTAAACGCGAGGTGAAACGCATGTCTCAGAAACCATCTTCCAAAAAGCCTGTCCATCTGCCCCCGGCAAAGACCTTCCCTTACTCCGCAACCCCGATGGTCAACCATTTCCCGGGAAACGCCGAGGACTGCTTCGACATGGTCAATCAATACGGCACGTACGAAATCCAGCGCACCGCCGACACAGGGAACTTCTTTCCTGCCATCGCGCAGGGGCTTCCGAAGGACGCCCATTTCAAAATCGGCAGAACCGAACTGGATCAGACGGCAAAAAGTAAAGGACCCCCGGCTATGCCGGGGTCCTTCTTCATTCTAAACCCAGGTTTCCCAGATCTCCGGGCAGTAGCCCACGGTCGCCTGCTTTCCGTTGCGGACGACGGGCGTTTTCATGAGCTTCGGATTGTCGAAGACCTTGTCTTCCTTTGCCGTCTTATCGTCCATGTAGCGCATAAGGTCGATCTCCGGCGCTTTCTGCTCCCCAGTCAATGAGCTTGTCAATACCGCCCACGGCGCGCAGGACACTGTCAAACTCGCCGCCCGACATGCCGTAGCGCAGCAGGTCCACAGACTGGTATTTGATTCTGCGCTCTTTGAACCAGCGCTCGGCTTTTTTCGTGTCGAAGCACTTGCTCTTTCCAAAAATCTGGATGTTCATCTTACTCCTCCAGCATCTCGTCCGCCTCTGCCATCGTGTCGGCAGAAAACAGGAACTCGCCTCTTGCCGAATAAACCTCAATATGACCTCTGACATACTCCATCCGATATTCCATCACACGCAGCTCCCTTCGCTTTCTGGTGACAGTATATCATATTGTATGTACCATAATCAGGACTCTTGCGCGGTGCTGCGATTTTTTATCAGAACCAGCCCTCTGCCTCGCTGCGCAAGAGCGCCGGCAGCGTCAGATTTTCCTCCACGCGCGTGTTTTCATCGATCACCACGCCGTTCTCTGTGACCCAGCCAAAAGAATTCATCGTCGTCACAGCTTGCCTCGAACATCGGGTCATAGTAGCTGCCCGTCTCATAGACCGCGACGTCTACATCCAAAGAGCCTTTTTTCGGTCCGGAAAATCACGTAGCTGAAGCCGTTGGTGTTTCTGCCGTCATAGTCGCCGTAGAAGAAGAGCTTCAGCTCCTTAAGGCGCCGTTCGATCAGCCCGTTGTGAATTTCCGTGCCGGAGCTGCTGGTCACATGGCACCAGATGCCAAACGCCGAGGCAAACTCGTTGACGCTGTATCTGCCGGAAATGAGCAGTGTCGCCAGCCGACTCTGGTTCTTTTCGCGCATCCAGTAGTCGCCGTTGTTGTATGTAAACGACACCAGCGCGTCATATTCCTGCTCTTTCAGGCGAATGCTGTTCTTATCAAGGAACTCATCGAGCTTTGCTTCAAAGCCCTGCAGCCGCTTGCGAAGCAGCCTGTCCGCCTGTTTCTCGGTGATACCGTCGGGGTACTCGTCTTTTTCGCAGTAGCTGCCGTAGCCGATGGAATACTGCTGATAGTCCCCAGTACGCCTTCGCGGTGAAGCCCTCCCGCGCGCCTTTGATGAACTCGACGCCTGCGTCCGTGGTGCGCAGCTCGATCGGCTCGTCGCTGTCTAAATTTTCCGGGTCGTCCGGATTGTCCGTCGAGCCGCCGTTCCGGTCTAACCGGTAGGCGTAAATCCGGCTGACGATGGCAGAAAGCTCTGCGCGTGTCAAAGAGCCGTTCGGACGGAACGTACCGTCCGGATAGCCGCCGATGATACCGATTTCGCTCAACGCCTGTACGCAGTCGTCATTCGTATCGGTAAACTTCTGCTGCGCGTCCTGCCGCGTCACGCCGAGCGCACGCGCCGAGACCTTCGCGGTCAGAAGCCGACTCATGCTGACATCCAGATCGGTGATTTCGCCGCGCTCCAAAATGCCCGCTTCCAGCGCAAAGTTGAGGTAGCCCCGCGCCCAATGGCTCGAGACCGTCTCCGGTTCGGCATACCCTGCAGCAAGAATGATCATTTTGAGCGCCTGACCGGTTGTGACTTTCTTTCCCCCGGGCGGAACGTGCCGTCCGGGAAGCCGCCGATGATGCCGTTGCGGTAGAGATACATCACATCGTCATACGACCAGTGCTCCGGCGTCACGTCCGGGAAGACGACCTCCTGCTGGTCCTGCCAGAAATATTCCTCCTGCGACGCATCGTACCAGCCGTCGCCTTCGTCTGCGGAAACTGCCGCGGAAAAGGCGGCAAGCAGCATGACAGCCAGCAGCAGGCGAAGAGCCCATCGTTTCGACATCTGTGTGCGCTCCTTTCTGAGAATCACCGGGCTAAGCCCGAAGTGGTTACAAAATTTATACAAGTATAGCAGAAAGAATGACAAAATGCAACCTCCGGAAGATTTTTCCGGGAGGCTGTTTCGTGATTCCCTCATATTCTCTGTTCGAGCCACGAAAGGATGTCCGCGTAGACCTCCGTCCGGTTGACCTCGTTGAGCATCTCGTGCCGTCCTTCCGGATACAGACGAATGGTCACATGCCTGATTCCCGCGCGCTTGAACGCATCGATGCAGGCAAGCACGCCTTCTCCCATCGCGCCGACGGGGTCCTGCATGCCGGAGATGAACAGCACCGGGAGTTCCTTGTCCATTTTCGCAAGATTCTCCTTCTTCTGGTTCATCGAAATGCCTGTCAGCATGTCGCGCGTGAGACCGACCGTTGCGTCAAAGCCGCAAAGCTCGTCGTTCGTATACGCATCAACGACCGCCGGGTCCGAGCAGATCCAGTCGTTCGGCGTCCGGTTAGGCCTGAACTTCTTATTATACGCCCCAAACATCAGCTCCTTGAGAAGCTTGCTACAGCCGGTTTCCCCGATGCGAAGCTGTTCGAGCCTGCAGAGCGCCAGCCCTGCGCGCAGCGCCGCCTCCGGCTGCCAGCCTGTGCCGGAAATGATCGCGCCGGAAAGCTCTCCGGGATACGTATACAGATATGTGCGCAGAAGGAACGAGCCCATGCTGTGCCCCAGCATCAGATACGGCAGCGCCGGATAGCGCCGCTTCATTTCTTCATAGAGCGTCCGTTCGTCTGCCACCGCAGACAGCCAGCCGCCCGAAAAATAGCCGTAGATGCCGCCCGCTTCCACGGAAAGCCCGTGCCCCATATGATCGTCCGCGCAGACGACAAAGCCGCGCTGCGTCAAAAACCGCGCAAAATGATCGTACCGCCCGATGTGCTCGGCAATGCCGTGGATGATCTGCACCACCGCGCGCGGCGCAGATTCCGGCGCCCAGAGCGCGCAGTGCATGCGCCCGGCGCCGTTGGAGGCAAGATAAAATTCTTCCATAAATTTCGTCCTTTCGCCAATCAGTCCAAATTATTGTACATGCTATCTGCTATGATGGTTTCAAAGCAAAGGAGGTACTTTTATGCAGAACCATCGTATCATTTCATTATACCCCGAAACCGCGGGCGAATGCCCGGTCAGCCGCACCTTCCGCCGCAGACGCGCCGCGAATTTCCGCCTACTTGCCGACATCGTCGATCTGACCGTAACAGCCGCCATCGGCGTCGGCGTTCTGGTCTGCTTCGGGCTGGTGTTCACCATGCTGTGACGCCTTACATCCGCGTCAAATGCAGCAAGCAATTCATCGATCGTCTGCCGCCTGCGGATGCAGCGGACATCGCCGCCCTGCTCCAGCAGGAATTCCGCACAGCCGGGGCTTCCGCCATAATTGCTGGCAAAGCTTCTTCCGTCCGCGCCCGCGTCGCAGATGAGAACGCATTCTCCGAGCTTGAGGTCCGGCAGGACGCAGGTGCCCGGAAAATGATCGCGCAGATCACAAAGAGATCCTGCCACGCGCACCATCCGCTTTTGCCGGCTCTCCGGCACAAGCGGCGCCATCAGCCGGTGCGTTGCGCCGAAGGCAATTTCCCGCAGAAACTGCGCGCAGTCTGCGTCCAGCACCACAACCGGCTTTTGCTGCGGCTTGACGGCAAGCACTCTCGTCACCAGCACGCCCGCCTTTGCCGCAAGAATTCTCCCCGCTGCAAGCAGCAGATCGGGGCAAAGCCCCGCCGGCGCGAGAATTTCCTCGTATTTTTCCTGCACGAAGTCGGACACTGCCTGCAGATCTGGTGCCTGCTCCGACGGACGGTAGCTTGCGCCGAGACCGCCGCAGATCAGAACACTCTGCACACCGATCCCCAGCTCCTGATACAGCCGTACAGCAAGGCGCAGAAGCATCTCAAGCGCTGCCTGAAAGCGCGCGGGCTCCAGATCCTGATCGCGCAGGAAAACGCAGGGACTGATTGCCTCTGTTCCGCTGGCAAGAAAGCGCCGGCACATGGAAAGAAGCGTCTGCAGGTCCATGCCGAGCTTGCTCTTTTCAAAATTCCAGACCGTTCTTCCGTTCAGACACAGCTGACCGCCCGGATTGACGCTCAGAAAGACCCGCGCGGGCGGCTGCGGCGGGAAGTGCATGCTCCCCGTCCACCAGCTGCGCCGCGCCGATGCGTCGGGCATAGCCGCAAGCTCTTTCGTCGATTGCAACGGGCGCGTAGATGATTCTTTGTCCGTCTGCGTCAGCCCGCCGCGCCAGACGAAGCTCCGCCTCGCTCACGCACAGCAGCGCTGCGCGCCTGCGCTCGCCAGAATCCGCAAAACGGCAGGGTTCTGGTTCATTCGCACCGGAAAAACCGGTGTGAAGCCCGCATTCCACGAAAACGCCAGCCGAAGCTTCTCACACGCTTCGCGCAGCATCGTTTCATCATAGAGATAAAACGGCGTCGGCTGCTCCTGCAGGAGCCTGCGCAAAATCTTCGCGGGCACAAAGCTTGTCTGCCCCGCGTCCCTGCGCGCCGTCATCGTTTGTTCTTCTCGTAGAGAATCCGCAAACCCCTGAGAAGCAGATCGCGGTCGTAGCGAATCTCAGACCGGCACATCGGAAGCACAAAGCGGGAAATGCCGCCCGTGGCGACGACGGTCGCCTTCACGCCGAGCTCTTCTTCCATGCGCTCGATCATGCCGTCGATCATGCACGCCGCGCCCAGCATGATGCCGCTCTGCATATCACTCGATGGTGTTGCGCCCGATCACATGCTTCGGCGCCTCAAGACTGATTCCGGGCAGCTGAGAGGTTCTCGTCGTCAGAACCTCCGAGGAAACCTTCACGCCCGGGCAGATGCTGCCGCCGAGGAAGGTTCCGGTCTGGTCGATTGCCATCATGGTTGTCGCCGTGCCCATGTCGATGATGATCACCGGCGCGGGATAATCGCGCAGCGCGGCGACCGCCGCGACGACCAGGTCACTGCCGACCTGCCCAGCGTTTCCGCCCGCAATATTCAGCCCCGTTTTAAGCCCCGGTCCCACGACCATGGGCGTGCGTCCGGTGAGCTTCATAACCGCCGTGCGCAGCGAATTCAGAACCGGCGGCACGACGGACGAGATGATCACGCCCTCAATTTCATCCGCCTGCAGATCGTAGAGCGCCAGTACGCCCCTTTGAGGTCCATCCAGTACTGATCGGACGTCTTGACAAGGTCGGTGGCAAGCCGCAGCTCGTGGCAGAATTTTCTCTGCCTCGATGCAGCCGATGACAATGTTGGTATTGCCGATATCAATTGCTAAAAGCATATGGTTCCTCCCGAACTGCCGACGGGCAGTTATTTTTCATCCGAAAGCGTTTTGAGCGTGCAGTGAATCTTCCCATCGCGCACCTCTACAACGCCGTAGCAATCGTTTTTCGCCGCGCCGGGGTTCAGATACCACACGCCGCCGTCCTGCTCGCAGAAAGCCCGATGTGTGTGCCCGAAGAGAGCCACCTGCGCGCCCACGCGGTTTGCTTCCAGCTTCAGCCGCGTCAGATTCGACTTCACGCCGAACAGATGTCCGTGCGTGAGAAAAAAGCGCACGCCGGCAAGCTCTGTGAGAATTGTCTCCGGCGCCTGCGCGCCAAAGTCGCAGTTACCCCTGACCTCATAGAAATCGATCGGATCAAGCGCATAGGAAAGCTCCTGCGCGTCCGAAACATGGTCTCCCAGGTGGAAGATCACGTCCGGTTTTTCGAGCATTGCGGCGTCATACATCGCGCCGACGCAGCGGTGCGAATCGGATAACACAAGAATTTTCAAATTGGGTTCACCTTTCGCCAACCCCCGCATAGAATGACACAAGAACTTCTTTCAGGAGGCGGAATATGGACAATTCGTATCGTGAAAACGAAGGTCTTCCCCTTCTACAAAGCAGCAGCTTGCCGCCGTTCTTTCGTCCAGCGAAGGAAAGCAGCTTCTTTCTCTTCTCAGCCGAGACGGCGGCGCGGCGCTCTCTCAGGCGGCGCAGGCGCTCAAAACGGCGACGCGATTTGCAAAAAGCATCGTCAGCCCTCTGATGCAGTCGGGCGAAGCACAGGCGCTGATTGAGAAAATCAACGAACGCGCATGAGTGACGGCTCGCTAGAACAGGCGATCGGCGCTGTTTTGCAGGACCCGCAGCAACTGCAGAAAATCTTTGCGCTGGCGCAGTCGCTCGGTCTTTCGCCGCCGGAAGCGCCCGCGGCTCCCCCGCCGCCCGAACCACCGAAACCGGCAGCCGCCGCACCGCCTGCCGAACAAACGCCGGAGGACCGGGGCAGCGCGCTGCGCGCGCTTTTGCAGCAGGCGGGCAAGCTCGACCGCCGGCAGGAAAACCTTCTCAACGCGCTCAAACCATTTTTAAAGCCCGAGCGACGGGAAAAAGTGGACCGCGCGATGCAGGCAGCGAGAATCTCGCGTCTTGCCGGTGCAGCACTGCGCGGTCGGGACCAGAAAGACCCGTGATGGGAGGCGATTGCATGTACAACCGATATACGCCCTCGCCGGACGGAACGTTCCAGCGCACCGTTGTGCCGGACGCGCCGCCGCCAAAACCGCCGGAGCCGGAGGTATGCGCCTGCGCGCAGGAGCCTCCCCGCCCGCAGCCGCCGAAGCCGAAACCGCCGTCTGCTCCCCCGCCGCCGAAGCCGCAGGAAACCTGTATGCCCGCACCGCCGCCGGTTCAGCCCGCGCCTTGTCTGCCGGACCGACCGCTGCGAAAACTTCTGCCGCGCGGCATTGACCCCGGCGATCTTCTGGTGCTGCTGGTGCTGCTTCTGGTGCTCATGGAGACGGATGAAGACGACACGCTGACGATTTTACTGACCGTGGCAGCGGTCATGCTTCTGACTAGAAAAAAGCCGCCTCCGTACCATCCGGCAGGCAGAAGACGCCTTCGAGCGCCTTCGTCATTGTCCGGGAAGATTTCCAGCGCCGTCTGCTCCATCAGATAGACCAGCTCGCCGCTGACGGTCATTGTTTGTTTACATAACAATCCGCTATCCAGACTCACCCAGTAATCCTGCTGGCATTCTCCGTCCTGCGCGCTGACATAGACGCAGTCAGAGGCTTGCTCGTCCAGCGTTACAAACGCCGCCTGCGTGAGCTGGGATTTTGCGTAGGAAAGAATTGCCTCATAGGTTGGCACACCGGCAAGGTTGTCCGTGCTAAGCCCTGCGCCGCGCGCAAGCTTCACCGGCTCCTGCTCGCCGTCATACCAGGCATAGAGCGTGGTAGCGTCTTCGGCAGTTCGACGGTCTTTGTTTGCGCCCCAGTCCGCGTCTGCGTGAACTGCGCCTTCAGCAAGCTCCGTAGCTCGACGGGCGCCGCTCTTTTGAAGGATGCTCTGCATTCCGCGCGAGTTCAAGACTGGTCTGCGGCTGCTTCGCTTTCGGTCTGCTCCGGCCGGGACATAATGACAATCTGCGAGGACGCGCTTTTTCTGCCGCTGAAGAAAAACACCAGCAGGATTGCCACCACCGTCACCGCGGCGACCGCGGCAAGCAGCAGCGGTTTTTAAGTTTTTATGCTCCTGCTCCAATGGCGCGCCTCCTTCCGGTCCGCATGTTTCAAACAGTTACTCTGCACAGAATCTGCGGGCTTTGAACGATGCGCGCGCTGGCATGACCGTCGCCGTAATGCGGGGTTGACGGCGTTTTGCCATGCGCGCGTAAGCCTCCGGATTTTCCAGAAGCTCGGACGCCATCGAAACAATCACGTCTTTTTCCACGCCCGCGAGCTTTGCCGTTCCCGCGGCGACCGCCTCGGGGCGCCGGAGTCGGTCATGACCATATAGCAGCGCGCCATCAGGTTGTGCATCTCGTCCGCGCTCAGCGGCGCGATCAGATGAATACGTTCCCTCGATGCCGTCCAGATCGGTGGGCGCACTCCTGCACCACCGGAGAGATGCACCGGATAGACCAGCTCCGCCCCCGGGTGCGTCGCGCACGCTCCTGCGAGCGCGGACATGATGTCCTCCATCGGCTGTCCGTAATTCTCGCGCCGGTGGCAGGTCACAAGGATGACCTTCCTGCTCGCATAGTCCAGCTCGTTGAGCAGCTCTGTCGTAAAGCGATAGTCCTTGCGTACCGTTGTTTTCAAAGCGTCAATGACCGTGTTGCCGGTGACGAA
>VOFG01001072.1_pt1 | contig 30001 bp, 38 predicted proteins | sample 5384171 | NCBI WGS metagenome assembly VOFG01 (sample SAMN12384726, study PRJNA508395) | human gut metagenome | isolation source: healthy gut F | host: Homo sapiens
AATGGAAGGAATATCAGGAATTCAAACCAGCTGCGTTCGGAACTTCTGGATTATTTTTCGGATTATGACAGCAATCAGGAAACTTATGAAGAACTAGGGATCAGCAGATGCATATGAACTGTACCGAAGCTGGAATTTCAATGACATAGAGAAATTTAATACAGATGTCATGAAGAAACTGGTGGATCTGAAACAGAAACCGCTGACGATCCGGACAGTGACTGCTTTTCTCAGAAGGTTTCCGTCCGATCTTTCAGGATGCCGATGTTTTATTTCTTTGCAGTCTTTGCTGTGCTCTGGCTCTTATGCGGAAAAAAAGATGTCTTTTTCTATAATTTCAGTACTGGCAGAATGTCTGATGCTCCTGGCGGTATATTTTTATCTGTATTATCAGGGATTTTTTATGGTCAACGTAAGATGTGGGTCTGTGGTTTAGTGCATGTCTTGTGATGCTGTGGATTTTTTCGCATCTGGAGAAGTCAGATATATGAATACAAAGGTGAAAAAAATGCTGCTTGACTTCCATGACAGGATATCTGGAAGTAATGACTGACCGGAAATGTGGTCTTACGCAGGACAGGCGGTTTGCATGACTTATCCGTTAATGCAGGAAACTACGGAATCTGCTATCCGATGACCAGGAATCCGCAAAGCCGGAGATGGATCGACGCGTTTATTGTGCGTGAGTTATCCCGTGTATTCCAAGCAACTTCAGAAGCGTTGACACGATCCAGCATTTCTTGAAAAACATGATATTCCGGGAATCGCAGGTATTGACACCCGAGCTCTCACCAAGATTCTTCGTGAGAAAAGGTACCATGAACGGTATGATCACAGTCAACGAAAACTATAACCTAGATGAAATTCTTCCAAATTAAAAGCATATACAACTGAAAGTAGTCGAGAAAGTTACCTGCCAGGAGAAGGAAATACCCTTCAGGAAAGGAAATGGATTTTAAGGTTGCTCTTATGGATTTTGGTGCGAAACGTAATATTGCCCGTTCCCTGAACAAGCGCGGCTGTCAGGTAACGATTTATCCGGCACACACATCCGGCGGAGGAAATTCTCGGAGCCAATCCGGATGGCATCATGCTTAGCAATGGCCCTGGAGATCCGAAGGAATGTGTGGACTATAATTAAGAAGTAGAAAAAGCTTTACGAGTCCGATGTGCCGATTTTTGCAATCTGCCTTGGACATCAGTTAATGGCACTTGCCACAGGTGGAGATACTTATAAGATGAAATACGGCCACCGCGGCGGCAATCATCCGGTGAAAGATCTTGCATACCGGCAGAGCTTACATTTCCTCCCAGAACCACGGCTATGTGGTTGATGCGGAGATCTTGAAGAAAAATATTGCGAATCCTGCATTTGTAAATGTAAACGACGGCACCAACGAAGGTATGGCTTACACAGGCAAGAACATATTCACCGTTCAGTTCCATCCAGAGGCCTGCCCAGGACCGCAGGATTCCAGGTACCTGTTTGACAGATTTATGGATATGATGGGAGGAAACAGATCATGCCGAGAAATAAAGATATCATAAAGTTCTTGTAATTGGATCTGGTCCGATTATCATCGGCCAGGCAGCAGAGTTCGACTACGCTGGTACACAGGCATGCCGTTCTCTAAAAGAAGAAGGCATTGAAGTAGTTCTTCTCAACTCCAACCCTGCTACTATTATGACCGATAAGGATATTGCTGATCGTGTTTACATTGAGCCATTTACTGTAGAAGTGGTAGAACAGCTTATCCTGAAAAGGAGAAACCGGACAGCGTCCTTCCAACACTTGGAGGACAGGCAGGTTTAAACCTTGCTATGGAGCTTGATGAGAAAGGATTTTTAAAAGAACATAATGTCAGACTGATCGGTACAACTGCTGAGACAATTAAGAAAGCGGAGGACCGTCAGGAATTTAAAGATACCATGGAGAAGATCGGTGAGCCGATCGCAGCATCCAAGGTTGTTAACAACATGTAGAAGATGGTCTTGCATTTACAAGCATAATCGGTTATCCGGTAGTTCTCCGTCCTGCATACACTCTTGGCGGAAGCGGCGGCGGTATCGCAAACAACGAATAGAACTGAGAGAGATCCTCGAGAATGGTCTTCGTCTTTCACGTGTAGGTGAAGGTTCTGGTAGAGCGCTGCATCGCCGGATGGAAAGAGATCGAGTATGAAGTAATGCGTGATACGGCAGGAAACTGTATTACGGTTTGTAACATGGAAAATATTGACCCGGTTGGTGTGCATACCGGTGACAGTATTGTAGTAGCACCGTCTCAGACATTAGGTGACAAAGAGTATCAGATGCTCCGTACTTCAGCTCTAAACATCATTACAGAGCTTGGTATCACCGGTGGATGTAATGTGCAGTTCGCACTGAATCCAGACAGTTTCGAGTACTGTGTTATCGAGGTAAACCCTCGTGTCAGCCGTTCTTCCGCACTTGCAAGTAAGGCGACCGGTTATCCGATTGCGAAAGTAGCTGCAAAGATTGCGTTAGGATATACACTGGATGAAATTCCAAATGCATCACAGGCAAAACATATGCAAGTTTTGAGCCAATGCTTGATTACTGTGTTGTAAAAATTCCGAGACTGCCATTTGATAAATTTATCAAGGCAAAAGAACACTTACAACACAGATGAAGGCTACAGGTGAGGTTATGAGTATTTCTGATAACTTCGAAGGTGCGTTTATGAAAGCTCTACGTTCACTTGAACAGCACATAGACAGTCTGTATGTCTTATGACTTTACAGGACTTACAGATGAAGAACTGCTGGAGAAGAACTGGAAATTGTAGATGACCGTCGTATCTGGAAGATTGCCGAAGGCAATCCGCCGCACATTTCCTACCTATGTCCAAGATTCATGACATTACAAAGATCGACATCTGGTTCATTGATAAAATTGCCATCTGGTAGAGATGGAGCAGCTTTGAAAAACGAAACATTGACAGAAAGCCTTTTGGCAGAAGCAAAACGAATGGAATTCCCGGACAATGTTATTGCCTAACTTGACAGGCAAGACAGAGCGAGAAATCAAGATATTCGCCATGAAAATGGAATTGTTGCAAAGCATTTAAGATGGTTGATACCTGTGCGGCAGAGTTTGAGGCAAGCAACACCATATTATTATTCAGCGTGTTTTTGGCAGCGAGAATGAAGTTTCAAACTAAGGATAAGAAAAAGAATCTGGTTCTTGGTTCCGGTCCAATCCGTATCGGTCAGGGTATTGAGTTTGACTTCTGTTCGGTTCATTGTACCTGGGCCTTCAAAAATGAAGGTTTCGAGACCGTTATTATAAATAATAATCCAGAGACGGTTTCTACGGACTTTGATGTGGCTGATAAATTTTATTTTGAGCCATTGACACCGGAAGATGTAGAAAATATCGTGGATTTTGAGAAACCGGATGGTGCGGTTGTCCAGTTTGGTGGACAGACAGCTATCAAACTTACAGAAGCACTTATCAAAATGGGAGTTCCGATTCTTGGGAACAAGCGCAGAGAATGTAGATGCGGCGAAGACCGTGAGCTGTTTGATGAGATTCTTGAGCAGACACAGATTCCAAGACCGGCAGGACAAACTGTATTTACAACAGAAGAAGGCAAAGCGGCAGCAAATGAACTTGGGTTATCCGGTACTTGTCCGCCCGTCCTACGTACTTGGCGGTCAGGGTATGCAGATTGCGATTAATGATGATGATATTCGTGAATTTATGTCAATCATCAACCGATGTGCAGGAACATCCAATCCTTATTGATAAGTACCTTATGGGTAAAGGAGGTTGAGGTTGATGCGGTATGTGATGGCGAGAGATATTCTCATTCCTGGTATCATGGAACACGTCGAGCGTACCGGAATCCACTCCGGTGACAGTATCTCCGTATATCCGGCACAGACCATCATTAAACCAAAGAAAGACACCATTGAAGATTATACAGGCAGAAGACTTGCAAAATCATTACATGTTAAGGGTCTGATCAATATTCAGTTTATCGTAGCAGATGATGAAGTATATGTAATTGAGGTTAACCCTCGTTTTCAAGCCGTACAGTACCATATATCAGCAAAGGTAACCGGAATTCCGATTGTAAAACTGGCAACAAAGGTAATTATCGGGATACAATCTGAAAACATGGGATATGAACCAGGACTTCAGAAAAAAGCTGGATTATATTGCAATTAAGATGCCTGTATTCTCATTTGAGAAGATCAGAGGAGCTGACATCAGCCTCGGACCAGAAATGAAGTCTACAGGTGAGTGCCTTGGTATTGCGCAGTGGATATTGCCCGTAGATTTGCAAATGTAGGTTATCAGATATTCGCTACCAGGGAACTGCAAGAACCTTAAATGAACATGGGGTAAAGGCGTTAGAGATCCGTAAACTGGAGCAGGAGTCTCCAAACATCCTTGACCTGGTATTAGGCCATCAGATCGATCTGATTATTGATATACCAGCACAGGGTGCTGAAAGAAGCCATGACGGTTTTGTGATCCGCCGTAATGCCATTGAAACAGGTGTAAATGTACTTACAGCCCTTGACACTGCAAGAGCCCCTTGTGACAAGCCTTGAGAACCGTGCAAAAGAGCTGACACTGGTGGATATTGCAACTGTAAAGAATGTATAAAATGATGCAGGTGCCAAAGGTTTTATTAAAAAGCACATGAAATCAGGTTTGAATGCCTGTTTTCATGTGCTTTGAAATTTTATGGATGCAGTACAGTTATTTACGAAACGATGTACTTTTTCTACGCTACAGGCTTCTGAGTGTGTATTTCTTTCTACAGTACTTTCTCTTTTTACAATGCCTCTTTTATACATGGTATTAGCATGAGTATTTCTTTCTGGGCATTTTTCTCTGGTGTTGTCTGAAAATCTGAAATAATGTACAAAAAGACTGGAATATAATTAGGCAAAACTAACAAAATTAAGAAAACCACCTGCTTGCTCTGACATTTTTTCAAAATCGTGCTAAACTAAAATAGGAAACTATGAACGTGGAGTATGAAAAAAGAATCTCAAACACAAAAATGTCCTATCGGAGTCTTTCATGCACCTGCTTTTCGTGGCCGATTTTCCACCAATTGCACTCGAATTTCACCACTGTACGCACCGCGTACGCCTCAGAAATTTGGGTACAACTGACAAAAGATCTTCTCACAAAATCAGGTACAGAAAGATTCCGAGAGAACATAAAAAGTTTTGAGAGTACATAAAGAAAGCAGGTGTAAATTTTATGTACGAGAAAGGTCAATATATTGTATATGGCATCCGTGGAGTCTGCAAAGTAACAGACATTATCACCATTGATCGTCCTGTTGGACCTAAAGGGCGTCTTTATTATGAGCTTCGTCCTTGTAACCAGAAGGATGGGAGGATCGTGACACCGGTTGACTCAGAAAAGACCATTACCAGGCTGCTGCTTACCAGACCAGAAGCAGAGGCGCTGATCAAAGAAATCCCCGGATCAAAGAAATGACTGTAACAAATGACAAACAGAGGGAAGAACGGTATAAAGAGGCCTTGAAAACCTGTGACTGCCGTGTATGGGTAAGTATGATCAAAGCCTTGTATCTAAGAAAACAGGACCGGATCGAGCATAAGAAGAAAGTGACGGATTTAGATGAACGGTATTTTTCGCATGGCAGAAGATTATCTGGATTCAGAGCTTTCACTTGCTCTTGATATATCAAGGGAAAAAGTAAATGAATATATTAAAGAACGGATCATGGGTATGCTGTTGATGAGGGAGAAGCCTTTTGACCCCTCTGATACTGAATTGCTACGTGCTTTGCACTCTCGCAATTCTAAAAACATTCGTAATCCGCTCATTTTCTTCAAAAATGGCTTCTTACTCATGTTTTTGGCGGGTCCCAAGTTCAAAAATCCTCCTGCAAGCAAGCTTGCATCGGATTTATGACCTTTTGACCCTGGTATCATCATATGTTGTAAATAACAAACCGCCTGCGTCAGCAGGCGGTGATTTATATTCGCATGATTTTTATTCGATAGTAGTTCCGGCTTCTCCTGTCAGGCTGCATTCTGCCTTGTCCAGAGAAGTGATAATGGCTTTGCGGCCATTTCCGGCCTCTAAGAAGTTGACAGAAGCGGAAATTTTTGGAAGCATGGAAGCAAATTCAAACTGTCCTCTTCCATATAAGTCTTTGCTTCAGCAATGGTCATATGGTGGATGGGCTCTTCTTTGTCAGTTCAAAGTTTAAGGTAACATTGTCAACGCTTGTAAGGATCGTCATAACATCAGCATCGATCTCTTTTTGCTAAAAGGCCTGTTGCAAGGTCTTTTTCGATAATAGCGCTGGCACCGCGAAGATTGTATCCCTGTTCCATGACCGGGATGCCGCCTCCTCCGCAGGCAATAACGATCGGTCAGCGTCCATTAAAGCTTTGATGGCATCAATCTCAACAATGGCAACTGGATGAGGAGAGGCTACGATACGTCTGAAGCCGCCTTCTACTGCTTTACATGGTTTCCTTTGGCTTCTTCTTCTTTGGCTTCTTCTTCACTCATTACACGGCCTACTACTTTTACAGGAGTGTAAAATGCCTCATCATAAGGATCAACAGTGACCTGGGTAAGAACAGTGCTTACCGGCTTATAAATGCCACGCTTGATCAGTTCTGCGCGGATGCCGTTCTGTAAGTCGTAACCAATATAGCCCTGGCTCATAGCGGAGCATACAGACATAGGAGCGGAGCTGTATCCGTGGTGCTGTTTACCGAATTCATTCATTGCTGTATGTATCATGCCTACCTGTGGTGCGTTGCTGTGAACGATGGCAACCTGCCAGCCGTCCTGAATAAAGTCTGCGTCGCTTTTGCAGTGCGCTTTACGGCTTCCCTTCTGTTCTGGAAGATTGGTTCCCATATCTTTATGGCCAATGGCCATGACGATCTCTTTTTGCCATAATGCTTACCTCACTTTTTCAGGAAATATTTTTTAACATCATGATACGATGTTAGGGTCAAAAGGTATCCCCCCTCTGATACCGAATTGCTACGTGCTTTGCACTCTCGCAATTCTAAAAACATTCGTAAGCCGCTCATTTTTCTTAAAAAATGGCTTCTTACTCATGTTTTTGGCGGATCCCAAGTTCAAAAATCCTCCTGCAAAGCAAGCTTGCATCGGATTTATGACCTTTTGACCTTGGTATCATGATACATTATTATAGAAAAATTGCAACGAAAAGCGCAAAAGATGATAGCAAAAGGAAGTTGGGTGTGATATACTGACTGCATGTATGTGATGAAAAAAAAAGGAATTCATGTATACAAAAGAAAATTTTGCCTGAAGGCTGGAAAAAGAAGGTTTGGCAGCGGTGTTCCTGGCTGTTTTGGGAAATATCCTGGTGCAGTATGTGATCCCATGGCCGGAGTTTATGACAGTTTCCTATGAGGCAGCAGCAGAGGAACTGGCGGCGTATCCTTTGGGAGTTTATCTGGCGTTAACGTTGCTTATAGCCCCTTTATTGGAAGAAGGGATATTCAGGAAGGGACTTTATGGGATCTTGCGAAAATGGTTTGGTGTGATCTTTGTCAGCGTTTATATCAGCCGCCGCATTTGGTCTGTATCATGGAAACTGGATCCAGGGGATATACGGTTTTGTTTTTGGCTTGCTGCTTTCCTGGGGATATGAAAGCAGTTCTTTTGGAAAATACAGAATGGCTGTGGTGATGCATGGAGCTGCAAACAGGGCGGCGCTGCTTTTAAATGTGGTTTTAATTAAATATTTATAAGATATGTATTCAGGGGATCTTCTGGCAAAATCAGGCACAGAAAGATTCCAGAAGCGAAGGAGGAAAAACGTGAAGTTATTATCCATTGCGATTCCGTGTTATAACTCAGAAGCTTATATGGAGCATTGTATCAATACACTGCTTACAGGCGGTGATGAGGTGGAGATCATTATCGTAGATGACGGGTCACAGAAAGACCGTACACCAGAGATCGCCGATGAATATGAGAGAAAATATCCGGGGATCTGCCGTGCAGTCCATCAGGAAAACGGCGGACACGGTCAGGCAGTAAATACAGGTCTTAAAAATGCTACGGGTGTATTTTTTTTAAGGTAGTAGACAGTGATGACTGGGTCAACGAGGAGGCATACCAGAAGGGTTTGGAAACTTTGAGAGGGTTTGTATACGGTCAGGAAACCCTTGATATGCTGGTAACTAACTTTGTTTATGAGAAAGAGGGAGCAAAGCGTAAAAAGGTGATGAATTACCATACTGCTTTCCCAAGGGATAAAGTGTTTACCTGGAAGGATGTTAAGTTCTTTATGACAGGACAGTATATCCTGATGCATTCCGTTATTTACCGTACAGAACTGCTGCGCCAGTGTGGACTGGAGCTGCCAAAGCATACCTTTTATGTGGATAATATCTATGTATATAAGCCGCTTCCCCATGTAAAGAACATGTATTACCTGGATGTGAATTTCTACCGCTATTTTATCGGAAGATCGACCAGTCTGTAAATGAGCAGGTAATGATCGGAAGGATAGACCAGCAGCTGCGGGTGACAAAGCTGATGTTAGGATATTATGATGTAACAAAATCCCTAACAGAAAGCTGAAGCATTATATGACTTCTTATCTGGAGATCATGATGACCATTTGCTCTGTGCTTGCGATCAAGTCAGGAACAGAGGAAAATATGGAAAAGAAGAAGGAAATATGGGAGTTTTTAAAGAAAGAGAATCTGGCTTTGTGGCTGAGACTGCGGTTTGGATTTTTGGGGCAGGGATGCAATCTACCTGGGAAGGGCGGTAGAGACCTGCTGATCTTAGGGTATAAGATAACACAGAAGTTTTATGGATTTAATTAATATGGCAGCATTTTCATAATAAAAAAGCGTTTGGTGTTTTAACCAAGCGCTTTTTCTGTTATCTTCTTGTCTTCTGTATCAGCTGCGTATCCGTATACTAAGTAATGGATGGCATAGGCCATTAAGAAAGCACCGCATACATCAATAATAGAATGTTGTCTTAAGAACATAGTTGCCAGACAGATGGAAGCAGTTAAGAGAAAAGAACAAAGTTTTATGATCTTTATGTTTTGATAAGAGCTGGCTTCTGCTGATGGCAATGTGGGTTCCACAGAATTGTATACATGAATGCTGGGGAAGACGTTGGTGTTAGTGTCTGTTTTATAAAGGGCAGCTACGGCTGCACTGAAAATATTCTTATCCGGGTCGATCACCGGGCGGAAATCAGTTCCATTATGGAAGAAAGTACAGATGATCAGGCTCAGCGTCATGCCGGAAAATAAAAAGGCACACATTTTGTAGTAATCTTCTTTACTGCGAAACAGAAAGAAAATTAAGGTTCCTGCTACGTAGACGAACCACAAAAAATACGGCACGATGAAATATTCATTAAATGGGATCAGGTCATCTAAGGACGCATGCATAATATGGTAATCACGGGTCACTGTCCGCTCCAGGAACATAAACCAGGGGAGGTAGATGAATGCATAGGACAGCAGCCATGCATGTCTGTATTTGTATAAAAATCCGCAGATCTTTTTCATGTTTTCCTTTCTTGAAATGTTCATATGTCTTGTTTTTTATCGTGGAAAAATTATAGCACGGTAAATTTTGAAAAACAAGGGGAGTCACAAAATATTAATAAACTTCTCTTTTTTTTTTATTTTTGTTATGGTATATTTATTATTAAGAAATGAATTTACATGTGAATGGCGGTGTAAGAAATGAATGAAGCACGAAGCGTTTTGGGCGTGATCTGCTCAGCGTATGACAGTTTTTTTTTGAGGCAGAGAAGAAGATTGCAGATTATATTATGGAGCATAAGGATCGGGCTGTGGATATGACCGTAGGAGAGCTGGCAAAAGCCAGTGGCACCAGTGATGCTACAGTATCAAGATTTTGCCGCAGATGCGGTTTTAAGGGGTTTCAGAACCTGAAACTGACACTTGCCAGGGAGATTTTAGAAGAGGAGCATCAGAGCCAGGAAGTGACCAATGATATTGACCGGACAGATCTGGAACAGTCTTTAAAGAATATTCTTGCGAATAAAATTGCAGAACTGACAGAGACTATAAAGATGATAGACATTAAAAATCTGGAGATCATACTGGATAAGCTGGAGCATGCAAGAATGGTGCAGCTGGCAGCTGTAGGAAATACCATTCCGGTAGCCTTAGATGGTGCTTTTAAGTTTAATCAGCTGGGCATTCTGGCTGTGGCGGGGGATATCTGGGAAGCGCAGGCTGCCTATGCTTTTAATCTGGGACCTGAGGATGTGGTTTTGATCATTTCTAATTCGGATCCTCCAAACGGTTGGAAACACTGGCTGCGGGAGCGAAGGAAAATGGAAGTACCCTGGTACTTATTACCAATAACAGGGAGTCCCCCCTGGCGCAGATCTGCGATTATAAGATCATCACTGCTACCAGGGAAAAGCTTCTTACAGAAGAATTCTGGTTTTCCAGAGTGACGGCCACTACTGTGATCGAGATCATCTACCTTCTTCTTATGGCTGGAAAGAAAGATGCAGTAGAGCATATCAGGCGTCATGAAAAAGCTATATCATCAGATAAGCAGCGGGGATAGGCATACTAAGAAAGAAGAAAATAAAGAAGAGAATAGATATTAAGAAAAAATAGGTACAAGAAAAAATAGAATATAAGCAAACACAGGGCAGTACACAATAATCTGCACAAAAGAGAACCGCATTTTATGGAAAACTGCGGTTCTTTTTTGTTTAAAACGCTGAAAAAATATGCGAAAATATTTTTCTCAAAGAACGCTATTGACGAAAAAATGAAAATCATATTATAGTAAGACTAAGGATAAGAAATAAAATTTCTTAAAAATAAGGAGAGATGATACATGATTTACACAGTAACTTTTAATCCGGCACTGGACTATGTGATCTCTGTAGATCATTTTGCTCCAGGTAAGGTGAACCGGACCGTATCAGAAAACATGATCTGCGGGGGAAAAGGAATCAACGTATCCGCTCTTTTAGCAAATCTGGGCTATGAGAGTACGGCACTGGGCTTTGTAGCAGGTTTTACAGGAGTGGAGATTGAAAAACGGGCAAAGAACTGGGCTTTGCATCTGATTTCATTCATGTAAAGAACGGCATGTCCCGTATTAATGTAAAGATGAAATCGGACGAAGAGACGGAGATCGATGGCATGGGGCCAGATATCCGGCCTGAAGATGTAGATGCCTTATTTAAGAAGCTGGACGGTTTAAAAGAAGGGGATGTACTGGTGCTTTCAGGAAGTATTCCTTCTATGATCAGCCATCACATTTATGAGGAGATTATGAGACGTCTGGAAGGAAGAGGCATCCGCACAGTCGTAGATGCAGAAAAGGATCTGTTGTTAGATGTGCTCCCGTTAAAGCCATTTCTTATTAAACCAAACAACCATGAACTGGGACAGATGTTTGGAAGAGAGTTAAAAACAGAAGAAGAGATCATAGAATGTGGGAAAGAACTGCAAAACAGGGGAGCTGTGAATGTTCTGGTTTCCATGGCAGGAGATGGTGCATTGCTGGTGGCAGAGGACGGACATATTTATAAGGAAGGAGTCTGCAAGGGAACTGTGAAAAATTCTGTAGGAGCCGGCGACTCCATGGTGGCAGGCTTCTTAGCCGGTTATCTGGAAAAAGAAGATTATGAGTATGCCTTGAAGCTGGGAACAGCCAGCGGCGGTGCAACGGCATTTTCCTATGGCATTGGTACAAAGGAACTGCAAAATGCTACGCATTTCGTCGGTGTGGCGTATCCGCCAAATAAAATTTCAAAAACAGGCTTAAAAACGTAAGCGTTTTCCGCCTGTTTTATGAAATTTTGCCTGGCTCTGAACAGTTACAATGAGGCATTTGATGGTTCCCTGGCAAACCTGATCTTTATGATCGCAGCACCGGCAGCAGGAGATGATGTACATTTGCAGGCATTATCCAGACTGTCTACATTACTTATGAATCCAGGCTTTAAAGAGAGTCTGACCGGGGCAAAGGATGCAGACGAGTTTTTGGATATCATCGACAAGGCAGAAAATGAACGCTTTGGTGAGGAAGAGAAGAAGACGCAGGCAGCGGAAACCGGGGCAGAGGATAAGAAGACAAAAAAGAAGGAAGCTGACCAGGCAGATCAGAATGCTTCTGCTGTCAATGCCCATTACCGTGTTTTGGCAGTTACTGCGTGCCCGACGGGTATTGCCCATACCTACATGGCAGCGGAAAATCTGGAAAATACTGGAAAGAAATTAGGGATTTCCTTGAAGGCTGAAACAGACGGCTCCGGTGGTGCCCAGAATGTGCTGACAAAAGAAGAAATCGCAGCAGCAGAGGCGATCATTGTTGCAGCAGACAAGAACGTGGAAATGGCCCGTTTTGACGGAAAGCCAGTGATCATGGTTCCTGTAGCAGATGGTATCCGCAAGGCAGAGGTTCTGATCAACCAGGCAGTAAGCGGAACCGTACCGGTTTATCATTATAGTGGAGATGTTTCAGGTGCAGCTTCTGAGGGAGAAAGTGACAGCATTGGAAGACAGATCTACAAGCATCTGATGAACGGTGTATCCCATATGCTTCCATTTGTTATTGGCGGTGGTATCCTGATCGCTCTTGCATTTTTACTGGATGATTATTCCATTGATCCATCCAACTTTGGTAAGAATACACCTCTGGCTGCTTACTTAAAGACCATTGGTGAGCAGGCATTTGGTATGATGCTTCCGATCCTTGCAGGTTTTATTGCAATGAGTATTGCAGACCGTCCTGGTCTGGCTGTGGGTCTGGTAGCAGGTCTGATCGCAAAATGGGTTCTACTTTTGCAAATCCTGCAGGCGGAGATGTAAACGCCGGTTTCCTGGGTGCATTATTTGCTGGTTTTGCAGGTGGTTATCTTGTTTTAGGCCTTAAAAAGCTGTTTTCCAAACTGCCAAAGTCACTGGAAGGTATCAAACCGGTATTATTATATCCGGTGATCGGTATTTTCCTTGCAGCAGTGGTGACTACTTTTATCAACCCATATATGGGCATGATCAATGACGGACTGACCCACTTCTTAAATGGAATGGGCGGAACCAGCCGTGTAATGTTAGGTATGATCCTTGGCGGCATGATGTCTATTGATATGGGTGGTCCTTTTAACAAAGCAGCTTATGTATTCGGAACTGCCCAGCTGGCAGAAGGAAACTTTGAAGTAATGGCAGCGGTAATGGCAGGCGGTATGGTGCCTCCATTGGCAATTGCACTGTGCACTACCTTCTTTAAGAAGAAATTTACAGAAAAAGAGCGTCAGTCTGGTGTTGTAAACTATGTAATGGGCCTTTCCTTTATCACAGAAGGAGCCATTCCATTTGCAGCCAGGATCCTCTCCGCGTGATCCCTTCCTGCCTGGCAGGTGCAGCAGTAGCAGGTGGCTTGTCTATGGCTTTTGGCTGTACTTTAAGAGCACCTCATGGCGGATTATTTGTACTGCCTACTATTGGCAATCCGGTAATGTATCTGGCGGCAGTTGTAATAGGAGCGTTCGTTGGCTGCGTGATCTTGGGAATTCTTAAAAAAGAACGTGGAAGAATAAAACAGACACATACTTAAGGGAGTATTTATAGCAGCCCGGCCAAGGGGAGAAACGGCCGGGCTGTTTTTGCGTCAGTCAGTCAAAGAGAAAGATAGATCATTGATCGATATTTTGATTTGAAAGCTTTCTGATGTATGGGATTACCAGAGCAGCAGAAACAATAAGAGAAGTTATTTCCGCCACAGGGTTGCCCAGGCAACACCGTTAATACCGAAGATGTGGCTGAACAGACACATGAAGGGAACGTCAACGGTTCCTTTACGCAGCATGGATAAAAGAATCGGCTGACGCTTCTGACCGGTTGCCTGAAATACAGTTAAAGTGAAGAATGTCATGGTAGTCATAGGGCAGGCAGAGCAGATAATATGTAAAATGTACGTCCATATTGAACAGTTTCCTGATCATTAATGAATAAACGGGTCACACCAGATGCATTTGTGTAAAGTAAGATAGCGATAGTTATGGAAACAACAAGGCTGAACAGAAAGAGAGTACGGATCGCAGCCAGCATCCGTTTCCTGTTACCAGAGGTAAAATTATATCCGATCAGAGGTAAGGTCCCCTGCGTAATGCCCTGGGCTACAGCAAAAGCCAGCATGTTGATCTTTTTTGCTATTCCCATACCGGCAACTGCAATATTAGAGTATCCGGCAATAATGTGATTTAATACAGTGTTGGAGACAGTCCCCATCATGGAGATTAAAAAACTGGGAAGACCGATACTTAGTACTTCAGATGGGATATGGTCAGTGATCCGGTACATACGTGGTGAAAGAGTAAGTACGCTTGTGGCTCTTATTTTCCAGATAAAGTGCAGGAAATAAAAGCAAGGCAATGGTATTGGAGATTAATGTTGCAATGGCAGCACCAGTGATCTGAAGCCGCAGACCGTAAATGAAAAGCGGATCCAGCAGGATATTTAAAACACCTCCGAAAGCAACACCGAAACTGGCTTGTTTAGAATAGCCTTCTGCACGGATCAGATGGGCAAGTGCCGGATTTAAAACGGTGGGTACAGCACCGATACCGATTGTCCAGAACAGGTAGGAAGAGGCAAGGGGGAGAGTTTCTTCATTTGCGCCAAGAACTGGCATAAGGACAGGACGGAACAGGAGCATAAAAATACCATATAAAAAGGCAGATACAGTGGTTGTCCAAATACAGAATGCGCAGCAATGAGATGCTTTTTTATGTTCATTTGCACCTAAAAAACGGGGGAAATCAGGCTGGAGCCTCCAACACCAAAAAGATTGGAAAGAGCTGTCATAAACATGAAAAAGAGGCATATTTAATGTGGCAGCAGCTACTTGTCTGGGTTCACCTAACTGCCCGATAAAAAATGTATCAGCCATATTATATATGATAGTGATAATCTGGCTTATGACAGTTGGAACTGCAAGAACCAGGATTGCTTTGGGAATAGGCATACTGCAAAACAGCACCTCATTTTTTTCTTTCATTGTGCAAGCACCTCATTTCGCCTTGTTTTAAACAATCTATAAAACATTGAATAGAAAAATAAAAACTTTCTTCTACAGGGGTGGGATAATGGGAGAAAAATCCTCCTCTTCCTGAGAAATAAAAACCGTGTACGATGGCTCGGAATAACCGGCGGTAATGGACCAGTTCTTTATTTTGTAAATGAAAATCCTGAAATATTTTTTTTAAAGGATCTGTAATAAGAATAGCAGCATTATCAAGGGCCTGATGCTCTTTGGCAGCTGTGTTCATGATCAGCCAGTAGAGCTGCCGGTGTTCTTTAGCAAATAAGGTAAGTATCAGCAAGAATACGGACAGCTTGTTCACCATGCTGTTCTTTTACAGCATCCATTTCCATTTCTTTTTGCAGCTGCAGGCCATATTCACAAACGGATGTGATCAGTTCGTCCATGCTTTTTATATGATTGTAAAGAGAAGCGGTTTTGATCTGAAGAGAATCAGCTAGAAGACGCATAGAAAAACATTCACGTCCCTGGGTTTCTATCAGATCTGCTGCAGCTTTTATGATTATTTCTTTATTTAACCCTTTGTGTGACAAAAAAAACACCCCTTTCAAAAAACTAATTCCATTAGTTAAAAATAGTATACTAATGACGTTAGTTTGTCAAGATAACAAATAAAAGGATTAATACAAAAATAATTTTCAAAAGTGTTGACAATTCCCACAATTTGAATTATACTATTCAAGCAATCGCATTTGAGACAAGTGTGAAAGCGGATATGGGGTCTTAGCTCAGCTGGGAGAGCATCTGCCTTACAAGCAGAGGGTCACAGGTTCGAGCCCTGTAGGCCCCATCCAATAATTAATATGGCGGGATAGCTCAGTTGGCTAGAGCACACGGTTCATACCCGTGGTGTCGAGAGTTCGAATCTCCCTTCCGCTACTTTGCATGGGGTCTTAGCTCAGCTGGGAGAGCATCTGCCTTACAAGCAGAGGGTCACAGGTTCGAGCCCTGTAGGTCCCATCCATTAATTTAATATGGCGAGATAGCTCAGTTGGCTAGAGCACACGGTTCATACCCGTGGTGTCGGGAGTTCGAATCTCCCTCTCGCTATGAATGAAGAGGCAATCTGTGAGAAAGCAGGTTGCTTTTTGTAATATAAATTAGATAAAACGGAAAATGATCATGAAAAAATAAAATATATATTGGAAAAGCAGGTGTTTTATGAAAAATACAGTGAGAAAAACATATTTATTTCTCCGGCAGGGTCCAGGAGTAGGATTCCGCTATCGTTCTTATTATATTGCTCAGTCACTGGGGCTGACTGGATGGGTGACGAATCTCTGGGATGGCCGGGTGGAAATGGAAGTGCAAGGACAGACGTTTGATATCCAGGAACTTTTAAAAACGTATCCAGGAACAAAACTGGATCGAAGTATCAGATATGGAGATCGCAGATATCCCCTGTGAACAGGAAAACAGCTTTCATATATACTGAGAAGTTAATGTCCGTAACGGCTATAGGGCATTTTTAATAGAAATTTTCGATGTGTTTTTATATGTTTTTCAACAGTGGTATGGTATAATGTAATAAGCGCAGAAAAAACAAGCGCCGCCAAGGGCGGCATTTGTTTTTGCAAGCTTATTAACAGATCCCGTCTGCGTCAGCAGACAGATGAGCGCGTCAGCGCGTGGACCTGAGCCTACGCAGAAAGAGGAACAAGCGCCGTCAGCGCATGGAACTGAGTTTTATACAGAAACGAGAAAGGACACCCGTTTGCCTATGTACCATTTTATCATCAATCCAAATGCAGGCTCAGGCAGAGGATGGAAGGTATGGAGAGCCATCGCCGGTTATATGGACCGGCACAATATTGAATACGAAGCGGTTCTGACAAACGGGACCGGTGAAGCCAGAGAAGCGTCCAGGGAATTGACCAAGAAAGCAGGAAAGCCTTGCTTCCTTATTGTTGTTGGCGGAGACGGCACCATGAATGAAGTTTTAGATGGAGCTTCCTTCCATGGTCCTTTAAATCTGGGCTATATCCCGGCAGGAACAGGAAATGACTTATGGCGAAGTCTTCATATGCCGTCAAATCCTGTGCGGTGTCTGAAAAAGCAGCTTTACCCAAGGCACTTCTCCGTGATCGATTACGGCGTTCTTTCTTATGGAAAAAGGAGAACCATTTCACAGGCGGTTTTAGTTAGTGCCGGAATTGGTTTTGACGCAGCTGTCTGTCAGGCGGCCCGCGATTCCAGACTTCGCAGCCGCTTAGGTCACATGGGTTTTCGCAGGTTTTCTTATCTGCTTCTTGGTATCAGCCAGTTTTTAAATGCCGTTCTTCCAGGGGATATATTGTTTTTGGATGGTGTAAAAGGGTAGAATTTAATAATATCCTGTTTATATCTTGTCATATCCAGCCTTCAGAAGGCGGCGGCTTTGTTTTGCGCCAAAGGCAGATGGAAAAAGACGGGCTGATGAACATTTGTGTAGTCAGCTATGCCAACCGGTTGAAGCTGATCCGCTTCTTTTTTAAGCGCTATGACAGGCAGAAGAAAACGTTATAAAGGGCTCAGGACCTACGAATGCCGGGAAGTGAGAATACATACAGATGCCTCTTTTTCCGGTTCATGTAGACGGAGAAGTATGCGGCAATGTAAATGATATACAGGCTGAATGTATACCGCGGAAAGTGCGGATGATGTTCTGATAACGGGGTTCGCCTGATAAAAAGTATTTTATACAGATCAGATGTCAGATGTCCTGCCTTTGTGGTTTTCGGAGATTTCATCTTTACCCTTGAACCTGGGCCACAAAAAAAAATCAGGCACAGAAAGATTCCGAGAGAACATATCAGTTATAAAGGAGACATGAAATAAATGAGGATTGGACAGGGATATGATGTACACAAACTGGTAGAGGGAAGAAAAACTGATCCTTGGCGGTGTAGAGATCCCATATGAGAAAGGACTTTTAGGACATTCCGATGCGGATGTCCTTGTTCATGCAGTTATGGATGCTCTGCTGGGAGCAGCAGCCTTAGGGGATATCGGACAGCATTTTCCGGATACAGATCCAGAATATGAAGGCATTTTCCAGTATTGAACTGCTGAAAAAAGTAGGGGAACTGTTAGAAGAAAAAGGGTTATATAGTGGAAAATATTGATGCCACTATTATTGCCCAGCGCCCTAAATTGTTAAATTACCGTCCGGCAATGGCTGAAAACATTGCAGAGGCTCTTCATCTGATGTATCCAGAGTCAGCGTAAAAGCTACCACAGAAGAGGGCCTTGGCTTTACAGGGACAGGCGAAGGAATCTCATCCCAGGCAATTACATTATTGACGGAAGTAGCTGATTACTGCTATGATAATAAAATAATAAATGAAGGCTGTGGGGGCTGTGGAGGCTGCTGTGGTCCTCAAAAGTAAAAGTTTAAGTGATAAAAGGGATAGCATAAATAAATGTGCGTATGAAAAGCGCGGAAATGAGGAGGAATTATGAAGATTTTTAATACATTCACAAGAAGAAAAGAAGAATTTGTCCCATTAACACCGGGAAAGGTGAAAATGTATGTGTGCGGACCTACGGTATATAATCTGATCCACATTGGAAATGCAAGACCGATGATCGTATTCGATACAGTACGCCGCTATTTTGAGTACAAGGGATATGATGTACAGTATGTATCCAACTTCACTGATGTAGATGACAAGATCATCAAGAAAGGCAAATGAAGAAGGCGTAGATGCGGAAGTTATCTCCAAGCGCTATATTGAAGAGTGCAAAAAAGATATGGCAGGAATGAATGTAAAGCCTGCTACTTCATCCACAGGCAACCCAGGAGATCCAGGGCATGCTGGATATGATCCAGACACTGATCGATAAGGGACATGCTTACGTTGCAGATGACGGAACTGTATATTTTAAGGTAAAATCCTTTAAAGAATACGGCAAATTATCCCATAAGAATTTAGATGAACTTCAGTCCGGCTTCCGTGAATTAAAGGTAAGCGGTGAAGAAGTAAAGGAAGACCCAAACGATTTCGTTCTTTGGAAGCCGAAAAAAGAAGGAGAGCCTTACTGGGAGTCTCCATGGTGCCAGACGGACGTCCAGGCTGGCATATTGAGTGTTCTGTTATGGCGAGGAAATATCTTGGTGAACAGATTGATATCCATGCAGGTGGAGAAGATCTGATATTCCCACATCACGAAAATGAGATCGCACAGAGTGAATGCGCAAATGATAAGACCTTTGCAAACTACTGGATGCACAACGCGTTCTTAAATATTGATAATAAGAAGATGTCAAAATCGCTCGGAAACTTCTTTTACTGTTCGTGATATTGCTGAGAAATATGACCTGCAGGTACTGCGTTTCTTTATGTTAAGCGCACATTACAGAAGCCCGATCAACTTCAGCGCAGAACTGATGGAGGCTTCTAAGAACGGATTAGAGCGTATCATTACGGCAGTAGACCGCTTAAAAGAACTGGATGCAAAGGCAGAAGGTGCTGCTGAGACCTGTGCAGAGCAGGAAAAGATGGTGGAAGTACAGAAGCTGCGTGAAAAATATGAGGCAGCCATGGACGATGACTTCAACACCGCAGACGCTGTATCCGCAATCTTCGAGCTGGTAAAACTGGCTAACTCCACAGCAGATGCTTCCAGCACCAAATCCTATATTTCCTGCCTGTTAAAGGAAATCGAACAGTTATGTGATGTTTTAGGCATCATCACAGAGAGAAAGGCAGAAGTCCTTGACAGCGAGATCGAGGAAATGATCGCAGCAAGACAGCAGGCAAGAAAAAAGACAGAAACTTTGCTCTTGGCAGACGAGATCAGAGGAAAACTTCTGGATATGGGTATTGTCCTAGAAGATACCAGAGAGGGCGTAAAGTGGAAGAGAGCATAACTTTAAAGGATTTTCTGGAATTTTTATAAAAAGACAATGGAAATGGGCCCAGTAGATGCAGGGACCTATTCTCCTTTGGTACTGGCATATATTGGAGATGCAGTTTATGAAGTAATGATCCGTGCCAAAGTAGTGAACAAAGGCAGTATCCAGGTGAACAAGCTTCACAAAAAGTGCAGAGTTGGTCAAACAGGTACACAGGCTGCCATGATCCATCTTTTAGAAGAAGATCTGACAGCACAGGAACATGGGGTATATAAAGTGGACGTAATGCTAAATCCGCCACCATGGCAAAAACATGCTACTCATGGATTACCGTACAGCAACTGGTTTTGAGGCACTGGTTGGCTGGCTGTTCCTTGAAGAACGATTTGAACGTCTTACACAGCTTGTGAGCACAGGGCTTGAAAGAATTGGTGCATTGGAAATGAAAACAGGATCGGAAAGAACAAAAAGGAGAGTCATAAATGAGATACGAAGAACTGACTATAGAAGGCCGCAATGCCGTATTAAGAGAGCATTTCGTTCCGACAAGACCATTGACAAGCTGTTTGTATTAGACGGCTGCCAGGACGGCCTGTAAGAACCATTGTCAGAGAAGCAAAAAAGTACGATACTATTATCAATTATGTTGCAAAAGAACGCTTGACCAGATGTCTGAGACAGGAAAACACCAGGGTGTCATTGCCTCATGCTGCTGCTTATGAATACGCAGAAGTAGAAGATATGTTAAAGCTGGCAGAAGAAAAGGGAGAACCGCCTTTTTATTCCTTTTGACGGGATTGAAGATCCCCACAATCTGGGTGCTATCATCCGTACTGCCAATCTGGCTGGCGCACATGGGGTTATTATTCCAAAGCGCGTCGTGCAGTAGGCCTGACAGCTACCGTTGCAAAGATCATCGGCGCGCGTTAAATTATACTCCGGTTGCAAAAGTTACAAAACCTGACCGCTACAATGGAAGATTTAAAAAGAGAGGTCTCTGGTTTGTATGTGTGCTGATATGGGCGGCGATGTGATGTATAAAATGAACCTTTGCCGGTCCTATGGGACTTGTGATTGGAAATGAGGGGAAGGCGTCAGCAAATCCTTGTAAAGGAGCACTGCGATATGGTAGCATCCATACCTATGAAGGGGAGATATTGATTCCCTGAATGCTTCTGTTGCAGCAGGTGTACTGGCTTATGAGATCGTGCGCCAGCGTCTGGCTAAATAAGCGGTACACGGATCGCTTTTGGTATACGGCAGAATAAGGAGTTGAGCAGTTTTGGAAAGAAAAAAGATAACAGCTGCCTTACTGGCAGCAGCAACAGCCTAATAACATCAGGTCAGGCATTTCTTATGACCGGTCTGGCAGCACAGCAGAATTCCCGGACTACCATTGAAGATACACAGGTGCCTTTGTATAGCAAAACCGGCAGGAAGCCATGTGCTGACACCTATTGCTTCCGGTGACAGTATATAAAAAATGATAAAGCCACTTTGGATGCATCGAATACAGCTTCTGGCTACATTATGGTGAAATATACCGGCAGTGTTGGCAAGATTAAGGTACAAGTATCAAAAAGTGGTTCAGAGACTTACACTTACATGATTTAACCAGCAGTGGCACCTATGAGGTATTTCCTTTATCTGAAGGAAATGGCTCCTATCAGGTAAAAGTGTTTGAAAATATCCAGGGAACCCAGTATTCCCAGGTATGTTCAGCCAGAGTCTGGATGTAAATATCACAGATACCTTTGGACCGTTTTATATCCCAATCAGTATGTAAACTTTAATCCTGCCAGTGCGGCTGTGCAGAAGGGAGCAGAACTTTCATCTGGAGTTACATCGGACCAGATCGGAGTAGTTACCGCCATTTATAATTACGTTATTAACAATCTGACCTATGATACAGCAAAAAGCACAGTCTGTACAATCGGATACCTGCCTAATGTAGATGTGGTCCTTGCGCAGAAAAAGGGCATCTGCTTTGATTATGCGGCTTTGATGACAGCTATGCTGCGGTCTCAGGATATCCCGACCAAGCTGGTAGTAGGATATACAGGAAGCCTTTACCACGCATGGATCAATGTATTCCTGGAAGGTCAGGGATGGGTGGACAATGCGCATCTATTTTGATGGTCATGACTGGAAACTGATGGATCCTACATTTGTTTCTTCTGAAAGCAGAGCAAGGAGATCATGCAGTATATTGGAAATGGTGGCAATTATAAGGCAAAAATACAGCTATTAAAAAGCTGTAACGAATTACAGGGGGAAATGCAATGGCAGATTTAGAAAAAAAGATGAGAAGACCAGACAGTGGCGCTCCTATTCCTGCAGCCAGCTGTCTGCGTTCTGCCTGCAGATTTCTCTGCTTCTGGAAGCGGCAGTACCTTTTAGATGAGGGATTTTCCATTATGGCAGAGGATGCTGAAGATGAAAATGAAAAGAAAATGCTTCTTTATATGGCAGAGGGCGCAGAACTGGGAGATCCTTGTTTTAAGGTATTGGAAGATACAGGCGTATTTCCTGCCTATGTGGTCCGCATGGCAAAGCTGGGACAGGAAACAGGTACTCTGGATCAGATGATGAAATCTCTTTCTGACTATTATGAGAAAGAAGACCGTCTGATCAAGACAGTGAAAAAATGCTGTGACTTATCCGGCTATGATGATCCTTATGCTTCTTGTAGTCTTATTTGTCCTGTTTGTAAAGGTAATGCCTATTTTTTCAAAGGTCTATGAACAGCTGGGGCAGAAATGTCACCTGTGGCACAGTCCGCTATCCGGTTGGGTGGGATTTTCAGCGGAGTGGCCCTTGTTTTAGTGGAATTGATCGCAGTGGTGGTTGCGGGAATGAGTATTGCAGCGAAAATGGGTATTCATGTGAACTTTATCCAGAATGTGATCCGCCAGATAAAGAATCGCAGCAAGATCGCCCAGGCCATTGCAAAAAGACGTTTCACAGCTGTTCTTTCCCTGACATTAAGAAGCGGACTGGAATTTGAAAAAGGCCTTGAACTGGCAGGCGGGCTGGCTGAAAATGATGTGATATCAGAGCAGCTGAAAAATGCTCTGAAAAGCTGGAGCTGGGTGAAAGCTATTATGATGCATTAAAAAGAAACGGGTATGTTCTCTGGCTTTTATATCCAGATGATAAAAAGTAGGTACCAGAAGCGGCCATCTTGACAGTGTAATGGAAGAGATATCTAATGACTATGAAGAAATAGCGGACACAGCCATTGACAATATGATCGCAAGATTTGAACCCACGATCGTGGCAGTGCTGGCAGTATCTGTAGGTCTGGTGCTTCTTTCTGTTATGCTTCCTTTAGCTGGAGTACTTTCAGCTATCTGATGCATTCTGGCAGACTGGAGGAACCTATGAAAATAAGAGTAAGTAAAGTTAAAAGAGGATAAAGGGGAGCTTAGAGGGCTTTTGTTATCCTTTTTGCTGCTTTTTAGCAGCAGTTGCGGCTTTTTGGGACCGGTTCTCTGGGTTTTTAAACAGAACTGGTGAAAGGAGTCAGGAAACACTGCGTAAAGCCATTGCAAGGGGCTGCGTACAGTGTTATGCCATTGAAGGAAGATATCCGCCAAGTGTGGAATATCTGGAAGAAAATTACGGGGTCCAGATTGACCATGATAAATACAATGTGTTTTATGACGGATTTGCTTCCAATATCATGCCGGAGATTACTGTGATCCTGGCAGAACAGGAGGACGCTGTAAATGAAAGAAAAGACACAGACAAAGGGATCGGCCATAAGCGGTCTTTTACCATGCTTCTGTTTCTTGTATTCGTTTTATGCGCCCTTTTTCTGTTCTTATGGGAAGCAGGGTGTATGAAAATATCATAAAACGAAGTGATGCCAATTTTCAGGCACCACTGCAATAAGCTATATAGCGAACAAAATACGTCAGGGTGACAGAGAAAATAGTGTGGATATAATAGAAGTAGACGGTACTTCTGTTTTACAGCTAAAACAGCAGGTTGGGGAAGAAAAATACCACACATGGATCTACTGGAAAGACGGCAGCATCCGGGAACTGTTTACAGATGAGAACAGCGGTCTGGGTCTGGATGACGGCCTTGAGATACTGGAATGCGCCGGTCTTTCTATGGAAAAAGAGAAAATACCATCACACTGCAGACATTAGGCGAAGGTGCAGCGGGCTTAAAACTTTCATTAAGAAGCGGAGGAAAGGATGCCAATGAGCAGAAATAGAGGGTCTGGTTCCGGACCGTTTTTAATGGAAATGGTGATAGCTGCAGGATTTTTTATGCTTTGCGTGGCAATGTGTCTGTCTGCTTTTTTGTGCAGGCAGATCGTCTTAGCAAAACGGACAGGATCTTAATCGCGCAGTTCTGGCAGCTGAAAGTCTGGTAGAAGAGGTAAAGGCGGGAAATACAGAAAATTTTGGTAATTCCGTGCCTGATGACAATTTTCAGAAGATATTTGAAAAATGGAAAACTGGAGATCCGGATGCAAATGCAATGTATCAGTCCATAGAAAGCAGCGAAGATATCCATACATACCAGGTAGTATGGGATAAAGAGTGGAACTGTTATCCTGATACGGGAGAATTGGAAAAAAATGGTAAAAAACTGGCTTATGCCGGAGAAATTATGACAGGCATGAAAGACCAGATGAAAGAGATTGCAGTGGTCATTTTTGATTATGGAACTTCAACTGACCATGGAAGTGAAATTTTTCATATTTTACAGAACAGTATGTAAAACCGTAGTTTTTTTGCCTTTCTTAAAAGAAAAGAGATATTGAAGTTTATCATAGAAAGCAGGTGTGAGAATGACCGGACAGACAGCTAAATATAAAGTAAATATCGGTCTGACATCACTGATCCTCATTTTATCATCCTGTGTCTGGCTACCTTTAGTCTGCTGTCTTTAAGCAGTGCCAGAGGAGACCAGAGTCTGGCGGTCAGTCAGGAAGCGCCAAGGCTGTGACAGAGTATTACCGGGCAGATGCACAGGGGAAAAATGGTTAAAAACAGGCCGATGCCATTTTGCAGAAAGAAACCATAGGAGTTATGTCCCAGGACGAGATAAAACCCTGGCCGGGAACGTAGCTTTGGAACTTGGCTGTAATGTGGATGAGAAAACAGGGTACATCAGTACAGACATTTCCATGGAACGAGGACAGGCGCTGCACATTGATCTGGCTCTTACAGGGAATGAAAACAGGTACGAAGTAAAGTCCTGAGTATGTATATGACAGCGGTAATTATGAGATTGACGATTCTATGCCTGTGTGGGGTGGAAATTAGCCCTTTGCAGGTCAAAAAGTTTAAAATAAAGAAAAGTGGGAATGATAACGGGAGGAAGAGTAATGGAGGTAATGGAGCTTCTTACACAGGCTGTGGAACAGAATGCAGCGGATATCTTCCTGGTTCCCGGTATGCCTTTTTCTTACAAGATTGGCGGACGTATCATCTGCCAGGGCGAAGAAAGATCATGCCGGATGAGATGGACCAGATGATAACAAGAATATATGAGATTGCAAAAAACAGGAGCATGGAGCGGATATTAGCCCATGGGGATGATGATTTTTCTTTTGCGATCCCTGGTGTTTCCAGGTTCAGGGCCAATATTTTCAGACAGAGGTTCTCTGGCAGCAGTCATCCGTGTAGTACGGTTTGAACTGCCGGATGCAGGCCAGTTAAATCTGCCGGATGTGATCATGGGAATAGCAAAGCTTACCAGAGGCATGGTGCTTGTAACTGGACCTGCAGGAAGCGGTAAAAAGCACTACACTTGCATGTATCATTGATGAGATCAATAAAAACCGCAATGCCCATGTTATTACGTTGGAAGATCCTATTGAGTATCTTCACAGGCACAAAAAGAGTGTTGTTACCCAGAGAGAGATCGCAACGGATACGGACAGCTATGTTTCAGGCCTTCGGGCTTCCCTGCGCCAGGCACCGGATGTGATCCTGCTTGGGGAAATGCGTGATCATGAAACTATCAGTATTGCCATGACTGCAGCAGAAACAGGTCATCTGATCCTGTCAACATTGCATACACTGGGAGCAGCCAATACCATTGACCGTGTGATCGATGCATTTCCGCCAAGCCAGCAGCAGCAGATTCGCACCCAGCTTTCCATGGTATTGGATGCAGTGATCGTCAGCAGCTGGTGCCTACACTGGACGGTGGGGAACGCCCTGTTTTTGAGATTATGTTCTTAAATAATGCTATCCGGAATATGATACGTGAGTCAAAGACCCACCAGATCGACGGCATTATTTCTACATCCCAGGAAGAGGGGATGGTATCCATGGACAACAGCCTCCTTGCTCTTTACAGACAAAATGTGATCAGACAAGGATACAGCCATTATCTACAGCAGCAATGCAGAACTGATGGAGAAGAAGATGGCAAGAATATAAAAATTGTAAAAATCTGGAAAAACCGGTAAAAATTTGAAACTGCCCGGAAATTTCTGGAAACTCCTTGCTGGATAGAGTGTGTTTGTTCAGGAAGGAGTTTTATGAAAAACAGATAAAAGAAAGATAGTTATTGTAGGCACGGGAATGGTAGGCATGAGCTATGCATACTGCCTGCTAAACCAGTCAGTGTGTGATGAACTGGTATTGATAGATGTGGATAAAAAACGGGCAGAAGGCGAAGCCATGGATTTAAATCATGGACTTGCATTTGCTGGTTCCAGCATGAAAATCTATGCCGGGGAATATAAGGACTGCCAGGACGCAGATCACGGTGGTCATTGCAGCAGGAGTGGCCCAGAAACAGGGGGGGAGACCCGCCTGGATCTTTTAAAGAGAAATACCAAGGTGTTCCGTTCTGTTATCGAACCGGTGACAGCTTCTGGCTTTAACGGCATATTTCTGGTAGCTACTAATCCAGTGGATATTATGACCCGCATTACATGCACATTGTCTGGTTTAATCCCCGCCGGGTTTTGGGAAGCGGTACTGCCCTGGATACAGCAAGACTCCGATATCTTTTAGGAGAGTTTTGCAGGTTGATCCCAAATATCCATGCCTATGTGATGGGAGAGAGCATGGAGACAGCAATTTGTTCTTGGAGCCAGGCATTTCTGGCAACTAAGTCCATTTAGAACTTGACCGGGAACTGGAATCTTCCTGACCACCCATTTATTCCGCATTGAAGAAGAGGTGCGCACGGCAGCTTACAAGATCGTTGAGGCAAAAAGAAAGCAACTTACTATGGCATCGGTATGGCACTGACCCGCATTACCAAAGGCTATTTTGGGGATGAGCACAGTGTTCTTACGGTATCTGCCGTGCTCAGAGCGCGAATATGACCAAAGGGATGTATTTACCGGTGTTCCTTGTATCCTGAATCAGAACGGGGTACAGAGGATATTGCCGTTGTCATTAACGAAAGAAGAAAAAAAAAAAATTTGACGCATCCTGTGATATACTAAGAGAAGGCTACGAAGGTATCTTATAACACATTTATTTATGAAATTGATCCTGTTGTCCGCCTGCGCGGGCTGGTTCAGGATGAATAGATATACATGAGGAGAAAATGAAAATGAAGGTTTTATTATTAAACGGAAGTCAAGAAAGAAAGGATGCACCTACACAGCACTGAATGTAGTTGCAGATGCATTAAAGGTAGAAGGAATTGAAACAGAAGTATTCCAGGCCGGTGATCCGGATATGGAAAATGTAAAGGCAGCAGCAGCTAAATTAAAAAGAATCTGATGCATTAGTAGTAGGTTCCCCTGTTTACTGGGCATCCCCAAGCGGTCAGATCATCGAATTTATGGACCGTCTGGCATCAGTAGCAGGAAAAAGATATGCTCTATAAACCGGCAGCTGCCGTAGCTTCCGCCAGAAGGGCCGGAACTACTGCTACTTTAGATGTGCTTACCAAATATTTTCTTATCACCAGATGCCGGTCGTATCTTCCTGTTACTGGAACATGGTACACGGAAATGCACCAGAAGAAGTAATGAGAGACGAAGAAGGAGTCCAGATCGTACGTGTCCTTGGAAAGAACATGGCATGGCTGTTAAAATGCATCGAAGCAGGAAAGAAAGCTGGTGTGGCTGTTCCAGTGGCAGAGGATAAGGTCAAAACTAATTTTATCCGGTAATCAGATAAAGTATGTAAAATAAAATTGGGAGATGGATCAGAAGTGGTTCATCTCCTTTTTTGATAATCAAAAATCCCCCTTGCCTAAATGAATATAAAATGCTATAGTAAAACTAAACGATGTTTCTATTAGTTCTAAAGGCATTCGCCATTTTCTTTTGCAAAAAATCTTAGAAATCTTCAATGCTTAAAATCCAACAACAAAGCAGAGAGGATTCCAAGATGATAAAGGCAAAAGGAATCCTCCAAAGAAGTAAGGAGGACAAAATATGGTAAAAACAGAAGTGTGAAAGAAACAGGGATTATTACAGATGTACCAAATGCAGCACGGAATTACAAAGACCGTATCTTTCGTATGGTGTTTAGGGAAAGAAAGCACTTTTAGCATTGTATAATGCTATGAATGAAACGGACTATGAAAATGAGGACGCATCTAAAAGTAACCACATTGGAAAGTGCCCTTTATCTAGAAATGAAAATGACGTTTCATTTGTTTTATATGATGAATTACTGCTATACGAACACCAGTCAACGAAAAATCTTAATCTTCCCCTGCGCAACCTGTTTTATGTATCGGATGTATATTCAGAGCTGACAAAAAGACCTGTTCTTTATGGAAGCGTTCGGTACAGCATCCCGGAGCCGAAATTTGTGGTGTTTTACAATGGTCTGGAAAATATGCAGGAAAGAGAAGTCTTAAAACTGTCCAGCTTATATGCGAAGAAAGCGGAACACATAAGCTGGAACTGGAAACATTAGTATTAAATGTAAATGTGGGCTATAATAAAATATTAATGGAGCGATGCAGACAATTAAGCGACTATGCGGTTTGTAAGCGAAGTCCGGAAACGGCTGGTAAAAATACCACTGTCAGAAGCAGTGAACGAAGCCGTAGAGGACTGCATCAAAAGAGGATTCTTGCAGAGTTCCTGAGCAAAAACCGTGCGGAGGTGATCAAAGTGAGTATTTATGAATATGACGAAGAAAAAAAGTAAAGCGGATGTTTAAAGAAGAGTGCATGAAGCTTGGAATGGAGCAGGGCAAACAGCTTGGAATAGGGCAAACAGGGCAAACAGATTGGAATAGAACAAGCAAGAGTGATTTTTTCGTCTGTATATCTCTGGAAAATCAGAAGAAGATATCGCCAGAGAAACTGGTGAAACCATTGAAATGATCCATAAAGTTTTGAAGGGATAATGATCATATATGGATTAATACATAGGAGATGAACTTGATGTGGTTCATCTCCAAAAAAAATATTATAGTATTTTTTTGATTGAAAGACATAATAAAAAAAGCAGAAACCTTTGATACCCAAAAAGCTTCCACTCTTTCTTAGCTGCTGACGGGAATCGGACCCGTGACCTCCGCACTACCAATGCGACGCTCTACCGACTGAGCCACAGCAGCAACTATATGAAATTTGCCGGTTCTGATGAAAATGAAAAGCTGCTGACGGAATCGGACCCGTGACCTCCGCACTACCAATGCGACGCTCTACCGACTGAGCCACAGCAGCATTTCTTGTTCGTCAGAAGCGAACCTCATATATATTATCATGAGGGATAGCTTTTGTCAACAGGAAAATGAAAAAAAAGTTTCAAAAAGTGCTCAAGCAAGCAAGCTTGCAATATACTTTCTCATTCAAACCGGCGCATGGCTGAACTATAAACAAGTAATAATGATACAAAAGCTGTGACTTTACTACAGCCGTAAAATGTGATATGATTTTAAATAATTATGATGACAGATCACGGAGGAACATTTATGGCAGAGAAAGATATGGTAATAGAGACCGAAGAAAAGAGCCGGTTTCAAGAACTTTATTGAGCAGGAGATCGACAAAGATCTGGCTGAAGGGTGTTTATGATCACGTTCAGACCCGTTTCCCGCCGGAGCCGAACGGTTACCTGCATATCGGACATGCCAAGTCCATTTTATTAAACTATGGA
>VOFG01001097.1_pt1 | contig 30001 bp, 28 predicted proteins | sample 5384171 | NCBI WGS metagenome assembly VOFG01 (sample SAMN12384726, study PRJNA508395) | human gut metagenome | isolation source: healthy gut F | host: Homo sapiens
TGGAGAATATCCAGCAGTTCGGCCGCACGGTGCTGGAGGATATCCACCCCCGGGATTCCTGGCGGGCCAGCAAGGCTTTCCGGTCCCACATCGCCGTGGAAAGCGCCAAGCGCTGCCTGATGGAGTCCGTGAAGCTGGCAGGAGGTGAGCTGTAATGGCAAAGAATCAGTATCAGCTGGTGACGTTCTTCCTCAACGGCAAGGAAGTGGAGAAAATGGTGGACGTCCGGGCATCCCTGACGGATATGCTGCGCAGCGACTTCTCCATGACCTCCGTGAAGAAGGGCTGCGAGGTGGGCGAATGCGGCGCCTGCAACGTCCTCATCGACGGCGAGTGCTACAACTCCTGCCTGTACCTGGCCGTGTGGGCCGAGGGCAAGCACATCACCACCCTGGAGGGGCTTATGGGTCCCAACGGCGAGCTGTCCGACATCCAGCAGGCCTTCATGGAGGAGACGGCCATCCAGGACAAGCGCCGGGCATCCTACTGCGAATACTACGCCTCTAAGAAGTGGGGCGCGGTGGATGCGTATGACTTCTGCCTGAACAGCAGTGCACTGGGTCTTGGCGGCACGGTGGAGCTGATCCAGGCCATGGTTGCTCACAAGGAACATCCCATCCCCAGCCCCACGGAGATCGACCCCACCCAGACCGAGGCATAAGCACTTTTCAGAACGGCCCCAAAGGGGCCGTTCAGCGTGTCGAAAAAGTCTTTTCTCCCCGCATGGAGCAGGAATACACCGTCGGCCCAGCCGGTTTCCGTGCGCTTTGCGCCCGAAAATCGGGGGCCTTCCTCGAAACAGGCTCATTTTATCCGCCACCGGCGGCACTTCGCCTGTTTCCCCTTCTTGGGTTTCCCGCGCACACCCTTCCTTACCGTCGCGGAGAATTTACTACTTTATCGACAGTCTCAACGGCCCCAAAGGGGCCGTTCTTTTTTGTGCGTTTGCGGCGAAACGGTTCGACAAGTACGCCTGTCTGCATGATTTTCTGCCATATGTTCATCTACCAGAAAACCGGCACATCTCGATTCCTGCCGGGGCTTGACAATTCACGGAAAAGTATTATAATATCAAATTATTCAAAATTGTACTATTAGAAAGGAGGCGGTCTCATGCTGCCTGCCGTGCGGTTTTATACCTATTCCAAGCGCTTTGAGGAGGCGTACACCGCGGCCATGCGCCCCTTGACGGAGGAACTGGATATGGCCCAGCCCGCCGTGGACATTCTCCTGTTTTTGGCCAACAATCCCGGCATGGATACCGCCCGGGACATCTGCACCTACCGGCATCTGAAGCCCGCTATCGTCTCTTTCCACGTGGAAAAGCTGGCAGGGGAGGGGTATCTGGAGCGCCAGCCGGTGCCGGGGGACCGGCGGAAATGCCGTCTGGTGTGTACGGAAAAGGCCGGGCCGGTGATCCGGCGGGGCCGCGCCGTACAGGAGACCTTTTCGCGGCAGCTGACGGAGGGACTGACCGAGGAGGAGCTGGAGACCTGCTTCCGCTGCTTTGCGGTATTCGGAGAAAATATGGACCGGCTGAGCGGCAGCCGGAAAGCGACAAAAGGAGACGAAAAATGAATCAGGATAAAACCTTTTTAGGCACGGAACCGATCGGCAAGCTTCTGCGGCAGCTGGCCATCCCCACGGTCATCGCCCAGCTTGTAAATATGCTCTACAACATCGTGGACCGCATCTACATCGGTCACATTCCCGGTGACGGCGATCTGGCCCTTACCGGCGTGGGCGTATGCCTGCCGCTGATTTTAATTGTCTCCGCCTTCGCGGCACTGGTGGCCTCCGGCGGCGCGCCCCGTGCCTCTATCTACATGGGCAAGCAGGACCACGACACCGCTGAGAAAATTCTGGGCGGCTGCTTCGCCCTGCAATTAGCGGTCTCTGCTGTACTGACGGCGGTGCTGCTGCTTTGGAGCCGGGATCTGCTGTTGGCCTTCGGCGCCAGCGAGAACACCATCGGCTACGCCGCCAGCTATATGCAGATCTACGCTGTGGGCACCGTGTTCGTGCAGCTGACCCTGGGCCTGAACGCCTTTATCACCGCACAGGGCTTTGCCAAGATCGGAATGCGGACGGTGCTCATCGGCGCGGTGGCCAACATCGTTCTGGACCCCATTTTTATTTACGGACTGCACATGGGCGTCCGGGGCGCGGCGCTGGCCACCATTCTCTCCCAAGGTCTGTCCTGTATCTGGGTGCTGCGGTTCCTCACCGGCCCCAAAACCCTGCTGCGGCTGAAAAAGGAAAACGTCCGTTTCCGCCCTGCCCTGATTTTGCCCTGCGTAGCACTGGGGACGGCCACCTTCATCATGCAGGCCAGCGAGAGCGTCATCTCCGTGTGCTTCAATTCCTCGCTGCTGAAATACGGCGACGACATCGCCGTTGGCGCCATGACCATCCTCTCCAGCGTCATGCAGTTTGCCATGCTGCCCTTGCAGGGCATCGCCCAGGGCGCCCAGCCCATCACCAGCTATAATTACGGCGCACGGAACACCCAGCGGGTGCGGCAGACCTTCCGGCTGCTGCTGAAGGTGTGTCTGTGCTATTCCGTGGCGCTGTGGGCGGTGATCCAACTGTGCCCCGGCGCGTTTGCCCGGATTTTCACCCCTAACGCGGCGCTGGTGGCCTTTACGGTGCCCGCCCTGCGGATCTATTGCGGGGCGCTGTTCCTCTTTGGTATCCAGATCGCCTGTCAGATGACCTTCGTTTCCATTGGCGCCGCCGGCTGCTCCATCATTGTGGCAGTGCTGCGGAAGTTCGTCCTGCTGCTGCCCTTGATCTATCTGATGCCCCGGCTGCTGGCGGATCAGACCATGGCGGTTTACACCGCCGAGCCGGTGGCGGACGCCATCGCCGTGACCTGCACCGCCATCCTGTTTGCCGTCCAATTCCGCAAAGCCTTGCGGAAGCTGGACGCGGAAGATTAAAAACACCGCCCCGGTTTGTGATATGCTCCCTCCATGAGCAATTGATTTGTCAAGTGTTTTTTTGCGAAAAATATTGTTTTTATATGTCCCCCTGCGCTGAAATAAAAACGCTCAATCACCATCATAAGTGATTGAGCGTTTTGCGCGCAAACTTAATGACATTGTCTTGACGGGATGCGGTTCAAAAACCGGGGCGGTGCTTTTTATAGTTCAATTACGGCTTCGATTGGGGGAAGATTTCCTGAAAGCGGGCTTGGCTGTAAGCAAAAATATCCGCTTCAAAGCGGCGATAATCCGCTAAAAGCTGCTCTGCCTCCGGCGTCAGGGACGCGCCGCCGCCGTGACGGCCGCCGATGGTGGAGTCCAGCAGCCGGAAGCCAAAGCCCTCCTCCGCCTCATGTATGATGCGCCATGCCTTGGAATAGGCCATCTCCATGGAGGCGGCAGCGGCCCGCAGGGACCGGTGCTCCCGGACCCGCTCCAGCAGCTCCGCCACGCCGGGACCGAAAAAGCGCTGTCCATTTTGCAGAAAGCGGGGTGTCAGCTTCAATTCCATGGTATACCTCCCGTCGGCTTGATAAAATCATTGTATCATATTCCGCCGGAATTGCAAACGGGAAAAGAACGTGGTATGATTGGACTGTCAAAAATCAGGCCATAGAGCCGGTAAGGAGAACACTATGCTGCTGAAAAACGAGAACGCCAGTATTCGACTGGATTTTGTAAGCTACGAATTTCCGGAAACTGAATACGGAATGGATGAATACGATAAGAACTGGCTGCAACTGCGCTGCACCTGGGTGGATGAGGACGGCTATACCCATAAGGACTCCAACGCCTGCCTGCTGGCTCAGGAGCTGGCGGGGATGAACGCCGGATTGAAGGTGCTGGCCGCCGGGATCAAGGACCGCTATGACAGCGACTTCATTTCGTCGGATCTCAGCCTGTTTGCCTGGGCGGAGGGCGAGCTGTTCCGGGTGTATATCTCCTTTTATCTGCCCAACACGATGGATGGAGACGATACGGCGGAGCTGAACTGCACCCTTACCGGACCGGAGTTGAAAGCACTCATTGAGGATCTGGATCAGGCCTGCGCCCGGTTCCCGGAGCGGAAATAATCGCTCTGAACCGCAATTCCTGACAGCGAACGGTAAAATATCCATACAGGATCAACAGAACGAAGGAGGACGCCGCTATGAAAAAGCTGACAGTCATTTTCCTGTGCCTGCTCCTTGCGTCCGTTACCCTCGGCTGCGGGAAAAAGAACGGGATCAGGGCGACCTACGCTGGAAATATAAACACCTATTGCGAAATGAAGGACGGTACCTGGTCCTGCAATGACCGGTCCTATGAATACCGCCTTGAACGCAGGGGACGGCTGCCAAACGCGGGATGTGATTCCGTGTTTGTGTACCTCAGCAACCTGCCGGACATCTCCTTTGAGCAGGCCGCGAAGGCATCGGGGCTTAGCAGCGACACAGCGGATTATTTTGCCGCCGAGGACGCCGTTTTAGTGGAGCTGCAGACGGAATAAGTCTGTGCTCTTTGGAGTCCAAACAGAAAAAGCTGCGGAAACCGACCGGGTAATGTTCATAGGGACACAAGTTGACACCATGTCTTGCAAGGGGGCGGACAGCGTTTGCTGTCCGCTTTCTTGCGTTTTTTCTCTGCTTTTTTATTATGCGGGAAGCTGGAATACCTCGCTCAGGGGCGGCGCAATGTGTGGCTGCGCCTCGCCCTGCTCCATCGCGCTGTCCACCGTGCCGATGTCGCGGTACACGATGCGGATGCTCTGGTGGGAACTGCGGGAGTATTTCTCCGTCCGCTCGCCTACCTCGATCCGCTGGATGAACAGCCGCAGCAGCTCCGGCGTCAGCTCGTCGATGGCGGTGTACTGCTTCGCCTTCTCAACGAATGTGTTCACGTTGGCGGAGGCAGCTTTCAGCTTTTCCAGCAGGGCCTTCTTTTCGAGGATCTGTTCCTCCAACGCTTTCTGTTCGACGGTGTAATCGCCCGCCAGCATCCGGTACTGCTCATCGGTCACCCGCCCCAGCACATTGTCCTCATAGAGCCGCTTGAACAGCTTGGACAGCTCCTCTCTGCGCCGCCGCATGGTACCGGCGGGGTACTCACTTGTGGTGATGTAGTGGTAATATTCGTTAGGGGATAGCTTCGCCAGATCCCACTGGCAGCGGTCGTTGTTGTAGTAATCCATCCAGCGGTCAATGGAGGCTTTGACGGCCTCAAAAGACGTCCACCCCGGGATCTCACTGGCCAGTTCGTCCTTCATGTGCCCGAAGAAGCTCTCTTGGGGCGCGTTGTCCCAGCAGTTCCCTCTGCGGGACATGGACTGCCGCAGTGCGCTGTTCTCCACCAGCTGGATGAACTTCAGACTGGTGTAGTGGGTCCCCTGGTCGCTGTGGATCACGGTCTCCTTGCTCAGCGAGATCCCATGGTGCTTTACCAGCAGCTGGACTGTTTCCAAAACAAAATCCACTTCCAGCGATTCGCTTATCGCATAGGCCAGGACCTGCTTTGTGCAGGCGTCCAGGATCGTGGAGAGGTAGCAGAATCTGCCGCGGAGCGGGATGTATGTGATGTCCGTCAGGAGGATGGCTCTCGGCCCATGAGACTCGAATTCCCGGTTGACCAAATTCTCCGCGGCGCTGCCCATTCGGATGGATCGCTGCAATCTGCGGTAGGGATTCGGCTTTCGGATGGGGCAGGTGAGCTTGTATTTCCGCATCAGGCGGCGGATCTTCTTCACGTTCATTCGGATACCCATGTGCAAAAGCCGCATATGAATGCCGCGAACGCCCTTTGCGTAACACAGGTGCGGCGCTTCTGACCCTATGGGTCAAATGCGTGTCCGCCGAACGGGGCCATGGGTCAAAATCTCGTGTCCATTTTCTTGGGTACAGTTTAGCTCCCGTTGGGGTCAGCGTTTGGGTCAGAAAAAAGTGGTATCCGAAAATGACAACTTATGAAAAGCAAAAGTCCTCGAAATCAGACGATTTCGAGGACTTTTGGTACGCCGTGAGGGATTCGAACCCCCGGCCTTCTGGTCCGTAGGTTGTCTCACGCACAAATCGGAGTCATTTCGGCTCCGATTTGTGCTTTTTACCGCCATTCGCTCGGCGGATTTTCCGTTGTTTCCGCACAGTCCTGCCCGCTCCAATCCTGTTCTGGGTCAAAAGTGGGTCAGCCTCACAATTTTCAACATTGTACAGAAATATTTTCAAGTTTGGCAACGGCTTTAATCTTAGTATATCCTAAAGAAAAAAGTTTTATCATTCCTTGTAAAAATAAAGGGTGTATGTTATTTTTAAAAGTAGTATATCTAGATTTGTGAAATACTAACAAACCAAGAGGTCGAGACAAAAGGAACGACCTGCTGGTACATCGAAAGGTAAGGTAACAAAATGAAAAAAACGTGAGTTTTCTATGTATACTTTGCATAATGATCTCTCTTGCTGCCTCCTCTTGTTGTGCCATAAATGGCGATGAGACTGAACCTGTACTCTCACTCAATGGCGACGGATTGCTTTTTATTGTTCCCACGATATCTGAAAAAGAACAACTATCTTCTGCTTCGGCAGATATTTATACAGTTGCTGAAGCCTCCGCAAATAACTTACTTGATTATTGCGCAATAGCGCTACCGATAGATTACGTCGATAGTTTTAACTTGTCCACCCTATATAATAACAATGTGCTTATTTATCTCTACGGCAACCAAGTTTCTGTTGACGCATACACAAATTCTGTAGGTACAGATTCTTTTTGGATCAATGGCTGAAGATATTAATGGAACTCCCTCAAAAGTGTTAGTTGCACAGGAGCAAGTTTTTCAGATAATCGGTTCTGTCCTCGGAAGCGATAGGTTTGCAGCGTTTATTGATCCTGCTCCTAATGGAGAAATCTCAAACACCCATTTTTATAATATTATTCTTTCGGATTATTTTAACTTTCTTACTGCCCCCTATACGATTGTCAAATCCGGCCTCAATGTCTCTGTGTCCGCTTCTGGGAGATTAGAAGCGATGAATTGTGGATGGATATTGGAACGCAATATGGACGAAATTGACCCAAATGCGGATTATTTTGGAATTAAATCAAAAATTAATCCTACTGTTTTGGATGGAGGACAAGTCGCAAGATTTACAGAAGTGTATACAAAAATTCAGTTAGACGATAAATCAAAACAACATATTTATCTCTCGAACCCTTCTAGCAAAACCTATGAGACAAGCTATTCACTTTCAATCGGCGGCGGCGAGTCTATGTCGTGGGGGCTTTCCATTTCTGGCTCCTTTAGTGGAAAGGCAACCATTAATAGGGCTGCAAATCATTCTGTTGGAAATGTAATGTGGACCTTTACTTCTTCAAATCTTAGTGAAGGTGAATATGAAACTGGATTAACATTTTCTAGAGATGTTACATCAGGGCTACAAACTGTAAAAGCCGACGTTACTTTTGGTGGTAAAACGACTGGTTGTTCATCTGGTACAACATTAGGCCCAAAGGAAGTACGCATTGTTTACCAATACAGCACACTTGAATGTGGTCCCACTACCATGTCTGTGCGCAGGATGTACAAACCGTAATTTCGACAGAAACGAAAAAAGATCACGCAGCCCAGCGGGGCCGCGACGCCTCGGAACAGCGACGCGCATAAGCGCATCGCTGTTCCGAAGGCTTTCTGCGTTCTTCGGGAGTACCCTTGACCAAGCCCTCAAAGCGGCAAAACTTGCCGTTCTGATACCCGGCCCGGGGAGGTTTGCGAATGTGCGGAACGTGTCGAGGGTAGTGACAGCGGCCCCGTCCGAAACGCCCCTTGTTTCGCCGTGTGAGCCGTTGTGTGCGATTCCTTGAGCAGAGCCGAGTGTGTACCCACTTTTGACTGTGAAAGCGAACGTGGGGCGTTTGTGAGCGAAGTTGAAAAGCAGGATGAGAAACGGTCGGGGACAGCGTTAGTGACGGCAGTTTTGCTTGATTTTCCCCCTCTGCTTGATGATGGGGGGTCACAGAGAACCGGGAAATGTATGTATATAAAAGCGCGGCGGAATCAAGGGTTACAAATGGAGGCGTTCAGAGCGATTTCGCTGATAGCACAAAGCCGTGCTGTGGCCAAGGGATGGAAGACCCCTGTTTCGGCGTGTGAGCCGTTGTGTGCGATCCTTTGAGCAAAGGCGAGTGTGTACTCGCTTTCACTCGTGAAAGCGAACGTAGGCCGTTTGTGCGAGAAGTTGAAAAGCGGAATAAGAAGCGGTTTGAAACAGCGTTGTGGCGGTAACTTTTTGGCGATAGTTGCGGGAACGATTTTGAGCGAAAAGCTGAACTTTACAGGAGGGTTTTTCGAGTGGCGAAGGCCGTTCGATTTTAGTACAAGATAAAGAGAGGTGCCCGTAATTGGGCACCTCTCAGCCACAAAGCCCCGCAGTGCGGGGCTTTCCGGGTTTTTGAAACCGCAGTCTAAGGTGCACCTTGGCGGGCGTTTTCGCGGTCTTGGGTGAACGTGAGGGGTGAAAAAGCACCGTGACGGCAGACTTTTTAAGGTGGTCGTTCCGCAGGCGTTTGAGGAAATCGCAGTTTTCAACCACTCAAAAAAGTGACTTCTGCATAGCGGCGATTTTTGGAATAAAACGTGTATATTTTGCGCCGCTGTAGTCAATGAAAAAAGGCTTTTCGACCATCCAAAAATCGCACCGCTGTAACCAAAGAGACCGTCCCCGGCAGCGCAAGAATTGCGCCGCAATAGTCAAAGATAAGGCGTCCCCTTCAAATGATAACTTTTTGATAACGATTCCACTTTTCGGTAGCTTTGTTCCCTTAGTTACGGTATTGTTCGTTGGCAAAGGAGGTCGATACCATGCCAAAAAGACGAGCAAACGGGGAAGGGAACATCCGAAAGCACAGGGATGGCCGCTGGGAGGGCCGGTACACAGTCGGTCGTGATCCCGAAACCGGAAAAGCCATCATCAAAAATGTTCTCGGCAAAACACAGGCAGAAGTTAAGGAGAAACTCAAGAAAGCCATCGAAGAAAATGTGGGCATCGACTACGGACGGGCCAAGACCTACACCGTGGGGAGTTGGCTGGAGGTCTGGATGGAGAACTACGCCAAGGTGAAACTCAGACCGTCCACCTTCAAAACCAGCCAAGGTTTTCTGAAAAACCACATCAAGCCGCAAATTGGCAGCATCCCGCTGGCAGATCTTACTTCTCTGGACTTACAGCAGTTCTACAAGCACCTGTTGGACGGCGGGCGGGTAGACCGTATTGAGGCCAAGAAAAAGCCGAAAGGGTTAGCACCAAAAACCGTGCGGAACATCCACCAGATGATCGGTTCGGCGTACAACCTCGCCATGGAGCAAAAGTTGGTGAGCAAAAATCCAACGCAGGGCTGTGCCTTGCCGAAGGTAGAGCACAAGGAGATGAAGACGCTGACCGCCGACCAGCTCAGCTCCTTCTTCCAAGAAGCCAGAGATAGCGGCGTGTACGAAGCTCTACTACCTCGATCTCGCCACGGGCCTACGGCGGGGCGAACTGTTGGGGCTAAATGGACGGACGTTGACTTCCAGCACGGAGCACTGAAAATTCAGAGAGCCATCTCACGGCAAAACGGCAAAGTAGTAGAAGCCCCACTGAAAACGAAAAACGCCTACCGCACCCTACCCCTGTCGGCAGACGCGATAAGCGTACTGAAAATGCAAAAGTGCAAGGTGGGTAACAGCGAATGGGTGTTCCCGTCACCAACAGGAGGCCCTATGTCCCCGGACAGCGTGCTGCACATGCTCCAGCGGGTGCTGAAACGGGCTGGGCTGCCCCGCATCCGCTTTCACGACCTCCGCCACACCTTCGCGACCATGGCGCTGCAAAACGGCGTGGACGTCAAGACCGTCAGCAGTATGCTGGGTCACTACTCAGCGGGGTTCACACTGGACACCTACGCCCACGTGACCACCGACGCCCAGCTCAAAGCCGCCCAGACCATGGGGAACATCCTCTCCCGTGCTGTCTGATGGTTTCCGCTACCTGCTCCCGTTGGGGTCAGCGTTTGGGTCAGAAAAAAGCAACACCCTAAATACGGAACTTATGAAAAGCAAAAGTCCTCGAAATCAGACGATTTCGAGGACTTTTGGTACGCCGTGAGGGATTCGAACCCCCGGCCTTCTGGTCCGTAGGTTGTCTCACGCACAAATCGGAGTCATTTCGGCTCCGATTTGTGCTTTTTGCCACCGTTCGCTCGGCGGATTTTCCATTGTTTCCGTCCAGCCCTGCCCAAAAGAAAAGCATAATTGTGATATGTGCTGTATTAGTAATTTCAGGTGTGGCAACAGTCCTTGTATTAACTGGAAATAGAGGAAATGTATCAAATGTTAAACGTGTTCACTCTATGATGAAAATTCAATCAAGGAAATTTGATGTCATAGAGAAAAAATTTGCAAAAGATTTTAAAGGTTGCACACTCTGAACTTCGCTATGACGAGGATGTTGAAAACAGATTTGCAGAAGAAATTGAGAAGTATCACAAAGAGAATAACCAAGAACTTATTGTAGTATTATCAACTTTTGATACAGACGAAAAAGGTGGAGATGGTGGATTCAATCCTAATGATACATACGTCAACTGGCAATGGTATTTAGTGAAAACGGCAGATAAAAAGAGTTGGGAAATAATCAATTGGGGTTACTAATCAATTTCAAGTTTGCTGAACTTATCGTACCATAACGCAAAAGCGTTTGCAACGAACTGCCAACAGAAAATTCTGTGTATTCGCAAGAAAATAGGAATCGTGCGGGGAACTACGCCCACCTGACCTCAGAAAACGGCAAATGAGCTGTTTTGACAAGCGGCCGTCCGGCGTTTCAGCAGCACGCAGAGCACGCCGAGGGGCAAAACAGAGGCGGCAAAGTGGATCGCCTGGCCGCCTCAAATAAAGCATTGAGATCTCAGCTCATTCTATTGCCGGCAAGCTGCGGTAGAGCTCTGTGACCTTGCCATAATAGACTCGGAGGAACTTATTCAGGCCCGCCACCATAGCGAGTTTACCACTCTTCCCCTCGCTGCGTTTTTTCTCAATGAACGTAAAAATCGGATCGTTTGCCGGTTTGTGCATCACATAGCTCTGCATGACTTCGTACCCGGTCTTGCGCAGATAGCGATTTCCCCGCTTGGAGATATGCCGGTTATTCGCGCAGAATTTGCCGGACTGGTACGGCGGCACATCGATGCCGGCGTATGCGATGAGAGCCCGCTTGCTGTGAAAGCGTCGGACATCTCAATCTCCGCAATCAGGCGCGGAGCCAGCGTGTCCCCGATGCAGGGCATTTCGCGCACGAGAGAATATTCCGGCAGAGTCTTGGCGAGAGCCTGCATCTGTGTTAAAATAGCGTCACGGGACGCCTCCACTCAAAGTAATCAATCAGCTCTTGTGCGGTATCCTCCCAAAACACCAGTCGGAAAGGATCATAGGAACCCACATGGCTTGCGCCGAACTCGCGGATATAGTATTTTACCCTCTCTAAACTTTTTACAGAGACAAAATGTAAGGGAGAAAAAACTATGGCTGGAAGTACAAGCAATATCGGCTTTGAAAAACAAATCTGGGATGCGGCTTGCGTCCTACGCGGAAACATCGACGCATCCGAATACAAGTCCGTCGTTCTCGGATTGATTTTCTTGAAATACATTTCTGATCGCTTCGAGGCAAAGTACAAGGAACTGCATGAAGAAGGCGATGGATTTGAAGAGGATCAGGACGAATACACTGCCGAAAACATCTTCTTTGTCCCTGAGAATGCACGATGGAGTGCGATTGCTGCTGCCGCTCACACGCCGGAAATTGGCACGATGATTGATGATTATCAACGCTGACCTTGTGGACTGTATCGTCGCAATGCCAACGCAGCTTTTCTACACGATGCAGATTCCGGTATCGCTCTGGTTTCTTGCAAAGAACAAAAAGCAGAAAGGCAAGACGCTATTCATCGACGCACGGAAACTCGGCACTATGGTTACGCGGAAGCTGCGTGAACTGACGGATGAAGACATTAAGAAAATTGCTGACACCTACAACGCCTATGTGGACGGAACACTTGAGGACGAAAAGGGCTTCTGCGCTGTTGTTACAACACAGGACATTGCAAAGCAGGATTACATTCTCACTCCAGGGTGGTATGTCGGTATGGCTATTGCGTGCGTGGTATAGGAGTTGCATATATGAGAAGTTTCTGCTCCGACAGAAAAAAGGTTCGAGGACAAAGGCACAAACTCAGAAAGCTCCTGCGTGATATTGACGGGTTGACACCATTTGAAAGCGAATCAAACAGATTGTATGAGCATTTTCATGTCCCCAGTGGGACATGGCTCAACTCTCCAAGTACTGCGGGAACGGTCAAAACAGCGTTCTGTAAAGCGTGGCTGGAACAATGTCAGCGTTTTATTCAGGCGAAACCAACGAATCTATCATTCTGCAGAGTTGTTGCCGTTCTCTGCGAGCCGCTGCTTGGAGAGTCCCAAATCGTTATATTTTATAGTCAAGAGTATTTTGAGACTTTCTGGAAGCGGAACTACAGTGATCAAAGTTGGCTTCCTCTCAACAAAGGAAGTTCCTTTACTGCGAAGCGTGGCATTACCACCGCCCTTACAGAAATGGGATATGAAGAGACACTTCTTGTTGATGGAAAAACTATAAAATCTACGCTGTGGTTCTATGGAGAATTGGACCCTTGCAACCTGGGCAATAACACACATTGACTTCAAGTTACATTTAGGAGGTGTTCGTATGAAATGGTAATGGTCACATTTTTGCAGCGTCATGCGCGCTCATGAAAATGCGCTGCTCCGCCTTTCCTCCACGTGATCGTTTCTTGAAATTCTGCTGTAGACTCAAAAATAATAAGAGGAGGCAACAATGAAAACTTTACGGCTTCAAAGCATTTTCGCTCGTGTCACTGCCTGCATGGTTTGTCTGGCACTTTCCCTTACTATGATCCCATCTGCTTCCGCAGCACAGACAGCCACCGCCCCTTCGTGGATCGACAAGTCCGAGTATGTGACCTTCTCCGATGGCGCGGCTTATCAGTCTGATATGTGGAACACCATTACCACTCTGCGAAATTACGCACAATCCGGCGGAGAAGCACCGGCATACGGAAAAACGTATTATAAAGAATGTGAAACATTGAGTCGGTCTACCTCTCCCAGCGTCCAGTTCGAGTTAGGACTGATCAAACTGAAGTTTGCTCTCAATGCCGTGGCCAAGGGGAATCGTGTCCCCTCCAGTACTGCTTTTGAAATGGCATGTTATTACGCGGGGGCAAACGATGAAGCTGCCGTTTATCAGGCGTATGTATGGAATGCTCGCCTCAATATGCTCAGCTGCGACCTTACCACCGCATCGGATGGCAATGTGAAATGGTTTTTTGGTGCTGTGGAGCACCTGCTGGGGTATGAGCAGTTTATCATGGCGGAGCTTTTGGATTGGGGTGCCGCCAACGGTGTTCCCACTGCCGGATTGAAGGCAGTCAAGGATCTTGTTTTTGTTACGCTGGACGGAGATCTGGTTCATCCGGGTCATGTGCGGATCAGCAGTGATTATATGGATACGGCAGGGGCCTGCATCCGGAACGATCAGGTGATGGTGCCGGTGCGCCGCCTTGCGGAACTGATGGGTGCAGTGGTAGCGCAAAATACAACTTCTGGGCAAACCATCGTGTCCCGGGCCGGTGATACGATCACACTTACACCTAACAGCAAAACTGCTTACATCAACGGAGTAGCGACTACGCTGACAGTGGTGCCATTTATGGAAAGTAACCAGATCTATGTCTCAGTAGACGATCTGGCAGATTGGTTTGGACAGACCGTTACACGAAGCAAGGACAAGCAACTGATTGAAATTACGGAAGATAAGTCTGTAGCCGGAAGCTCTAATTTGGAGCAATGGGCAATCAGCATGGGCGCTCTGCTCCTCTACGAAAACAATCCCAAGGAAGCAAATCTGTTTGGCGGCAAAGTACGCTATGGTGCGATGGCTGTGGGGAGCGCGGTTACAGATCGGATCCACACCACAGGCCCGGACTTTGGCCGCACGCCGCTGGCGACGGATTGGGGCATCACAAACAGAGAAGGATTGTTTGCTCAAGCCAAAGCACTTATCGCATCGAATACAACATGGGATCTGTGCCGCGTAAGCCATCTGGCGCAGTGGGGATATCTGTCCGGATATGTGACCTACGCGGAAGCACTGGCAATGGTACAGCCTGCCGCCGAAACGCTTTGCAGCCGCTATAGCAACTGGAAGCAGCTCCAGAAGGACTATCTGGAAGGATACATGAAATGGGCAGGTTTGAACGGCAATGTCTGGACAACAGAGCGTGGAAAACTTTATGATACGATTTTGAACGATCCCAATATGAACGGCGTTTTTGATAACACGCTGTTCCGAACGGGTGTGATCGGACTTCCTGAACTGAGCTTTGACTCTAACGGCGGCTCTGAGATCACGGGGATCACGGCGAAAACCAGTAAGCCGGTCAAACTGACCTCTTATGTGCCGACCAGAGCTGGCTTCGCCTTTTCCGGATGGTTCTCCGACAAAGAACTGACTAAGGCCGTCAGCGAAGTAAAGCTTGATCGGGATACAACTGTCTACGCAAAATGGATCGAAAAAACCGACCTTGGTTTTACCGATGTTGCGGATAACTCTCCCTTTAGAGCCGCCATCGGCTGGGCTGTAAAAGAGGGGATCACCAACGGAACGAGTGCAACCACCTTTAGTCCCGGCAATACATGCACAACGGCGCAGATCTTGACATTCCTGTGGCGCGCCAACGGTTCTCCCAACTCCAACGCCGCTTGTCCCGCATCTGATGTGGCAGAAACCAGTCCGTTCTACAAAGCACTGTGCTGGGCCAACGAGAAGGATCTGATGACCAAAGGCAGTGGAAGCACGCCTTGTACCAGAGCCGTTGCCGTTACATATCTTTGGAAGCTGGCTGGAAGTCCTAAGATGTCCGTGAATAGCAGTTTTACCGACGTACCTGCCAGTGCTGATTTTGCTCAGGCTGTTGCATGGGCGGTGGAGCAGGGCGTGACCAACGGTGTCAGCGCATCGGAATTTGCGCCTGACAGCACCTGTACCCGTGGGCAGATCGTGACCTTCCTTTATCGTAACTTGCTTGATTGAGTATTTTGCCCCCGCTTTCAAATTTTCTCTGCAAACACAGCCAAGCGAGATGTAGCAACAATGTTGCTACATCTCGTTGGCTTTTTTGATGTCGTCGGATATACTATGACCAAGAAAACAATCAAGTGAGGAGGAATCCGAAGTGGAAAACATTGTGACAGCGCCCAAGACGGATATGTTCCGTTTCCGCATCAATCCTGAGATCAGAAAACAGGTCGAAGAGGTATATGCTAAAAACGGTTTGACCTTTACGGAGATAAAGACAAATAGCCTGCATAGAAGACGGTTTAAAATCTGCCTTGCAATAAACAAAGAGTACGACTACCACCCTATCCTCTCTATACAACAAATCCGTAGACTGTAAAAATCATCTTAAATGGATTTTACATTTCAGGTGCCATTATTTGAACAAGGTATCATTTCGTTTGCCTGACTATCTAATTTCAACCCTTGCTGCTTGTACCTTTGGGCGAAAAAGATTATACTATAATTGATTTGTAAAATTCAAAGATAATAGTGGAGAACCATCATAATGAGTAAAATATTATTAGTAGAGGATAATCCAGATGCAGTAAAAAGGATAATCCGATATATCAATAAAATATTCGCTGAATTGGACGTGGTTTCTTTTCCCGAAGCAGGCGATGCCCTGCAATATGCAAAAGCGAACGATGTTTCCCTTTTTATCCTTGATATTCAGTTAGAGGACTATAAAGGGACAAATTTAGCAAAGCAGCTCCGCGAATTGCCGGAATATAAATATACGCCGATCATTTTTGAAACGGCATTGGCAGGAGAAGAACTTTCAGCTTATCGAGATGTGAAGTGTTACAGTTTTCTTGTAAAGCCATTTGGCGAAGAAGAATTTGCGGCGGCATTTCGTGACGCGCTGGGATTGTCTAAACAGATGAACCAACAAGCCAAAACCATCCAGATTGAGCAGAAGCAATTCATTTTAGAATATGCTGCACAGGATATTGCCTATATCGAAGCCTTTGGGAAAAAACTTGTGATCCATACCATCAGCCGTCTGTCCGGTATCAAAGAAGATACTATTTCTGGGTACACTTTGTCTGGACTATTGGCATTGCTTGATGATCCGGCATTTGTTCAGTGCCATAAGAGTTATGCCGTGAACAAATCCCATATCGAGAAAATTGACAAATCTGGGCGGAAGATTTGTCTGAAAGGATTTACAGATACAATCCCCGTCGGAAATAAATATCAGGCCGAATTGTGGGGGTAAGCATGGACTTTCTAATGAATCTGATACAGTTGGGATTGGATGCGGGAATACTGGCTCTCTGCTGTGAAGTCGTTTTCCGGCAAAAAGCAGAAATAAAGGCAAAGGAATTCTTCATTTTTCCTATTTTTCTTGTAATTTGTGTTGTGACGAGAATGGATTTCTCTATTGGCGCAAATATGACGGCATCTTTCCGCAGCGAAGGTTTTGAAATGCTACCAGCAGACAATATCGTTGGATTGCTGTTTTTGCTTTTTGCAGTATTGTTGTTGAGCAGTATTTGCTTCGGCTCCAAATCCAGCGGAACGGTTTTCTGCGGCACAATGGCAGCTTTCTCCGTTTTCCTGTTCGTCAAATGTCTGTGCGCGGTTCTTTTTGCTGCCTGCGGAGCTACGGATATTTTACTCCTGTTGGGTAGCCGTGTAGCGGCATTGTGCCTTATAGTTGTACTGGAGTTCACGCCGCTTTTCGGCTTAATCCATCAGCTCGTCCAAAGAAGCGATTTTACAATTTTGATCGTATCTACCAATATCGCTCTGCTTCTCATGACAGTGCTTTCGATTCTCTCTTTTGATGTGGATAGGCTTCTTGCCAATCTATGGATAATTATTATACTGATCCTTGCGGTACTGCTGCTGGACAGTATATTGCTGTTCCTACATCAGCGTCGAATGCAGGAGCAAAAGCGAATCCACATGATTGAGCAGTATGTGCCTATTGTAGAAGAATTGATCTCACAGGTTAGGGCAAGACAGCATGAATTTAATAACCGGATGATGGCGATTGAAGCTGTCGTTACCTCTGCTGATACTTTAGAAGAAGCCCGGAAAGAAGTGACGGCTCTCACGGGAAGCATTGGAATCAGTCTTAATGACCGGGAACTGCTCTCATGCGACAGCAAAATGATTGCCGGGATGCTGTTTGGGAAAATAAAGCAGGCAGAAGCGGCAAATCGTCACATAGAATTATCTTTACATGGTCTTTTCAAGAAAACTGTTACCCCGGAAACAGAATGGATCGAGGCTATTGGAATTTTATTGGATAATGCAATCGAGGCTTCACCGAAAGGAAGTACGGTTTTTTTATCCAGTAAGAAACAGGGGGACTTTCTGGAATTGACAGTTGCCAATCCAGCTCCTCCGCTTTCAAATACTGAATTTATGGCCTTGTTTGGAAAAGGTGTAACTACAAAGGCAAATCGGGACGGCCACGGCTTTGGCCTGTATAACATCCTACGCATGACGGAACGGTATCATGGAAAAATCCTGACCCGTAACGAATCCATTTTGAATGAAAATTATGTTGTCTTTGGCGTACTCATGCCATAAAAAAAGGGTATGAACGAGGGTTTTAAGGGAACGAAATTTATCTTGTTCCCTTAAAACCCTCTCTTGTTTCCGGGCTATTGAAGCGCCTGAAAGAGTTCGATATACTGGAAAAAACAAAGAAAGGGATGAATGAATATGATAGGCCTTGTGAGAAATGAGTGGAAAAAAGTTTTTCTGCCGGTGCTATTGACAACGGTTCTTCTGACAATCGCCATGAGTGTGTTGTCCTGCACAATTTACCAAAACTATGTACTGCACTACGATTTAGAGGCATGGGAAGTTGGAACAGAACTGTTTTCTCTGCTTTATCCGCTGTTTGTTGTGGTGCCGCTATGCTGGAATTTGTATTACGAGCGCAAAAACAACTTCCTGCTCTATGTCATGCCGCGAGTGAAAATTAAGAAGTACCTGACTGCCAAATGGATTGCATATGCGCTGGGAACTCTTTGTATTATTGTGATTCCCTATATACTATCGGCGGTGTTTGCCATCTATGTGAAACCGCCGGTGGTTCCTTTCGTTGAAAATCCGTTTAGCCATATATTTGAAAACGCATTTATAAAGGCCCCGCTGTTATATGCAGTTGCCCTATCCCTTTGGAGGGGCATAGTCAGCCTTTTTGTAATGACCTTCGGATTTGTCCTCGCTTTATACTGCAAGAACATTTTTGTAATCCTTACCGGACCGTTTATGTATTCCATTTTAGAAAATTTTGTCCTGGCTATTCTCTGCTTGGAGAGACTGCGGCTGGTCGTAGCTTTTGATCCCACAACAGTCAATCCAGAGGTCGTGTCAATCTTCTCTTTCTTCTTTGGCCCAATCGTTTTAAGCATTGTGATTGGCCTGACAGCGTTTCTCCTTTCTAAGAAAAATGCTGTCGTAACCATTTAGGAGTCCGTTATGATTGCGCTTATCAGGAAAAATCTCCGTTTGTGGGGATATGGAAAGTCGCTTGCCCTATTTGCCGGATGTATACTTTTTTCCATCAGCGGGAGGTTAAACGGAGGTATTGCATACGAGCGGCACATCTTGTCAGCGGTATCAGACCATTACTATCTGACCTATTTTGTGCTGCCGATTGTACTGTTAAGCTGCTTTTCCTTTATTGATGACGACGGAGAGCCAGTAATCTTACGGTTTCAAAGTTACCATTCTTATTTTCTGAAAAAATGGATTGGGGTCGGTTTGATTGCAGTCATTCTGACGGCTGTTCAAACTGGGGCAATTCTTCTGTCTGGCATTGGATTACCTTTAGGCAACGAATGGAACCTTGCTGCAGGTACAACGGAAGCCGAGTTGTTTTCCGCTCTGGAACAGCTTTTTGTCAGTCCCTTGCAGGCGTTTGTCTGCTTTACCCTCTTTCAGCTTATTGGAAGTTGGCTGATATTTGGAATCTGTATGTGGATTGGACATTTCGCTGGGAGAAAGTGGACGATCCGAATTGTAATCGTTCTTTATGTCCTCTCGGCTGTGTGGATCAAGCTTCCGGCAATTCAAAATATTCCGCTGACGAGTTTTAATCACTTGCTGATTTTACACCACAATTTTGGAGAGCCGGCTCGTCCATGGATTACAGGATTCACGCTGCTGCTATTCATGCTGACAATTATGTTTTCTGTACGGTTCGCATGGCGGGGGCATTTGCCCCAACTTCGCCTGAAATGTCACGGTATTGCCGCGTACTATTCCTATGAGCTGATGACGAAACGCAATATTCTGATCCTTCTGGCCGTTGTGGTTGGAATTACGCTTTATAAAGGGCTGGGATATGGCGCAGCAGAATCCGACGCAGAATGGATATATTCGCTGTTTGCGGGACACGGAACAAGATATTTTCAGGTATTCCCATTTCTGGAAATGCTTATTACCAGCGGTGTACCGCTATACCTGCTGGCAGCTTTTGTGGAACATACGGTAAACGGACAATCTATTTTTATTTCTGTGCGTGCAAAAAGCCGTAGACATTTAGTGAAGGGGATCTTATCAGTCAGTACAAAATTTCTCATAATATATGCATTCTTTTGGCTTATGGCTGGCCTTATAGGGGCATCCCTATTCAGCACTGGATTAACAATCGTTTCTTTCAGGCTTATGCTCTATGCGGTTTTAATGAAGTGCCTTGATATATTGGCACAATATCTGATTGTGCTCGACATCTACATTGCCACAAGACAGGTTACAATCGGTTTCCTTGTGTTAGTGGCGGGAAATCTGCTCTGTATCCTTCCGGGGAATTGGGTAGCTTATTCGCCCTTTGGCCTTTCCAGCCTGACAAGAATTTCTGTTGTGGAACCGGGAATTGGAATTTCCGCTGTGTCCGCCTTTGGTATAGAGGCCGCTATTTTAACGCTGATGATTGCAGGAATCCTTATGTGGGGCTACAAGAAAATATTGAATTAGGAGGACAGAATATGAGTTCATATATTGAAGTGAAAAATGTATCAAAAAGTTTTAGCGGCAGGGCAATTCTTCAGAATATTTCCCTGCCTGTAGAACAGGGAACAACTGTTGGTTTGGTTGGCGCTAACGGCAGCGGAAAGTCGGTGCTGTTCAAGATTATATGCGGCTTTGAGAAGCCAGATCAGGGCAGCGTATATGTGCGCGGAAACCAGCTTGGTAAAAATGGCTGCGACTTCCCCGAAAGTTTGGGAGTATTTATCAATTCCCCTGGCTTTATCGGTATTTACAATGGTTTTCAAAATCTGAAATTCCTTGCGGACATTCAAGGGAAAATTGGAGAAAAAGAAATCCGACAGGCCATGAGCAAAGTGGGGCTTGACCCTGATAATAAAACGAAAGTAGACAATTATTCTCTTGGCATGAAGCAGAAATTGGGGCTTGCGCAGGCGATTATGGAGGGGCAGGATATTCTGATTTTGGATGAGCCTTTTAACGCATTGGACTACAAAACCTATGAGGATGTAAAGGCCATCATCCGTATGCTGAAAGCGGAAGGCAAGACCATTTTCCTGACTTCACACCATTATAAGGATATTGAGCAGTTATGCGATCAGGTGTATTCGCTTGAAGATTGTCAGCTTCTGCCGATTACAGAAGAAATCGCGGCGCGGTATCGAGAAATGGATGTTAAAGCCGACCTGATTTGACGAAAAAAAGCCGGGCTGTTTTGTCGGATAGCCGGAGTGTTTTGGCTGCATGGCCGAGTTGTTTTGTCATTTTATCGGCTGTTTGATGTGGCAAGCCACATTTCGTCATTTATAAAGGAACAAAACATTAGATTTTTCGTCTATTATCGTGTAAGATATAATAGAACTTGTGTCTATAACGAAAAACGAGGTGGTGTAGTATATGAAAGCACAGTCCAAAACGATAGGAATGGCTATTGGCGTTGTTTTAATAATTGCTATATTTACTGGGGTGGTATTGAGCAGCCGGGGTCCTATTTCAAGTGAAATTTCGGGAAATTCGGAGGGAGGTGCCGCATTGTCTCTCGCAAACACGGAGGATACAGAAATTATAATAAATGAACTCGCCTCGGAAATTCCCGAAACAGGCTTCTTTGCTTTGGGCCCCGACAACTACCATGAATACACAAAAGAAGAGCTTTTTGATTACTATGGGATTGAATTTGATATTTCAAGTGTTTTCCCCGACATGATTGAGGAGAACACCGGGTCTTATGGCATCTTCAAGTTCAGCGATGGAAGCGATATGCAGGGGCATAATTTCATATGGGCCAACCCTATCGGTAATGAGAAAGTAAGTATAGAAATAATCAAAGACGGAGCACCAAAGTCGGACAATACCCAAGTAACTAACGATAGTGCGCCATTGGCCTCTACAATTTCGGGAGAAAATGTAAATATATTCCGCTTTGACAGTGACGAGCAAAGTGGATATTATGCTGAGTTCGTCCACAAAAGTCTCGGGTTTACAGTCTATGGGTACAACTTCGATAAAGATGATTTTGTCAGGATTCTATCCTACTTAATTTCTTGTTAATACCAAAACCGCAGGGCCATTGTTGATGACCGGATGGTACAGCTCGTCTTGGAAGGCGAGGTCTCTTGAATACGGAGAGGGAGGCGGATTTCCGCCTCCTCTCTTATGCGACAAAACAGTCCGGCGGCGACAAAACGCACCGGCCGCCGGACACCGCCGCCCGGCTACGGCCGACAAAACAGCCCGTCTGTTTTACGACAGAACGGGCCGTCTGTGACAATGGATTAGCTTGCAAAAGTATATTGAACATACCGGTTGCCGCCCTGGGCAGCGTGAAGTCCAAGCTGCTGAAAAGCTTGTCGTAAAACATGGCGGCGCTTTGGGATGTAAACAGCGTCACATCCTGAATGATTTCCTGTCGGTAGATAGCGGCCAGCCCCTTTCTGGTTGGTTTTCTCTCAAGTCAATTTTACCAAAAAGAGGCTCGCTTTCTATACCAATGGAATGATTTTCGGTTGAAGCCATGTCTGGGAACCATTGCAATTACTACTCTTTTGGAGTTTTACTCATGGCTGTGTCTCTTGAAAGTAGAGGTAATCGTATGAAAAAGGCATTCTTTTTGGGGTCTCTGCTTGTAATAGGGATTTTTTCTGCATTAGCTGTGAGAGCGCCATGAACGGCCAACAGATAGCCCAACTCATAACGGCGCAGAAGCGGAAAGTGAAGATAGCGGAACCATTGATGGCATTGAGTGGGAACTAAAAGACGGAGTATTAACGATAAGAGGCGAAGGCGCTTTAAGGGAAACACCTTGGAGTGAAAACGTTGATCGCATCCAAAAAGTCATTATAGCCGCCGTTGGAGATTCTAATAGTCTCTTTACTCGATACCACAAGCTGCCGGGTATCCTATGCTTTGTGACTTCTGTGTGCAGACGCCCGAGATCACGGCATTCTATCACATGGTCGGCAACTTTAATGTCCTGTTGCGTTTTGCAGTTCCTGATGTGAAAACGCTGGACGCTCTTGTCGGTAGAATCAAGACCTTCGGAGATTCAAGAACCTCAATCGAATTGTAGACCGTGTTTGAAAAAGCCGATGCGATCGGTCACACAGTAGAGCCTACATTCGCTCTATTACAACTCAGCAGGGGCGCCGCGCACGGCGTCCCCTGATTTTGCACTGTAGGCCTTACCTTGACAATCTTCCGCGCCCGCTTTATACTGATAACAGGCGAAAGCCAAATCTCGCGGCTTTCCGGTGAGGTCCACACCCCGGTGTGACCTCAGGCGTTCATGGACCCCGTAGGGCATTATGACCACCCTGTACGCAGGAAGTTCCATGAAGGTCGACAGTTTTTGGCGCTGTACCGGCAGCGCGGGTGTGTACCTTTCCGTTGAAAGCGGAAAGGACACAAAATGAACGACTATGTCGTTATTATCTATAACGGTGAGCAAGTATCGGTGCCAAAGGAGGTCGCGGACTTCCTTGAGCAGGATCGGAAACGGCAGCAGGCGCAGGACAGACAGGACGCAAGGCACCTGAGTAAAAGTGAGTTTGAAACGGTGCCGTCCGGTTTGGATTGCGTCAGGCGACCCGTGGAGGATGCGGCGCTCAGGAACCTCCAGCTTGAAAATCTGCGGAAGGCCATTGCGGAACTGGATGTGCAAGGTCAAAACCTGCTCTCCCTCCGATACGGCGATGCGCTGACGATGGATGAGATCGGTCATATCTACGGCATCTCCAAAATGGCGGTATCAAAGCGACTGAAAAAGCTGCACGAAAAGCTGGGAAGCTCTGTCTCATGACAGGGCTTCCCAGCTTTTTTGAAAATTTTTTCTATTCTCTGGTTTACAAACGCGCTCTGAGTGTCCTTATAGGTGAGAGACAAATTTTCCGACTGAGTTGGCCGCAGTCATGATCGTCTCACCTGAACACAAGGAGCGTGTATGACCATGAATCCATTTGAACAAAGCACACAGCAGCTTCTGCGCTTCCTGACCTCCCACGCTGAGTGGGAGGTCATTGACTACATCCGGCAGGAAATACAGCATGACGCACCGGACAGTGTCCCGACCGCAGAGGAACTGCTCACTTTCTTCCGATCCCCGGATGCGCCGACTGAGCTGGACACCTACCAGCAAATGCTGGTGATCGATAAGCTGCTGGAGTACGCGGAGATCAGTCTGCGCACCCTCTGCGACCTGATCCGCTATCAGCAGTTCAAGAATTGGGTGTTGTCCATTCCACAAAGGAGTTCATTCAACTCTTCCACCCCGACGAACAGGAGGACACACCATGAATCAATTTCCCAGTAAAAACTATTTTACACTGCCGAACGAAATTTCGCTGGGGCTGGGCGCAGGTGAGATCGCGGTCTACGCCTACCTCCGCTGTCTTGAAAACCCCAGCACCTACCCGTGCTGGCCCAGCTACGCCACAATTGGAAAAGCTATTGGCCGTATAAAAATACGGTCATGCAGTATGTCGATGCGCTCTCGGAGAAAGGACTCATCTCCGCAGAGCCAACCTCTGTCCTGACAAAATCCAGGATCAAAAAGAACGGCAATCTGTGCTATACCATCAGGCCCATCCATGAGGCCGTTGAAATTTTTCACACACGTCAACTGTCTGCGGTTGAACGCGCAACAGAGCGGCGGCAAATTCATCGCAAGCTGTCCGCGGTGAATTTGTTGCCCGGTGCATGAAGAAAGGAAGAACAGAATGAAGCATTCCACCTACACAAGCTATGATGAGCTTCCGCTGATGCTCTCCGTGACAGAAGTTGCCGCAGTGCTTGGGATCTCCCATGCCGGTGCCTATGAGTTGGTGCATGGCAACGAATTCCCCGCGCTCAAAATCGGCAGCCGGATCGTTGTTCCAAAGGATAAGTTTCTCGCATGGATCGACGCGAATAGCGGTTCAAAAAACGCACCGCTGTAACTAAAGAACAGGCGCTCAATTTTCTGTACGCCAACGAAGCGGCTGAGCAAAACCGCGAAGCCCATCAATGCGGTAAGAGAAACAGCAACGGGATCACGCAGCCCGGCGGGGCCGCGACGCCTCGGAACAGCGACGCGCATGAGCGCATCGCTGTTCCGCAGGCTCTCTGCGTTTTTCGGGAGCACACCTGACCAAGGCCCGAAAGCGGCAAAGTTTGCCGTTCTGACACCCGGCCACGCAGGGTTTCCGAACCGCGCAAAACGCTCCGAGGGTAATGATAGCGCCCCCATCCGAAACACCCCTGTTTCGCCGTGTAAGCCGCTGTGTGCAATCCTGTTGGTGAAGATGAGTGTATACCCGCTTTCACCTGTGAAAACGAACGTGAGCCGTTTGTGCGAGTGTGATTTGAAACCGCTCCGGAGAGGACTTTCCCACGCCGTATGGGACATAACTTCGGCGGATTGGGCGGTTATCGGAGGATTTTATTTATAGCAGGATAAAGGGCTGGCGTCGGAACCGACGCTCTGCCCAATCACTTCTGCCCGCAGTGCGGGCAGTTGACGAGGGTTTCAACGCAGTCGGTTGTGGCGTCTATTCGGAAGATTTTTTGCACGATTGGCGTCTAACGTCCGTGAAAGGCCGATGAATACAGGCTTTTCGACGGCGTCTTAGCGAGAAAGAAGGCATTTTATGAGTGATAACAAGGATCGCTTGACCTACCGGCCGGAGCCGGAGACCAAGCAAAAAATAGAACGGTGGTATCAGGAAGATAACTGCCGCAGCAAAAACGAGTTCATCGAAAAGGCGGTGAACTGCTACGCGGATATGCTCGCCGCAGGCGAAAGTACCACGCTGCCCCGTGCGGTGCAATCCGCCATCGACGCACGGCTGAAGATCTTCGAGAATCGTATTGCGTCGCTGCTCTACAAGCAGGCGGTGGAGATGGACATGGCAATGTCCATCCTCCTGCAAAGCCTCAATGTGAGCGAGGAAGTGCTGCGGCAGGAACGGGCCAAAAGCATCGCCGCCGTCAAGCGCACCAACGGTCAGCTGCGGTTAGAACAGAAGCTCCGTGAGCTGGAGAGTGAAGCATGGCAAGGCTGATCGTCAAGAGTCCGTACATCAAGTGCGGCAGTGGGAAAAGTGCCGGTGGGTATCTCAAGTACATCGCAACGCGGGAGCGGGTAGAAATTATCCCGGATGACCGTCCGCCCACCCAAAAGCAGACGCAGCTCATCGCAAAACTGGTGAAGGATTTTCCTGACGCAAAAGAGCTGATGGAGTACGAGGACTACCTCTCACACCCGACAAAAGCGACGGCGTCCGCGCTCATCACACTGGCGTTGGAATCGAATTGGAACAGACTCTCCTCGATGGATGGCTACGCCAAGTACGTCGCCCTGCGTCCGAGAGCGGAGCGGCTGGGTGAACACGGTCTCTTCGGAGATAACGATGCCGTTGACCTCGCCACTGTCGCGGACGAATTGGATCACTACACCGGCAATGTGTGGACACACATCATCTCCCTCCATCGTGAAGATGCGGAGCGGCTGGGGTATGACCACGCGGATACATGGCGCACATTACTGCGTACCCACCGCAATGATATCGCCGCGGCGATGAAGATACCGCCGGAGGATTTCCGCTGGTACGCCGCCTTCCATGACGAGGGCAATCATCCTCACGTCCACATGATGGCGTGGTCGGCAAAGCCGAATCAGGCATACCTGTCCAAAGATGGGATACGGCAGATCAAGTCCACGCTGACCAATCAGATCTTCCGACAGGAGCTGCTGCATGTCTACGAGCAGAAAAGTAAGTCGCGTGATGAGCTGGTGGCAGAGGCACGGAAAGCCATGCTGGAATTGGCGAAGGCCATGCAGGAGATGACCTGCATCCACCCGGAGGCGGAACAGATGATCTGGAATCTGTCGCGGCAGCTCGGTCAGGTCGGCGGCAAAAAAACCTACGGCTATCTGCCCAAACCAATGAAGAAGCTGGTGGACGAGATCGTCGACCAAATGGCGCGTCTGCCTACCGTGGATGCGTGCTACCAGACATGGTGGGAACTGCAATGTCAGGTGGAGGATTACTACTCGGAGGGGAGGAAACGTCTGCGCCCACCGCTGTCTCAGCAGAAGGAATTCCGCCAGATCAAGAACGCGGTCATCCGTGAGGCGGAGCATCTTCGTATGAACAGGTTTTCCTTTGAGGACGAGGAAATGCAGGATGGCGGCGAACAGATCAGCGCCTACGCCATGAGCTACGAGTGCCAGAATCTGCAAAGCGTGGCCAACGATGAGAGCTTTCCGTTGGCAGAGCGGGACGAGGCGGCGGAGCAATTGGAGCAGCTTGCGGAGGACGGTGACGCCTACGCCCAGTACATCATCGGCACGGCATACCGTGACGGCGGGCTGCTGATACCCGACACGGTCAAAGCGAAAAAGCTGTTGGAACGCGCGGCCGAGCAGGACTTGGACGTGGCACAGTACGCCCTCGGAAAGCTGTATCTCTCCGATGATGCCGACGTCCACGATTCTGCCAAGGGGATCTATTGGCTGAAACGCTCGGCTGACAGTGGCAACGATTACGCTGCCTACCGGCTGGGCAAGGAATATCTCAGCGGCAAAAATACGGTAAAAGATGCCAAAACAGCAGTGTCATATTTGCGGCAGGCTGCGAACAACGGAAACGCCTACGCACAGTATCTGTTGGGCAAGCTGACCCTCATGGGCGAGGGCGTTCTGAAGGACACGGGCGCCGCCTACGAATGGTTCGCGGCGGCGCGGGCTAACGGTCACGCCTACGCGGAATTTTTCATGAAACGCATGGAGCGCGGCGAACAGGAGCCGCCCTCCGTCCTGCTGGCCTCTACCCGGCTGCTCTACCACATGGGCGATATCTTTCGGGACAACGCCCCGGCTCCCGCTGCCAACGGCATCCAAATCGACCGCAAGCGGCTGGCGCAGCTGCGGCAAAAGCGCGTCGCCCTCGGCCACAAGCCGGACGATCACGAGCCGGAACAGCAACAGGGATTTTCAATGAAATTCCATATGTAAAGCGGGTCGAGGTGTTCAGTTTTTGCGCCGCAATAGTCAAAGAAACATTTTGGAAAACAGTAGCTTTGTGAGCCGGGTTGTGGTATGTGTTGTGGTTGCCAAAAAGGAGGTGCCGCAATGTATGACTACATGAAAGCCCTGCAAAAACGCTTTGACCGTCAGTCGGATCCAGCAAACTGGACACCCAGATCAAAAACGTGCCCGGGAAGAACTGCGGTGGGACATGGACGCCGCGGGGCGCAGAAAGCTGCTCCGCCTGCTGGACGCACAGAACGCGTTGCTGGTTGAAGCCAAGTTGATGAGCTTCACGGCGGGCTTCAAGCTGGCGTGGGGCATGGCAAAAGAGCTGGAGGCAGATGGGCTCTACTCCTTTGAGCTAGAGGAAGAAGAGCATATCTGCCATCTGACAGAAAAGGAGGACTAAATGGCGAAAAAACGTGCAAATGGCGAAGGCAACATTCGCAAACGCGCAGACGGGCGTTGGGAGGGTCGCTACACAGCAGGCTACCACCCCGAAACAGGAAAGCGCATTATCAAAAACGTGCTGGGTAAGACGCAGGCGGAATGCAAGGCGAAGCTCAGTGCCGCAATGGAGGCTACCAGAGGAATCGACGTCAGCCGCGCTGATGAGTACACGGTAGCAACTTGGCTGCGTAGCTGGTATGAGATCTACGCAAAACCGAATATCCGCATCTCAACAGCCAACCGCTATCAACTGATGGTCGAGCAATACACGATCCCCCGCATCGGCAGCATCAAACTGACAAAGTTGACTGCCCATGACTTACAAAAGCTCTACAAGGATCTGATGGAAAACGGTCGCATCGACCGCAAGAGCGGTCACGGCAATCCCGGTCTCAGCAGCACCACGGTTCGGAGTCTGCATCTCATGCTACACAGCGCCTTGGAACGGGCGGTCAAGGAGCGCCTGATCCTGCGGAACCCGACCGAGGACTGCATCGCGCCGAAGGTGCAAAAAATCGAAATGCAGATTCTTCCACCTGAGCACATCAAGGATTATCTGGAAGCCGCTGACAGGAGAGGTCTGCTCCCCATGTTCTATCTGGAGCTGGTCACGGGCTTGCGGAAGGGCGAGATAACGGCGCTTCTCTGGAGCGACCTCGACATCCAAAACAAAACCATCTCCGTGAGCAAACAATATGTAAAGAATCCCAATGGCGAACTGACACTCTCCCGCCCCAAAACGGAGACTTCGGTCAGAAAAGTCAGTATTCCACAGGAGGCTGTCGACCTGCTGATAGCGGAACATGGCAAGCATCCCGAGAATCCCTACATGTTCCCCTCGCCGGCAACCGGCGAGATGTACTACCCAGACTCCATCGTAAATCTGCACAAGAAGATCCTAAAGGATGCTGGGCTGCCGCATATCAGATTTCATGATCTCCGACATACCTTCGCAACGCTGGCACTGCAAAATGGCGTGGACGTCAAAACCGTCAGCAGTATGCTCGGCCACTATGACGCCGGATTCACACTCCGCACCTACACCCACGCTACAAGGCAGAAGCAAGACGAGGCCGCACAAACGATGGGCAGTTTCATGGCACAGGTCATGTAAGCAGAAAAAAGACGCAAAAATACCGGAGAGAAGGCAAAAACCTCCTCTCCGGTGCTCTTTAAATCTTTCTACGCATTTCGTTGTGTGGGTCACGGTGTGGGTCAGGCGGTTGGCTTCCACCTCTTGCCTATCAACCAGGTAGTCTTCCTGGGCCCTTACTCCATGAAGGATGAGAGATCTCATCTTAGGGGGAGTTTCACGCTTAGATGCTTTCAGCGTTTATCTCGTCCGTACATAGCTACCCAGCTATGCCCTTGGCAGGACAACTGGTGCACCAGAGGTACGTCCATCCCGGTCCTCTCGTACTAAGGACAGCTCCCTTCAAATCTCTTTCGCCCGCAACAGATAGGGACCGAACTGTCTCACGACGTTCTGAACCCAGCTCGCGTGCCACTTTAATCGGCGAACAGCCGAACCCTTGGGACCGAATACAGCCCCAGGATGTGACGAGCCGACATCGAGGTGCCAAACCTCCCCGTCGCTGTGGACGCTTGGGGGAGATCAGCCTGTTATCCCCAGGGTAGCTTTTATCCGTTGAGCGATGGCATTTCCACTCACATACCACCGGATCACTAACTCCAACTTTCGTTACTGCTCGACCCGTCGGTCTCGCAGTTAGGCTGGCTTATACGTTTACACTCATTGCACGATTTCCGTCCGTGCTGAGCCAACCTTTGAGCGCCTCCGTTACTCTTTTAGGAGGCGACCGCCCCAGTCAAACTGCCCGCCTAACAGTGTCCCCCGACCGGATTCACGGCCGCAGGTTAGAAACCCAGCAAATCAAGAGTGGTATCCCACCAGCGACTCCA
>VOFG01001155.1_pt1 | contig 30001 bp, 46 predicted proteins | sample 5384171 | NCBI WGS metagenome assembly VOFG01 (sample SAMN12384726, study PRJNA508395) | human gut metagenome | isolation source: healthy gut F | host: Homo sapiens
GCATTCCGGTGGCGACATGATGAGCTTGAATAAACGCTTCATAGAGGATGATCACGGCCTCCAGCGCCTGGATGAGTTTTTCACCGTTTCATCCGCATCTTTTTTTCTTCTTTTGTCCCGTACTTGTAATGTTCGCCACGCCGGGTTGTGATCGATATAGCCGCCTCCATTGCGGCCGTGAGAGAGATGCCGCACAGGCGAGCCAGACACCTTCTACGTCGCTTCGGAGAGCGGCTTTCCATTGCCTTGTTCTTTTGTTTTACGCAGTTTTTGCATACAGGGTGCGGAAGTGTTCGGGGCGCAGATCGACGAGCTTGTAGCTGCCGAGGTACGGTTTGAACCGTTCGATGTCCTGTTTTCGCGCACGAGTGTAGAGACTTTTCCAATTTCCAGGAGCAATGGTTTGCAGCCAGATCTCGATTAATATTTTTCGAGCGTGATTGACCGGTCAATGTCCGGGTTCAGCTTTTACAGCTCATCTCGAACAGCATTGCCCGCCCCTTGCTCATTTTTCCGTCTGTTTGGGCGTAAGGTTCAGGGCGGCTTCTGACTGTCTTCTGCTGCGGATTGTGCCGCTGACTATCCGGCGTAGCTCATCGGAGACGACAAGCAAATAACTGTCGCGTTTTCTGGATACTTGCCATGTTGTGATTCCTGTTCTGCTCAGCACGGCTGAGATTTGTAACAGCAACAATACCAGAAAAATCGGGAATAGCGAGTAGATTTTTGAAGATTCTACGAAACCAACAATTCCGGATTGATGCAAAACAGACTATTACCCATGCGTTTCGCAGCCTCCTGCTTGAGCTGCATCTGCGGACAACAAGCCATTTCTGTTACGCTTGATACAGAAAGGAAAGGCTCCCTCAACCAGCCCACGGCGAAGCGTTGTAAGGAAAACGTTATGCCGGACCGCTTCGTTGGATATATGATGCGGAGGCGGTTTGCGAAATGCTCATTTCATGTTCCAAGTAGGTGAAGGTGGAATTATCATGCATCTTGAGCTATTTGATGTTCGTTACGCCAATCGCTTCCGTTGAAGCCAATCAGCCGGAGCACCGCCGTTGTGCTGTTTTTCCTTGCTTGAGTCAATGGGGCGTTTTTGGGACTCTTATCCACCTGTCTTTGCAAATTGGCGTTTTTCACAAATTCGACAATCTATTTTTTGTATATTCACTCAAAGACTGTGAAAAACGAAAAAATATTGACATGGCATACAATAGTTGCTATATCTTATATATAGAACTATAGCAAACGCTTTAAGTTACAAATAAACAACTGGAGGAAAGATTATGCGTCTGGAACGAATGAATTCCCCGGAAGTAGAGGCCTATTTCAAAGATCACAAAATCGCGCTGCTCAGCGTGGGCAGCATTGAGTGTCACGGTCTGCACAATGCACTCGGAACTGACACGCTGATCCCAATGAAGCTGCTTGAGTTGGTAGAACAGAAGTCCGACGTTCTGATCCTGCCGACCCTCCCTTATGGCGATTGTGACTGGCATCTGACTGGCCCGGTGCCGTCAGCATTGGCTCCGATCTGCTGGAGGCTGTTATGCAGCGCATTTGTGATTGCCTGTATCGGTGGGGCTGCCGCTATTTTGTCATTCTGAACGGTCACGGCGGCAACACGCACGCTTTGGAAAAGGTATGCGGATATCTTGACCGCAAAAACGCTGTCGGCACGGTGTTCAACTGGTGGACCGTCGCTGGCGATCTCAACCCTGCGTGGAAGGGCGGACACGGTGCCGGCGAGGAAACGGCTGCGATGTTGGCGATCGACCCGAAGCTTGTGCGCAAGGATCTGATCTGCGACAACGCGCCGAAGGACCCGACCGACGAGCTGCACGCCTGCGGTTTGCGCAGAGTCGAATTCCGCGGCATTTCCCTGCCGCTGCCGCGCACCAACCGCAAGATCACCGACAACGGCTGGTACGGACCCGACCATCCCTCTACCGCTACGGTGGAATGGGGCACAGAGATGCTGAACACGACGGCGGATTTCCTCGTTGATTACATGCGCGCCTTTGAAAAGATTCCGCTGGATGCAGAGTGAGGGACGTGCGATGAAATCATCTACTCTCTACCGTTGGCTGGAGTGGACCTTCCAGCCACAGACCTGCACAGAGGTCTTTCCGGTGATCGGACTTCAGGAGGATAACACCGAGGAAATTACACGCGTATATACCGCGACCTTTGCAAGTCCGGAGGTTTTTGAGCAGTTGGAACGTCTGGATGCCAACACATGTATGCTCTTTTACGCATCATCCGAAGCCGCAGCGGATGAACACGGCGGATCCACCACCGCAGATCCCGCAAAAATGGCTTGATTTTCTGAAGGAGCGGCACATCTCGTTATTTACCTATCACATTCCGCTTGACCGTAACAGTCCGTTTTCTCCCGGCGTGAACCTTGCAAGGGCGCTTGGCGCTGAGCCGTATGATTCCTTCTTTGAGCAGAATCTGGTGCGCATGGGCGTTGTCTGTACCTCGCCGTTTTCAACGGCGACAGAGCTTGCGCAGGCGATGGAACGCGTCGTCGGGCACGCTGTCAAGCTCTACAACTACGCAGAGGACGTGCTTTCGCGCGGGCGCTTTGCCATCATGGCAGGCGGTGCAAAAAACACGCAGATTTACGAGCAGCTCCGCGACTGGGGCGTCAACACCTTTATAACCGGCGTGACGAATCCGGAGGTACCCTGGGTGGGCGCCATTCACGAGGCCGCCAAGGCAAACGCCGTCAATCTTCTCGGCGGTACGCATTACTCCACAGAAAAATTTGCACCAATGCAAATGTGCCGCTACTTTGAAGCGTTCGGTCTGCCATCGGAATTTTTGCCTGAGACGCCACGAATGACGGAACTGTAAAGGGGAGACTGCATGGATGTTATGGAAACGATCCGCGCCAGATATTCGGAAGTCAGCTCCGTTCAAAACGGATCGCAGACTACTGCCTGGAGCATCCTGATGCGGCAAGCTTTCAGACGCTGCGCGAGTTTGCACAGACAACGCACACAACAGATGCGACCGTTCTGAAATTTTGCAGCAATATGGGCTATCATGGTTTTTTGGCTTTCCGTCGCCAGCTTCAGGAGTATGTGCGCATGCGTCTGAGCCCGAACGAAAAGGTTCGAATGTCGCTCGCGCGCTCGACCGATGCAAGCGACACTTGCCGTAAGATCATCGACGGCGAAAAGCGCGGACTCGATATGACATTCCAGTATCTAGATACGGAAAGTTTCATGCAGATCGTTTACCGGATGAACCATGCGCGGCGCATCTTTGTCGCGGGCCATCATCTCACGCGGATCGTAGCGGAATTTTTTCTCTATCAACTTAAGCGGATCGGTCGTGAGGCCTATCTGGTCGATACTTCGGATAAAAAGCAGACCTGTGATCAGCTCGTGCACGCCACAAAGGCGGATGTCTTTGTCCTCATCAGTATCCCCCTTTATACGCAGAGCTGACCATCCAACTGGCACAGCATCTGCGGCAGGCCGAGATCACAAGCATCTCCATCACAGACAGCTTGACCTCTCCGGTGGCGCAGGCGTGTGACATGTCTCTGACCTGCAACACAGAACACGACGTGCTTTTTAACTCTGTCACCTCGATGATCGCGATGATCGAGGTACTCGCTTCCGGGCTTCTGCTCAGCGACCGCGAGCGATTTTTTGACCGCACAGGAACGGCTTGAGCGACTCGAGGAAAAGCTCGGCATTCCGCAGAAGGATCAACAGTTTGTTCGCACTGACATCCAGCGTCAAACGTTAAAATGAACACAGGAGGAAGTTTTCAATGATTCTGATCAAAAATGCACAGGTATTTGCGCCGAAGGCGCTTGGCAAAAAGGACGTTCTGCTGGCCTATGACAAGATTCTTGAGATTGCGGACTGCATCGAGCCGTGGCGCGACGATCTGACCGTGATCGACGCGGCGGGCAAGATGCTCGTTCCCGGCTTCATCGACCAGCACGTTCACATCGTCGGCGGCGGCGGCGAGGGCGGCTTCGAAACCCGGACGCCGGAATTCCAGCTTTCCAAGGCTGTTACCTCCGGCGTGACGACGCTCGTCGGTCTGCTCGGAACCGACGGCTACACCAAGAGCCCTGAGTTGCTGCTGGCAAAAACCAAGGCGCTCAACAACGAGGGTATCACGGCGTACTGCCTGACGAATTCTTACGCATATCCGCCCAGAACCATCACAGGCTCTGTGACAAACGATATTCTCTACATCTCCGAGATCATTGGCTGTAAGCTCGCCATTGCTGATCACAGATGCAGCCATCCCACCCGCGATGAGCTGATCCTTCTGGTTTCCGACATTCGTATGGCGTCGCTCGTCTCCGGCAAGGTCGGTGAACTGCACTTGCATGTCGGCGCCTCGCCTGAAGGCATTGAGCCGATCATGGACATCGTCCGCACGACAGCTATTCCCATCTCCCATTTCCGCCCGACACATCTCGGCCGCCGGCTGAAGGAGGCTTCGCAGTTTACGCACATGGGCGGTTACGCAGACATCACCGCGAAGGCTGGCGTTTCGGAGTTTTTCCCCGGTCTGATGGAAACAGCTGTTCCCGAATTATTGACCATCAGCTCCGACTCCAACGGAAGTATGCCGAAATGGGACGAAAAGCATGAACACATTGTCGGTATGGGCGTCGGCGACATGGGCAACCTCTACCGCGTGGTCTACGAAATGGTGACCCAGCAGGGCGTTGCTCTGGGAAAAGGCGCTGCCCTTCATTACCTCAAACGTCGCCCGCGCACTGGAGCTTTATCCGCGCAAGGGCTGCATCGCCGAGGGCAGTGATGCTGATCTGGTCCTTCTGGACGAGGGCTATCAGATCGACACCATGCTGGCAAGGGCCGCATCATGATGCAGGACAAGCAGGTGCTTGTCAAGGGTACATTTGAATAAGTCTGCTGCCTGGCAGGCAAAAAGAGGGGTAAACTATGTTTCGATTGATTCTCAAGCGATTGCTGCTGCTGATCCCGGTGCTGATCGGCGTGACCTTCCTGGTCTTCTCCATCTTGTCACTCTCCCGGCAACCCGGTTTTGGTCATACTTGGCGACAATGCAACGGAAGAGGCAGCCGAGGCCATGCGCTCAGAGCTTGGGCTGGATAAGCCGTTCCTCGAGCGGTATGTCAATTATATCTGGGATCTGCTGCATGGAGACTTCGGCAAGTCCTACAAGACAAAGCTAAGCGTCTCTGACCAGATCCTCTCGCGCTTCCCCAACACGATCCTTCTGGCTTTGAGCAGTATGCTCATCGCGTTGCTTCTCGGCATACCACTGGGTATATTGTCAGCAAAAAGCAATATACCCTGTTGGATAACGTCGCGTCAGTCGGCGGACTGATTTCGGTGTCGATGCCGAACTTCTGGCTTGGTCTGCTGCTGGTCATCCTGTTCGCGCTGAAGCTGCGCTGGCTGCCGTCACTGGGGGTATGGGCGAGGGCACCGGTCCGATGCTTAAGAGCCTGATCCTCCCTGCGGTGACGCTGGGCACCGGTATCATGGCGACCATCATGCGTATGACGCGCTCAAGTGTGTTGGAGACCATGCGTCAGGACTATGTCTCTACTGCCCGTGCAAAAGGCATCTCGAATCGCAGGTCACGACGCGCCATATGCTGAAAAATGCGCTCATTCCCATCATCACCAGCGCAGGTCTGCAGTTCGGTCATTTGCTCGGCGGCTCTATGCTGACCGAAACCGTATTCTCCTGGCCCGGCGTTGGACGCTATATGCTCGATGCAATCAAGACGAGGGACACGCCGGCCGTACTCGGCTCCGTCATTTTGATGTCGGTCAGTTTCTCGGTTGTCAATCTGCTCGTTGACATTCTCTACGCATTTGTTGACCCGCGCATCAAGTCGCAGTACAAAAAGCGCGGTAAAAAGTCCGCCCTGCGTGCAAAGAAACAGGAGGCATGACTATGAAAAAAGCACAGAACATGCCTTATCAGAGCCGTACGCTCGGTGCAAAGCATGGTATCGCTTTAAGAAGAACAAGCTCGCGCTTGGCGCACTCGCTATTTTCATTCTTCTGGCGCTGATGGCGATCACCACGATCATCATCGACCTTGTCACGAATAGCTCATTTTACGACAAGTACGTCATTTCTCAGGATCTGCTGCAGCGCCTGCAGCCGCCCTCAAAGGAACACATCCTCGGTATGGTTGAGTTTGGCCGCGACATCCTGCTTCGCATCATCTGGGGCACGCGGTACTCGTTGTTTATGGGTGCGTTTGCCGTACTCGGCGCGTCGGTACTCGGCGGCATCATTGGCGCAGTCGCAGGCTACTACAACATGATGGACACGCTCCTCATGCGCATCATGGACGTTTTCCTCGCAATTCCGACAACGCTGCTGGCTGTTGCGATCGTTGCGGCAATGGGTCCCAGTCTCGTCAATGTTGTTCTTGCCATTGCCATCTCCCAGACGCCGACCTTCGCACGCGTCATTCGCGCACAGGTACTGACGATCAAGGATCAGGAGTTCGTCGAGGCCGCCCGATCGGCTGGCGCGAGCGATGCACGCATTATTTTCCGCTACATCGTTCCCAACGCCCTGTCCCCCATGATCGTTCAGGTCACGATGGGCATGGCAAGCGCGATTCTTTCCATTGCCGGTCTCTCCTTCATCGGCATGGGCATCCAGGCTCCGATGCCAGAATGGGGGTGCAATGCTTTCCAACGCCCGTACTTACATCCGTGACGCATGGCACATCACCGTTATGCCCGGCGCCGCAATTATGATTACCATTCTGATCCTGAACATCATCGGCGACGGCCTGCGTGATGCGCTTGATCCGCGTATGAAGAACTAGGAGGCCTGCTATGAGCGACATTCTGAAAATAGAAGACCTTGTCATTCAGTATGACACCGACAGCGGATGCGTCCACGCGCTCAATGGTCTGTCCTTGACGCTTCGCGAGGGCGAAACACTGGGTCTCGTCGGCGAGACCGGCGCGGGCAAAAACAACGCTGGCGCGCAGCATCATGGGATTGATCCAGTGTCCACCGGGCAAGATTGTCAGCGGTAAGATTCTCTATCGCGGGGAAGACCTTCTGACGATGAAGGAAAAGCATCGGCAATCCATCCGCGGCAAAGAGATCTCCATGATCTTCCAGGAGCCTATGACGAGCCTCAACCCCGTCACGACAGTTGGCGACCAGATTGCCGAGGCTGTCATGGCGCATGAGAAAATCGGCAAGAAGCAGGCATGGGAAAAGGCGCTGGAAATGCTGGAGACCGTCGGCATCAGCCGCGAGCGTGCGAACGATTATCCGCACCAGTTCTCCGGCGGCATGAAGCAGCGCGTCATCATCGCCATCGCGCTGGTTCTCAACCCGAAAATTCTGCTGGCCGACGAGCCCACCACCGCGCTGGACGTCACCATTCAGGCGCAGGTGCTTGACACAATCCAGGCGCTTCGTAAAAAGCTTGACATGTCGATGATCCTCATCACGCACGATCTCGGCATCGTAGCGCAGACCTGTGAACAGGTTGCAATCATCTACGGCGGCGAGGTCGTGGAATACGCAGACGTATTTACAATCTTTGAAAACCGCACGCACCCCTATACACAGGGCTTGTTCAACTCCATTCCCAAACTGAATGAGGATGTGAACCGCCTTGTGCCGATTGAAGGTCTGATGCCGGATCCCACCAATCTGCCAACGGGTTGCAAATTCTGCACGCGCTGTCAGTACGCGACCGACCGCTGCCGCGAGGAGCACCCGGAAATGATAGACGTTGAAACGGGCATCTGGTTCGCTGCTTCCGCGCCGAAAATACCAACGCAGGAGGTGAGCAGAAATGAGCGCATCGAAGCAAACCATTCTGAGTGTTGAACACCTGAAAAAGTATTTTCAGACTGCTTCCGGTCAGCTCCATGCCGTAGATGACGTCAACTTTACCCTCGCAAAGGGTGAAACGGCGTTGTCGGCGAATCTGGCTGCGGCAAATCCACGTTGGGACGTACCATCCTTCGCCTGCATGAGCCGACCGACGGCAAGGTTATTTTTGATGGCAAGGACGTCACCGCATGCAGCAAGCAAGAGATGAAGAAGCTGCGTGAGGACATGCAGATCATCTTCCAGGACCCGTTTGCATCCATCAACCCCCGCATGACCGTCAGCCAGACCATCGCGGAGCCGCTTCTGATTCAGGGCAAGTATAAGCCCAGCGACAAAGAGGCGCTTAACCGCCATGTACGTCAGGTCATGGACCGCGTCGGTCTTGCCCAGCGTCTTGTGAATGCCTATCCGCATGGAGCTTGACGGTGGTCGCCGGCAGAGAATCGGCATCGGTCGTGCGCTTGCACTCGAGCCGAAGTTCATTGTCTGTGATGAGCCGGTCTCCGCGCTGGATGTCTCTATTCAGGCGCAGATTTTTAAACCTGATGCAGGATATCCAGGAGGAAATGGGACTTACCTATCTGTTTATTACCCACGATTTGAGCGTTGTCAAGCATCTTTCCAACCAGATCATGGTCATGTATCTGGGGCAGGTCGTAGAGATCTGCGATGCAAAGCAGCTCTTCCGTGCGCCGGTACATCCCTACACAAAGGCGCTGCTGTCCGCCATTCCGATTCCGGATCCGCGGGTCAAAATGAACAAGATTCCGCTCAAAGGGCGAGCTTTCGTCTCCAATCAACCCCAAACCCGGCTGTCGGTTTGCAAAGCGTTGCCCGTATGCCACACCGGAGTGCACTGCAGGCGACATCCCGCTGTGCGAGATCGAGCCCGGTCACAGCGTAGCCTGCATCAAGGCCGCGCAATTCAAGGACGCAATGGCGTAAACGTCAAGAAAAGAACGCAAATATAAGGAGGAACATCATGAAACATCGACTTCTCGCACTTCTTCTCGCCGCCTGTACGCTGCTTTGTCTGGTGCTGACCAGCTGCAGCAAGTCAACCGACAGCAACCAGAATAACAGCGCCGATGCCGCCACCCAGGACACCCAGCAGGAAGATGCCAACGCCAACTACAAGGACACCGTCGTTTGGGCTCAGAGTGCAGACGTGACCTCGATGGACCCGCACATCGGCAAGGAAACTGCCGCCGTTACGGTCACTTGCAACATTTTCAGCACACTGATGGAAGTCATCGGTGACGGCGACCCCAGCCGCTGCTTGCTGAGAGCTATCAGCAGCTCAACGACAAGGATTGGGAGTTTACCATCCGTCAGGGTGTCAAGTTCCACGATGGAAGCGACTTGACTGTTGAGGATGTCAAGTGGTCGCTTGATCGTGCGATCGCCTCCAACTATGTCAACTACATCGTCAGCTTTATCGAGAGTGTGGAGATCACCGGTGAGAACACCATTGTCGTCCACTGCGCAGAGCCTTACGCTCCGATCCTGTATAACCTTTCGATGCCCATTCTCCGCCATCGTGCCCAAAGGCCTACATCGAGGCCAACGGCGATGAATACTTCTCTCAGCATCCTATCGGCTCCGGTCCGTACAAGATGGTCGAATGGAACCCGTCCGAATCTGTCAAGCTCGAGGCATTTGACGAGTACTTCATGGGCAAGCCCGCGACCAAGAACCTTGTCATGAAGGTCATCCCCGAGGCCGCACAGCGCGTCATTGCTCTGGAAATGGGTGAGGTCGACATTGCCTACTCCATTGAGGCCAACGACGTAGACAAGATTGACGCCAACCCCGATCTGGTCAAGTATGCACGGCCGTCCATGACCTGCTTCAACTACTTCTTCAATCTGATCGATGAGGATCGCCCCACCTATGATCTGAAGGTTCGTCAGGCCATCTGCTATGCCATTGACCGCCAGAAGATCATCGATACCATCCTTCATGGCAGCGCACGCTCTTGCTGACAGCATGATCGCGCCGATCGTTGCCTGCTACACCCCGACCCCGACTTATGACTACGATCTGGAGAAGGCAAAGCAGCTCATGGCAGAGTCCTCCTATCCCAACGGCTGCGACCTCATCATGGTTACCAACCAGTCTCAGCAGCGTCTCGAGATCTGTCAGGTCGTCCAGCAGATGCTCAAGGAACTCAACATCAACGTCGATATCCGCACCTATGAGCAGGCGACTGTACATTCAGGCTCTGAACGAACACGAGCATGACATGGGCTTCTCCGCATGGATCACTTCCACCGGTGACGCCGACTACACCTACTATCCGTGCTACCACTCCACGCAGAAGGGCAAGCCCGGCAACCGCTCCTTCTTCGACAATCCCAAGGCAGATGAACTGATCGAGAAAGGCCGCAGTCTGAGCGATCCCGAAGCACGCAAGGAGGTCTACCCGAGCTCAACCAGATCATCTATGAAAACTGCACGCAGCTGTACATTTGCCATCCGCTTACGGTCGAGGCCTGCACCAAGTATGTCGAGGGCTTCGTCAGCAACAAGGACGGCTACAACCGGCTGTGGACTGTGAAGTGCCTGCAGAGCTGATTTCTGCCGCAGACTTATTACAAAAGGGTTTGCCGCAAATTGAAATACAATAGAAATTTGCACAAATATTTCGTATAGACAGCTAAAACAGACGCTTTCAGAGGTAAATCCACCTCTGAAAGCGTCTTCCTTTTGCGGAGTTTTTTGAAAAAACTTTACAACACCTTCCTTGCACTTATAAGATATTTTTTTAAGATTGGGTTGACGGTTCCAAGGCGTCAAGAATTATGTGCAAATTTATTTGCAGACTCCGGCTGAATGAAGCCATCTGGCATAGGAGTTCTCATGATGCAGCTCCGGCACTTCCTCCTGCACGGTGAAATTGCGAACCATCCAATCATATTCCGCCTGCACCTTATGCTTTTCGATGATCGCATCAGGCAGCGCAGCATTCCGCACCTCTGCGGTCAGATACAGCAGCTCCTTGACCTCTGCGCATTCGCCTGCATTGTCGGTATTTTGTCTATGTGGAGTTTATGAAAGGACTGCAAAAGGGATTTGTGCCGAAGCGCTGCGCCAACTGCGGGCGCTGGTTTTTGCAGACGCCGGGGGCGACGTTTGCCTACTGTGCAGGCCCAGCGCCGGAGGACCCAAGCAAGACCTGCCGGGAGATCGGTGCGGCCAGCAGCTTCAAGGACAAGGTTGCAAACAATGAAGTCTGGCAGGTGCAGCAGCGGGCATACAAGAAATACTACGCGCGCACGATGCGAAAGGATATGACCAAGGCCGAGTTTGAGGCATGGACGCGCGATGCGGAGCAAAAAGCGGGACGCCGCGCTGGAACCGTATGCACGCGCAGAAAGCGAGGAAGAACGGCAACGCATCGCGGCTGAACTGGAGGAAAAACTCAACAGGCTGTGACGCATCGCTTTTGCTTATCTCCTACTTGAGTATTTCTTTCAACACCGCATAAAATACAAGTAAATTCTGTGCAGAAAAAGTCCCGGCAAGCCATCAGACGATGGTTTACCGGGACTTCGTGTTTCGGCTGATTACGATTTTGTTTCTTCCTGCTCCTACAGTTTTTTCTCCAGTGCGGACTGCTTTGCAAGAATGGCATTGACCTTATCATAAAGATCCTCGATCATAATCTCGGTTTTGAGATTGACCTTGTAATCATTTTCCGCGCGGCGGCGATCCTTTTCCTCCTGCCGGTTCTGGCTCATCATGATGAGCGGCGCCTGGATCGCCGCGACGCAGGACAAAACCAGATTCAGCAGGATAAACGGGAACGGATCGAACGCATCTGCCGCCAGAATCGTATTGACGACCATCCACAAAAGCAGCACGCCCGTAAACGAAAAGATAAACGCCCAGCTGCCCGCAAATTTTGCGATCGCATCCGCCGCACGCTGCCCGAGGGTGTATTTTTCCACAGTGGGGCTTTCGGAGATCTTGCTGTCTGCCAGCAGGTTTAAAACCTCCTCGTCCGTCATATCATGCTGGATGTCCTTGAGAACTTCCTTCAGGAGTTTTCGGTTTTCTTTCATTCGCCTTCCCCTTCTTTCCGGGATTTTCTTCATTATACTCCGCCCCCCCCGACGCGGTCAAGCCGCTTGTCCGGCACGTGCGCTGGGGCTGTCTGCCGCAAAGCAGGAAAATGCCCGGAGGCAGAAGACCTCCGGGCAGATCCCTGCGTTTCAGAATTACGGCGTATAGCTTCTGACCAGGACAGTCAGCTTGCCGTGTTCGATGGTCGCCAACGTGTTGTTGGCGGTAAAGCCGGGTTCAGACGCAGCAAGCTCTGCGAGGTTCGCTGCGGCATACGTTTCATCCGGATGCTCGGGGTCTGCATTATCCGTCAGGACAAAGCCATCGGCAACCGGCACGGTGACCTTGCCGAGCTCGTGATACGATTTTGTGTCATCCAGACCAACGGCGTAGTAGACGCCCGAATCGTCGCTCGTCAAATCGACGCCGCCCTGCTCCAGGCCTCCGTTGATGGTGACAAAGCCGTTCTCGTCCTCTCTGGACGTGACGACCATGTCCTTGCCGTCCACAACGATCGTATCGCCAACGGCAAGCTGCGCGATATCGACCATGTCATAGATGTCGTAATCATAGACCGTCAGCGTGAGTTCCGTTTTGCCGTCGGTTTCGGAAATGTCGTCTGCGCCGAAGCTCGCCGCGACAGTCGCATCGGTCAGCGCCTGCGGATCAAGGCTTTCCGCCAGCGGCTCGATGTGCTTTGCCACCTGCGCGGGCTGCTCCGTCTGCTCGGAGCCGTTCTTCTCCCGCCTGTTCCGCTGTGTTGGAATCCGTTTTGCGGCAGGTATCCGAATTTCCCTGTCTGTGGCCGCGCAGGCACTCAGCGCCAGCACCGCTATGGCCAGCAGAATCGCCAGTACTTTTTTTTCATAAGTCAAACTTCCTTTCCACACGGGGTGTTCCGCTTGTTCGAACTGCTGTCAGTGTGACAGAAGGTTGTAACGAAATCTTGCTGGAACTGTAAACGGATTATGAATTTTCAGCTGACGGCTGCGGCGACCAGATGGGTTGGGACGCAATGAAGTCAGATATCTTTGCAAAAACAGAAATACGGCTTGTTCAGCGCTTGCTGGAGACAAGACTGTTGAAATCTGTGGCCGTGCCGTTTTGGAAAGGCAGGGCATAATTATCTGCGGAGCATGACCTTTGCGCAAAACAAACCGTCCTGATAGGTGACTGTACTCACCCCACCGGATTTTTCTGCGATATGGCGGACGGACTGGATACCAACACCGTCTCCTTTTCGCTTGGAGGTCAGAAATACCCCGTCTTTTTTCCCGGATAACTCCATCATAGGTGTTTTCAACCTGAATCAGTACCAGACTGTTGCCATGCAGATAGGCGGTCAGCTCGATTCTGCGTCTGGCAGGTGCAGTCCGCAGGCTGGCTTCCAGCGCATTTTCCAGCAAATTCGAGAGAACCAGACACAGATTGATTTCGTCTACAGGAAGACATTCCGGCAGATCGAGCTGCACGGAAAATGGGATCTGCTCCCGCTTCGCAAGTGCGCAGTAATACCCGACCACGCCGTCTGCCGCCCGGTTTTCACAGAAATGCAGCTCCAGACTCGGGATTCTGGAAACTGCGCCGGAAAGATAGGCTTTGATCTTTTCAAGATTCCCTTCTTCTGCAAGGGCGGCGAGCTGACATAGCTGGTGGCGCAGATCGTGCCGCGCCTGCCGGGCTTCCTCAATGGCAGCTTTCAGGCTTTCGTAGCGCTGCTGCTGCATGGAAAGCAGCTGGTTTTCTTGCTGCAATCTCACATTCCGGTTGATGCTGATCGCCATCAGAAGGAAGATTGCGTTGAAGAAAAGCATCAAAAACAAAAGTACGATGCTGATCACAAAATACCCCTGCAAAACACGCCCGGTATAGAGCGTGTCCGCATACTTGGGGATCATAAACAGATTCAGCGCAATGAACACCAGCGGCAGCACCCAGAACACATACCAGGTCTGCGCAAAGTTTTCATCCTCGACCATCCTCCGCACGCTGTGCGTCGCAGGATAATAGGCGATGGCAGCAAACAGCCAGCAGATCGCATGATAGCAAATCGCAGACCGCAGACAGAACCACGGCGCAGCCTGCGCCTGCGGCAAACCGGCCAGCATAGCGGCGTTGATCGCTCTTGAAAGGCTGTTGATACAGGCAAATACCGCACAGACGGACAACGCAATCGTTCCGGATTTCCAAAGCGAAATCCGGAGCGTTTTTATGTAGATCACGACTGCAAGCAAGGTCAGGCCTGCAAGCATCGGCGCAGTCGGCATGCGGCGCGCATAGCACACCACGCCTCCGGCGGCGCAAAGCAGCGCAAGCAGCGGAACAAGCCACAAAACAAGCTTTGACAGCGGCTGCTTTAAGCTGGATTTTGCCGGGAAGTAGGCAAGCAGCATGCCGGGAATCACCACGCCGAGCTCCAGAATTGGACGCAGCAGCTCCATTATACCATCCGCCCCCTTTGAAGCAAGAACTCCATAAATGCCTGCCGGGCGCTTTTCAGAAGATCCTGACTGACAAACACGCGGCTTCCGTCCGCCATGCGGAAGGCGGCACCTTCCAGATCCTTCGCGTGTTCCAGATTTACGATCACGCCGCGCCCGCACACAAAAAAGCGTGTGTCATCCTTTAGTGGGGAGATGAACGACTTGAAGGGTTGGCGTGTGGCAAGCGTCTTTTGAACCGTCGTATGGACGTAGATCATGTGGGCAAAGTGCTCTGCATAGACGATGTCCTGATAGCGCAGATGGATCTCGCTTCCCTCCACCAGCTCCATATATTTGTCCGGCTGCGGTATGCGGGCAAGCAGCTCGTCCGTCAGCGCATCGATGTCCTCCTCGGTGAAGGGCTTGACCAGATAGTGCAGCGCCCGGACCTGAAATCCCTCCAGCGCATGATCGGTGGAGGTCGTGGTAAAAACCAGCAGACAATCCGTATCGGTTTTGCGCAGCTCTTTTGCTGCCTCCATGCCTGTCATGCCATTCATATAGATATCCAGAAATGCGGCAGTAAAGGGGGCTTTCCTTACTGCTTCCAGAAATTTCTCACCGCTTTCGTATTCCAGAATATCTGCCTGTACATTTCTCCGCTGAAGCTGCTGCTCCAGCCGGTCTTTCAGCAGTGCACGTTCCGCGGCAAGATCGTCCACAATCGCAATTCTCATGCAGCGAATTCTCCTTCCTCTTCCTGCACATATTCAAATCCAAAGTGATTATATCACAGAGCGTCAAGGTTGGAGAAGCCACAACCCCGGAATTCGTGCCATAATCGTCCCTTTCGTGCCACGGCGCTTGAAAGACCGGCAGAACCTTTTTATACTGAGCGTAAGCAAGGCGTCAAATTGGATTCAGGAAGGAGGGCGGTCTGTGTATCGTATTGCCGTACTGGCAGAACAGGAAGCAGAGCGGCAGCGCTATGCCGAACAAATCACCCGGTTCTGTGAATCGAAGGGGCTGTTTCCTCAGGTCGTGCAATATGACGACCAGGAACGCTTTTTTGAAGCGGCGCAGAAAGCTGCTCCAACCAATGCTGTCATTGCACTCTCCGGGGTGGCAGGGCTGAATGCAGCGGAGCACCTTCGTTCCTTATGTCCCGTGTGCCGGATGATCTGGTGCAGTGATCTTGATTTCTCGCTTCACGCCTTCCGACTGCGGGCCGATTATTTCCTGCTGAAGCCCGTTTCTGAGGAAGCGTTTCAACTGGGACTTTACACCTGGCTCGCATAAAACCCCAACAAACTGTATGAAAAATAAATAAACGGAGGATATTTTGATGAAAATGGAAAAAGTATTACGCTCTGCGCTGCTCCTGCTGCTGGCTGCTGCGCTCTGCCTGAGCATAGCAGCCTGTACACAGACGCCAGCCGAGTCTTCCCCGGTCTCTGAAACGCAGACGCCCGAAACGGCCGCATCAGAGAAAGCCTCGCCGGAGGATGATATGCCGGAGGACGCTGGCACAGAGGAGCCCCCGGCGTCCGACGCATTGTCCTCTGCACTGCCGGTCAAGACGCTGCGCGCCAAGCGTGTCGACGAAAACCCCTATATGGCAAAGAGCGACGCCAACATTCACCACGACGGCTACAATACCGACTCCACGGATGAAGTTCTGCCGCTCGGCATCTACCCGGAAATCAACGTTTCCTATGAGAAAACCAACGCGAACGCTTCGCCTGCCATTTACTTTGACAGCTATGGCCACGCGGTCGTGCCGCTGCTCGGCGGCATCGCCATCCGCGACCTGAACGCGAAGGAAACCACGACGCTGGGCTATTTCTCCCCGAAGCAGCATGACGGCGGCGGTTATGTCATCCAGAGCTCCTATACGTTCTTGGACTCGGAAAACCGCATCGTCTGCCCCACCAGCAACAACCATGTGCTGATGCTGCGCGCAACCGATGAAGCAGGAAACGTCCTGCCGGAGTTTGAAAAGGTGCTGGATATCAACATCAAAGCTGCCGCCGAGGCTGCGCTCGGCAAGACGCTGGAGCAGAATCTTCTGTCCGTGGTCTTTGACTACGAAGGAAACCTCTGGTTTGCAACGGGCGGCTTCCGCATCTACCCCGAGCGGCAGCAGCAGGGCGTACTGGGATATATCGCACGTTCCGCCATCGATGCGATTCTAAGCGGCGAACAGGCTGATCTCTCTGATGCAGTCTTTGTCTATGAGCTGACTCCCGGTGAGGGGGCAGAAAACGGCATTGCCGCCTCCAAAGACGGCGCGGTCATCCTGACGAACCAGAACTGCTATCTGCTGCGCGCGAATAATGGTGTCGAGGCCGTCTGGTGCACGCCGTATGAGAGTGTCGGCGCAAAAGTCAGCGGCGAGGGCGACAAGACCACCGGCGGCGGTCTTGCATGGGGCGGCGGCTGCTCTCCGTCGCTGACGCCGGAGCTTGTGATGTTCACCGACAATGCTGACCCCGTCAAGCTGCTGGCTCTGGATATGAAGACCGGTGAGATCGTTGCAAGTCTGCCGGTGCTGGACGATCTGCCCGGAGGCTATCAGGTGGCGGTTGAAAACTCTGCCATCGTCTATGACGACAGCGAGGGCACGGTCAGCACCATCGTGTGCAACTGGTTCGGCGCAGGCAACGCAGGCCTTGCCGACCCCAACAACGACTCCTCAATTCAGAGCTATGCCAACATCTATGACATGAACTGGCTGACGAAGGGCAACTGCATGATCGCGCCCGGCGTCGAACGTGTCGATACCATCAAAACCGATTCCGGCTATGAGATGAAGAGCATCTGGTCTCGAAATGACCTGAGCGACACGTCGATTCTCAAGCTCTCCACCGCAACCGGCTATCTCTACGGCTACGTGCAGGATCTGACCACCGGGATGTGGCAGTACATCATTCTGGACTTTGCGACCGGCGAGACCGTCTTTACGATGGATGTTTCCAACAAGTTCGGCTACAACAATATGGCAATCGGGATGTACGCCGGCAACAGCGGCAACGCGCTCTACTGCCCGACGGGCTATCTGGAGCTGCTCAGACTGCAGGATCGCTTCGTCTATCTGCCCGAAATGCCGTACCGAGAGGTCGACCTCGACCAGGCGGCGAGAAATGTTCTTTCGCAGGAACAGTTTGCGCTTGACGGCGGCGAAGGAGAAGTCGCGAGCTGGCGCAATACCGTCACAGTCGAAAATGTTCATCCCAATACGACGGTCGCATTCCGGATGAACAATCTTTCCGGAAGCGCCGCTGAGCTGAAGCTCTATGGCTACGGTGCAGACGGAAAGCTGGCGGAGGTCGGCAAAGAACTATGGTCGATCACGGATGAGACAGGTGCTGCCGTGGATACCCTGTCCGATGGCACACTGTATGAACTGCGTGTCAGTATCGCAGACGGCGGTGCGCTTGATTTGAGCGAGGCGGAAAAGGAGATCAAAATTTCCGTTGTGCTTGCAAAGTAAGGCTCAATCATAACCACCGGCACTGAGCTGGTTGTTTTCTTGATACAAAAAGGCTCCGGCGCCAAAAACGCCGGAGCCTTTCTTCAAATTTGCGTCTTAAAATTGCGAATCAATCCTGCAAGTAGGAATATCGAAGGATGAAAAAACGCGGCATGCCCGATGCGTGCTATCTCTCTGAGCTCAATGTTCCCGGCAAACCGAACCGGCCAATCGCCGTTTGTTGCCCAATCGAGGATGACATCAAAACTGGGTCATAAGCATATGCACCTTCTGCGAATATGTTTAGACTTTGCCGCGATCTGCGTCGCCATTGGTCGCCGCGAGCATTTTGCACATCTAAGCGCTGTTTTCAGATACACCCTAGTGCAGAAACTTCTGGATGATTTCGAAGGACATGCATCCGTATTTCTTCTATCTGTGGCTGGAATGGAGCGATAGATTAAAACTGGCGACACCGGATTGCAAAAAATCCAATGAAGCTTCTGCCACACAGGAATTGGCGCACGTTCCAGGCAATTTGGCGACTATGCATCAGCAAATCCAAACGCCTGCTCCAGACGGCGCTGAACGCAAGCATGACTGATGTCGACTTTTCCATGCGCGGGTGCGTCTGACAAAGAATTTCCATGCGCACCTGCAAAGCTGCGGCAGATATTTTGCGCTCACCGTTCACGGCAGCACGGAATATTGTAGCCGCGTGTTCGATAGCCGTGGCCGCACCTGCAAGGAGGTCGGCGCTATGCGGCAGTATGTGCAACGTCACGCAAAGGACGAGTTGCTCAAAATCTATCGTCGTGAGTACATGCGCCGCTTCGCATGGATTTGCGTAGGAAAAATTTAGCAGAAAGTATGTTCCGCGTGGAGTAAGGAAGCGCAGAAGGAAAAGAGAAGTACGAGAGCGGCCAAATCTGTGCAGTGGCTGAAGCGGTAATACCAACAAAAACATACGGGACAAGGCAAGCTTGTCCCGCATATTCGTATTTGTGCTGTGCCCTTGAAAGCAGCGCCAATCAAAGCTCCTGCGACATCTGCCATGCTTCGATACCGGTATGCAGCAGATGGTGCGAACGCTCGGACAGGGGCTTGCCAAGATACTCTTTGTAAAGCGCCTGCACATCGGGGTTTTCATGCGAGAAACGAAGGGGCATCTTGTGGTCAAGTCTCCACAGGATATTTCCGCGCGCCTCGGCGCACTCCTCGCCGTCGTGAATCGGCTGGCCGCCGCCGCCTGCGCAGCCGCCGGGGCATGCCATGACCTCAACAAAGTCGTACTGCACGTGGCCGGAGGCAATCGCCTCCATGAGCTTCCTGGTGTTGCCGAGACCACTGACCACCGCCGTGCGGACCGTGCCTGCACCGGGAATGTCGAAACTCGCTTCCTTCCAGCCCTGCATGCCGCGCACAGCGGTAAAGGCATCGGGGTCCGGATTTTCACCGGTCGCAAGATAGTACGCGCTGCGAAGCGCCGCGTCCATGACGCCGCCGGTCGCGCCGAAGATCACGGCCGCGCCCGTACCGGAGCCGAGCGGAGAATCGAAGCTGCTCTCCTCCAAGGACGCCGGGTCGATCATCGAGCAGCGGAGCATACGCACGAGCTCGCGCGTGGTAATGACCACGTCGACATCGGCGTCGCCGCACGCATCTCTCATCGTGGGAAGCGCCGCTTCTGCCTTTTTGGACGTACACGGCATGACGGAGATGACACGCATATTCTTCGGGTCGACGCCGATCTTCTCTGCAAAATAGCTCTTGGCCACCGCGCCGAACATCTGCTGCGGCGATTTGGCCGTAGAGAGATTCTTTGCAAACTGCGGGAACTGCCCCTTACGAACCGCACCCAACCGGGGCAGCAGGAGGTGAACATCGGCCATGTATATGCGTCGCTTATGCGTAAAGCGCTCAATAAACTCGCTGCCCTCTTCCATGATGGTAAGGTCGGCGCTGAAATTGGTGTCGAATACATAATCAAAGCCCAGCTCCCGCAGTGCGGAAGCCAGAACGCCCGGCGCGGCCTGTTCGGGTGAGAGACCAAAATATTCTGTCCACGCCGCGCGGACAGCAGGTGCAACCTGTACGACGGTCGTGAGGGTGGGATCGGCGAGCATGCGGTAGACGTGGTCGGTATCGTCGCGCTCCTCCAATGCGCCGACCGGACAGTGGGTCACACACTGACCGCAATAGGTGCAGAGGGACTGGGAAAGGCTGTCCGCCTTTGCCGTGCCGACGGTCGTCCGGGAGCCGGTGCCAACCAGATCCCAGATATGCACGCCTTGCATCTTATCACACACCTGCACGCAGCGCATACACTTGACGCAGCGGTTTTCAAAGCGCAAAATGGGCGCGGAGTAGTCGACCGGCGCCGGACGCAGCTTTTTCTGATAGGGCGCGCCGAGCAGGTTATAGTCGTTGGCCAGCTTTCTGAAGCTTGCAGTTTCCGCTGCGCGTACACTTGACGCAGTTGACCTCATGCTGGCTGAGAAGCAGCTGCAGGTTCACGCGCCGCGTCATACGCACCTTCTGGGAGTTCGTGTGGATGACCATACCCGCGTGCACCTCGTTGTCGCACGCGGCGACGAGCGTGTCCTGTCCCTCGACCTCGACCATGCAGATGCGGCAGGCGCCGATCTCGTTGAGGTCCTTGAGATAGCAAAGCGTTGGAATATCAATGCTGGCCGTGCGTGCCGCATCCAGAATGCTGGTTCCCTCCGGCACGCAGACGGTCTTGCCGTCAATGATCAGTGTTACCATCTTTCGATTCTCCCTCCCTTGAAGATGCCGTAGCCGAAGTGATCGCAGCGCAGGCAGCGTCCGCTTTCGGCGCAGGCCTCCTCATGGGTCATGCCGCATTCGATGTCTTCAAAATCGCATTTACGCTGGGCTGCCTCGCGCTCCTTCGTGTTGACGCGCCCGCGCGCGGGACAGACGTCAAGATGCGGCGCTGGAATTTCCACATCCGTGCGAATTTCATGGTGGAATCCGAGCTGTTCGTCGATGTTGGCAGCCGCAACCTTGCCTGCCGCGATTGCACGGATGGCGGTGGCCGGGCCGGTCACGCAGTCGCCGCCGGCAAAGACGTTTTCCATGTTGTCGATCTGGCTGGAGCTTTCGGCCATAAGCGTTCCCCTTTTGATGGGGATGCCGGCCTGCTCAAAACCCGCGATCTCCACGCCCTGCCCGATGGCGACGACAATGATGTCAGCCGGAATGCGTTCTTCTGGCTGGTCTGCCGCGTCCGGGCGAGGTTCCGGACTTGTCGGCAAGGCCGATGATCTGCGGCTGCACCCAGAGGGCGGCAGCCTCGCCCGCTTCGTTTGCCTCGATGCGCACCGGCGCGCAAAGCTCGCGGACCTCCGCGCCTTCTGCGATCGCGCCCTTCACCTCGTCCGGAAGTGCGGTCATGTCCGCGATTCTGCGGCGATAGACGCAGGTGACGCTCGCAGCGCCCAGACGCACAGAGCTTCTTGTCACGTCCATTGCCACGTTGCCGCCGCCGATGACCACGACGCGCTTGCCGGCGAAGTCCGGCATGATGTCGTCGCCGATGGCGCGCAGCATCTCGACGGCAGACATGACGTTCTTGCTGTCCTCGCCGGGAATGCCGGTCTTTCTTGTCCGTATGCGCACCGATGGCAACATACAGGCAGTCATAGTCCTTGTGGAGCTGCTCGAAGGAAATGTCCTTTCCGACCGTCACGTCGGTATGTACCTCGACGCCGGTGGACAGAATGGAGGCAATCTCCGCGTCCAGCTTTTCGCGCGGGAAGCGGTAGGCGGGGATGCCATAGCGGAGCATACCGCCAAGCTTCTTTTCTTCAAAAATCGTTACGCGTGGCCCATAAGGCGCAGATAATACGCGCAGGAAAGCCCGCTCGGACCGCCGCCGATGATCGCCACACGTTTGCCGGTCGCCTCCCCGCAGGCAGGATTCGGGACATCCCCCGCATGATCGACCGCGTAGCGCTTGAGGCCCCGGATGTTGACGGGCGCGTCTACCATGTTGCGGCGGCAGCGCGCCTCACAGGGGTGCTCGCAGATGTATGCACAGGCCGTCGGCATGGGGTTGTCCTTGCGGATCAGGCGCACCGCGTCTGCATACCGCCCTTCGCGCACCAGCGCGACATAGCCCGGCACATCGACGCCGGCGGGACAGAGCGAAACGCAGGGCACGGGATTCTGCAGCGATGCAAGGCATCTGTGGTGCTTTACATGGTTCACATAGTCGTCGCGGAAGCCCTCAAAGCCGCTTAAAACCAGCTGCGCTGCATCGCGTCCGATGGCGCAGTCAGCAGAGGCGACAATCGCCCGCGCGGTCTTTTCAATGGTGTCGACTGTGGTCATCGTACCGGTGCCGTCGAGAACCTGACCCATCAGTGCACTCAGTTGTCCAAGACCAATGCGGCAGGGCACACATTTGCCGCACGACTGCGCGTGACACAGCTGCAAAAAGGTCAGGGACATATCGATGGGACACAGTCCCGGGGGGCTGGACGCGATCCTGCGCTCCATATCCTTGTACAGCCGGTCAACGACAGTCTGCGCTTTACTCGCGGTTTTGATATCGAGTCTGCTCAAGGCTGGCTCACCCCTTCTGTTTTTCTGATCTTTTTATTCTATTATTTGATATAAATAGTATTTTTTAATCCAAAAGAATCATAGCATATCCACCGGATACCGGTCAATACTTATCGATAAATTCTTATCGAACTGCTCATTCTTCTTTTGCGGACCGTCTATTCGCAATTTGATATGTCCCACTTCAAAAGCCGGAGGCAGCCCTAATACGCGCCGGAGCAGCGGCGTTGTTTTGCGCCGCTGCTCGTTTTGTTGATTCAGCCTGTGCGTTTTGCTCGGTATAGATCTTTGTGTCATCCTTATGAACTGCGTTCAGTTTTGACTCCGTAATCTTCCGCCCAGGAATAAAAAAGGGCCGAGCACGTATCCGATGCCCGCGGGGCGGGGTCGAGCCGGAAGCCGGAGATCCCGAGTGCCTCTTCCGGGCGAACCCAGGGTTTTCCCTGTACGGCGCTCGTTTCCTCATGTGTCAGAAGCCCCCGATAGATCGTCAGCGCCCGCCGGTAATAGCCGTCGCGAATGCAGGTCTCCTCCTCGCCATCGTTCAGCAAGCTCAGGATCAGCGGCAGCATCTGCGCTGCATAGGCGACAGACGCAGAGTGTGCGACCGCACCCGGAATATTTGCAACACAGTAATGCACAATGCCGTCTACAATGTACCGCGGATCTTCATGCGTGGTCGCGCGGCTGGTCTCGATCGCGCCCGGCTCGTCGTTGGAAATATCCACGATCACTGAGCCTCTTTTCCATGAGGGAAAGCATATTTCGGGTGATGAGGAACTCTTTGTTCTCCTTCTGCCATTTGACACAGTTGAGGACGATATCCATTTTCGGCAATTCCTCCGCAATATGCGCCCGTGAGCAGCGCCTAACGCGGACTCGGCCGTTATACTGCGCCGAGAGCGCGCGGAGCCTGTGCATATTTCTGGCCATGACCGTACAGTTGGCACCGAGCGCCTGTAAGACCTGCAGAGCGCCCCTGCCGACTTTTCCGCTTCCGAGAATCAGCGCATGGATGCCCGGCTCCCCCGCAAAGCCGCCGACATATTTTCCCTTTCCGCCGTGGATGGTCAGCAGCGATTCCAGCCCGAACAGCGCCCCCTGTTTCCCTGCTGCCTCACAGTTCGGGGAGCCATATCGATGGGAATCCTCCGCCGTAAATGCAATGCAGCCGCTTTTCATCAGCGCATCGACCTCCTCCGGATTTGCCGCCGGATGCAGGCAGCCGAGAAGTAGCTGACCTGTCCGGATCAGCGGCCATTCCTCCGGCGTAAACTCCTTGACTTTGGCAACCATATCGCAGACTTTGAACAGCTCCTGCACAGAGTCTGTCAGAAGCGCTCCCGCAGATTCATACGCTTCATCCGAAAAACCGGCTCGTTCTCCACAGCCGCGCTGTGCATAAACAGTGTGTCCTGCGGTCGTGATGGTCTCCACCTCTTTTGGCGTACAGATCACTCGGTTTTCACCCTTCTTCGTCTCACGCAAAATCCCCAAAATCATATGCCGCGCCTCCTTTCAACAAATATTTTTCTTGTCATGCTGTGTTTTCTGTTTTTATATTATACAGGAAAATCGGCAGATCCGCAATGCTAATAATATGAAGTCTCAGTTTAATTTAGTGCATCAGGCCGTCGCTCGCGTATCACACAAAAAAGCGCAGGATTTGAGCGGATCTCCGCTCAAATCCTGCACTTCCAAGTTTCTGTGCAGCGCTTATTTCTCACGCTCAGCCTTCTGACACGCCGGGCAGACGCCCTCAAAGATCAATCTGTGCCGCGTGATCCGATACCCGGATTCCGCTGCAATCGTTTTGTCCGGCGTTGGGTCGTATGAAAACGGAGCATCGCAGACTGCGCCGCAGTCCGTGCAGATCAGGTGATAGTGAAAGTCTGTCCTGCCGTCATACCGATCCGCTCCCGGAACCTTTACATGCGTGATCTGCCCCTCCTCAGAAAGGATATTCAGATTCCGATAAACCGTTCCGCGGCTGATTCTCGGGTCTTTTGCACGGATCTCCAGATAGATCTGATCTGCGCTCGGATGGTCATGGTGTTCCTGTACCGCTTCCAGAACAATTTTACGCTGCCGTGTGTTTCGGTACTGCATCTTGCTTCCGCCTGCCCTCATATCATTCAATTTCATCGTCTGCCACGAAAAATCCGGACTTTCCGCCCTTATCCATGAGCAGATATATGAATTGTACCGCAAAATATATCGGCTGTCAACATTCCAGTAATTGCGGTTTTTGGCAGCAGATTTCCTATCGTTTTCCCCCCTTGTCAAACGAAACTGAATCAGATATACTTAAAATAGAGAAGAGAAGCCGAAGTTCCGGAACAAATCCTGCAACGGAGCCCCTGTTTTCCTGTCTATATAAACAGAGCGACAAACGAAAGGAGATTACACTATGAAAAAGAATCGCCAACTTGTAATTCTGCTTGCCGCCCTGCTGGTTCTGATTTTTTTATCCAGCTGTGCTGCGGGCAAAAACACGTCCATGACCCCTGCAGCCACTGATTTTGCCTACGCCGAGGACGATTCCTACACGCGCGATGCCCCTGCCGAAGAGCCGCAGGCAGAAGCACCAATGGCAAACGAATACAAAGCAGAAATCGGCGGTGCAATGGGTGAAATGAGCTTTGACGACACCGCAGAAGCAGAAGATGTGCCGGCCGGAAGCCCTGAATCGCAGGGGAGTGCTGTGGACATCACGGAAAAAATCATCTACTCCGCGTACGTTTCCATCGAGACGACCGACTTTGATGCATCTGTTTCCGGACTAGAGCAGAAGATCCGCTCGCTCGGAGGCTTCGTGGAAAACTCCAACGTTTCCGGCGATACGCGCTGGAACAAGGATGGAACGACCTCTGTTGTGGGCCTATTACACATTCCGGATCCCCGCAGAGAAATTTGAGTATTTTCTCCAGTTGACGCACACATACGGAAACGTCCTGTCAACCAGCCGCAGCGCCCAGAACGTCACCTCCTCCTATACAGATTTTGAGGCGCGGCTGTCTTCTCTCAACACACAGGAGGAGCGGCTGCTCGATATGCTCTCCAAAAGTACAGATGTGGAAACGCTCATCGCGCTGGAGCAGCGTCTGTCGGATGTGCGCTATGAAATTGAATCCATCGAGAGAAATCTTCGCAATTATGACGCGCAGATCCGGTATTCCACCATCGATCTGTCCATCCGGGAGGTGGAACTCTATACGCCGACGGTTCCCATCCGGCGCAGCTTTGGAGAAAAGCTTGAAATTGCCCTTTCCGACGGCTGGACGCAGTTCGTGCGCGGCACACAGAACCTGCTCCTCGGTCTTGCCGCTTCTCTGCCTGCGCTGATACTGCTGCTCGTTCTCGCGGCAGCCGTCATCATCTGCATCCGGATCCGGGTAAAAAAGCGCAAAGCAAAAAAGGCTGCCGCCGAGGCTGCTGCAAAAGGAACAGGAATCATGATCAGGCGGTACTACTGTTTTTTATAAAACGCTTGCTATCAGGACCTGGTATCTATTATAATATAACCACCGCAGGAAACCCATATGAAAACAGCTTTACCCCGCCTGCACCCGCTGCCATTCCGACGTGAATATGCAAGGAGGTATTGTCTATGCGTACACAAGCCATCCGTTCCAGAGAGAATCCGAATCTCGAACTCATTGCATTCCATGGCCATTTTGCGACCCGGCATTCCCATAACAGTCATTACCTTGACATCACACGACTGAAGCACGAATACAGTCTGGCGCACGACACGGCGCTTGCGCTCGCAAACCATTACATCTACGAAAAGTCGATCGACACCATTATCTGCATGGACGGCAGCGAGGTTATTGGTGCGTTTCTAGCCCGGCAGCTGACGCAGAAGGCTCTGTTCTCTGTCAACAATAACAAAAGCATCTGTGTCGTCACACCGGAATATGACTCCAACGGCCAGCTTCTTTTCCGTGAAAATCTGGTTCCCATGCTCCATGGCAGGAACATGCTTCTATTGATCTCGACAGTCAATTCCGGCAAAACCGCGCGACGCGCCCTGGAATGCATCCAATACTATGGCGGCAGAATTCAAGGCGTTGCAGCCGATTTTCAGCGCGATTCCTGACCTGGACGGCATCCCAGTGTTAAGCCTGTTCACGCCAGCCGATATCCCGGGCTATGAGACCTATCCAACCGGCGAGTGCCGAATGTGCAAAGCCGGGCAGCGAATTGACGCGCTGGCGAACAGCTATGGCCTTTCCACCTTCCGATGATCCTTCAGACAGGCAGCGCACCCGACCTTCGCGTCCGGGTGCGCTGTCTATACAATCAGGAAATATCTTTTTGCGTAACCGCTGACGAAACCGTTTGTCAGCCCATATCGGCGGCAAGAGCCTGGTCGATGAGCGTTTGCAGCGTCTCCGCCTGCTTCTCTTCCGTGATGGCGCCTACGATGGGCTCGCCCACGATGTTGCCGTTGCGGTCAACCACATAGGTAGTGGGGTAGGCAAAAATATTTGTAGTGAACTTGCCCGCCTCGCCGTCGGAAGCGAAATACACGTTCGGATAGGTCGCGCCTTTTTTGGCCAGGACATCTTTCGCCTCCGAGATTGCCGCTTCGTCGCCGTCGAGCGTGAACGTATTGACGCCAATGAGAGCGCCGCCCTTCTCTGCAAGCTCCTTGTTCAGCGCGTCCAGCTCGGCGAGTTCACCCACACAGGGGATTGCAGGTGGTGAACCAGAAATTCACGACTGTGACCGCGTTGCCGGAGAACAGCTCGTCGCTCTTCACCGTGTTGCCATCCAGGTCCTTGCCCTCAAAGGCGGGAAATTTCTGCATGCTGCCGTCATCAGGCGGCGTGGTCATGTCGCTGCCCGCGGGCACGCTCATAGCGCCGTCCATGGACTCCTGCATGATCTCGGGGTACTTGTTTTCCAGCTCGGTCAGTCGGTTTTCAATATTGCTGATCTCCGTGGTGGACTCCTTCAGCCACTCATACTCCTTGTCGGTGAACTGCTCCTTGGCAGCCTCGACGGTGTCCAGTAGAAAGTCGCCGTAGTTTTTTCCGTCTTCGATCATAGCCATGCCCTTGTCGGCCTGCCATGAAAACCTTTCCCCCAGAGCGCAGTGTTCTGCGAGAGAATCGTGTTCTCCTGTTCCAGCAGCTTTTTGTGCAGGGCAAGCGCCTCTTCAGCATTTTTTGGGCTCGTCGGTCATAGCAGAGTCATTGCTGCTCATATCCGCTTTTTTTCGTTGTCCTTTGTGCCGCAGGCCGCCAAAGACAGCACCAGCAGCACCGCCAGCAGCAGCGCAGTAAACTTTTGAAGCTTCATTTTGATTCCTCCGTATTTATTTTTGTTGTAGTTTCTTTCCCATCGCCAAAGCCGCAGCGGAAGCGCACGGCGTTTGTGGACAGGCGCGGATGCACATCCCGCAGCGGATGCATTCGGTATGGTTTGGTGTCTTCGTCACATCCACGTCCATCTTGCAGGCTTTGGCGCACTTCCCGCAGGAGACGCACTTGTTTTTATCCACCTTCATCTGAAACAGGGATACCCGGTTGAATAGCGCATAGAACGCGCCCAACGGGCACAGCCACTTGCAGAAGGGACGATAGAACAGCACGCTCAGTACGATCACCGCCAGCAGAATGCCGAATTTCCATGTAAACAGGCTGCCCAACGCCGCCCGGATGCCGGAATTGGCAAGGGAGAGCGGGATAGCCCCTCCAGCACGCCCTGGGGGCAGAGGTACTTGCAGAAGAAGGGATCTCCCATGCCCACATCGTTCACAAGGAACGCCGGCAGCAGGAATACCATCACCAGTAAAACGGCATATTTCAGATATCGCAGGGGCTTGAGCTTCTTTGTGGAGAACTTCTTTGTCGGGATCTTATGCAGCAACTCCTGAAACCAGCCGAAGGGACAGAGAAAGCCGCAGATAAAGCGCCCCAGCAGAACGCCCAGCAAAATGAGAAAGCCTGTGATATAATAGGAGAAGCTAAACTTCGATGAGCCCACCACTGCCTGAAACGCTCCGATGGGGCAGGCGTCGGACGCCGCCGGGCAGGAGTAGCAGTTCAGCCCCGGCACGCAGAGGGTCTTTCCCGCGCCCTGATACAGTCCGCCCTTGAGGAAGTTCGGCAGATGCAGGTTGGTCAGCAGCGTCGCTCCCGCCTGGATCCAGCCCCGGAAGCGGGACATGGTCTGTGAAACACCTGAAAACTTTTTACCCAATGCCTACACACTCCAGACATAGTTTGATGGCTTTGCTCAGCACCGTCGCCGCCTCGCCGCGCCAGATGCCAAAGCACAGCATGACGGCTCCGGCGAGCAGAAGCGCGATCTGCGCCGCCGCCTTCTTTCCGTGACTCAAGTTTCATCACCCTTTCCGTTTTGTGCTTCCATCATAGCACGGGAGAGTTAAAGTTCCTGTTAAGAACAGAAACTTAACACAAACCTTATCTGTTTCTGCTATACTGAAGGCAATCGAATGAAGCTTATAAAGGAGGGCTTTCATGCATCTTTTGGTTATTGAAGACGAACGTGCTCTGTGCGAGACTATCGTCCGCAGCTTGCGGCGTCTGGCATACAGTGTAGACTGCTGCTACGACGGTGAGAAGGCGCTGGAGCTTCTTGGCGTGGAGCGCTACGATCTGGTGCTTCTGGATCTGAACCTGCCGGGCAAGGACGGCATGACGGTGCTGCGCACCCTGCGGCAGACAGACCGGGAGACGAGAGTTCTGATTCTCTCCGCCCGCAGTGAGGTGGAGGACAAGGTGGAGGGACTGGATGCAGGCGCCAACGACTATCTGGCAAAGCCTTTTCATCTTGCCGAGCTGGAGGCCCGCATCCGCAGCCTGACCCTGCGGCAGTTCACCCAGCAGGATGTGATATTGACCTGCGGCAGCCTGAGCTTCGACACCCGTTCCCGCACCGCCGCCGTCAATGGGCAGACCTTGACGCTCACCCGCAAGGAGACGGGGATCCTGGAATATCTGATGGTACATCAGGGGCGGCCGGTGAGTCAGGAGGAGCTGATGGATCACGTCTGGGACAACAGCGTGGACAGCTTCAGCAATTCCATTCGCGTCCACATCTCCGCCCTGCGCAAAAAACTGCGCGCCGCACTGGGCTATGACCCCATCCGCAACCGCATCGGCGAAGGCTATCTGATGGGAGGCGAGGAAGCATGAAGCACCTTTCTTTGCAGTGGCGCATCACGCTGATGAGCGTCCTGCTCATCGGAGTTACCTGTATTTCCATGAATCTGCTGCTCTGTTCCTCCGGCATGTACTATATGGACACGATTGCGAACACTTTTCAGGGTGACACTGTTCTTATCGATGGTGAAGGCGAAGTGAGCTTTGACCCGCAACTCATAGCACCTGACGAGGATCTGACGATCATTGTCGATGGGGCGCAAGGGCGCTTTCGCACGACCAACTGGTATATCACGGCGGCGGTGACGCTGCTCAGCGGCATGCTTGCCTACTTCGTCAGCGGACGCGCCCTCAAGCCCCTGCGCAGCTTCGCCTCGCAGGTCGAGCAGGTGCAGCTGAGCAACCTTGCAGACATGAAGATCAACGAGGACGTATT
>VOFG01001220.1_pt1 | contig 30001 bp, 42 predicted proteins | sample 5384171 | NCBI WGS metagenome assembly VOFG01 (sample SAMN12384726, study PRJNA508395) | human gut metagenome | isolation source: healthy gut F | host: Homo sapiens
TATGCCAGCAGGTCGTTGTTGTAGATCGCAGAACCGTCCGGATTCGTGCCGATGGTGCGCACGGCGTTGTAGCCGCCGATGAAGGCGAACGAGCTGCCGAGGAAGGCCGGGACCTTGCCCTTGGCCAGCAGGTGGAACAGCAGCGTGCCGAGACCGGCGAACAGCAGCGTCGTTGCGACGTCGAGGCCGGTCAGCGCCGGGACGAGGACGGTCGCGCCGAACATGGCGAACATGTGCTGGAGACCCAGAACGAACATTCTGGGCGCGCCGAGTGTACGTGCGTCGTACACCGGCTCGGTGCCGATGGAGCTTGTTGCTCATAGATTTTTTCCTCCCGTGAAAATTTAATCTATTCTTTCTCCTCTCTCGAGGATGCAGACACTGTTCTCTCCGTCCGTCTCCTGCAGGCGGACGGCCACGACCTCGCTCTTGGCAGTTCGGAATGTTCTTGCCCACGTAGGTGGCCTTGATCGGCAGCTCCGAGTGGCCGCGGTCGATCAGGGAAAAGAGCTGGATGCGCGCCGGACGGCCGAGCTGCATCACGGCGTCGAGCGCAGCGCGCGCGGTGCGGCAGGTGTAGATCACATCGTCGACCAGCACAACGGTCTTGCCCGCGATGGGGAAGGGAATGTCGGTCCGGTTGAGCACCGGCGCGTCCGCGACTGTGGACAGATCGTCGCGGTAGAGCGTGATGTCCAGCTCGCCGACCGGCAGCTGCACACCGTCGATCTTCTCGATGTTTTTTCGCCAGACGGCGGGCAAGCGGCACGCCGCGCGTGTGGATGCCGATCAGGCACAGGTCGTCCCGCTGGGTGCGGCGCATCTCCGCCAGCTGGGGCGCCAACGGTGTCCGCATCAATGCGGTAGCTCCCGGCAACGTCCGGACGCCGCTCACCGCCGCTATGGGCGACCGCGCTACGGCGGCACTGGCGGGACTTCCGATTCCCATCAACTATCAGACCGGCGACCAGCTGCTCGACCCCGTGGACATCGCCAATGTGCTGGTGTTTCTGGTGTCCCCGGCGGCCCATGGCGTCAACGGCAACATCATGTTCGTGTAGACGGCGGCACCGACGCTCTGCTCAACAGCGAGAAAGTTTACTAAGGAGGCGAAACCCATGACTTTGATTCGACAGTATGTGGACGCTCTGCTCGACCAGGACGCGCTGGCTTTGAGCAAGCTCTTTTCCCCCACGGCCATTTTCGTTGACCACTGCCCCGCGATGCGGGCAAGCCTCTGGTCAGCACCTACGGCCCTGAGGCCATCGATATGTTCTACCACAACCGCTTCCTGTTCCGCCACTTCCGTATCACCGATGCCCGTATCGTCAGCGACACGCAGGCTACTATGCCGTCTATGACTGGTTATCATGTCGCGCGCTGGCCACCATCACGGAATTCAGCTCCGACGGCCTGATCGAGCGGCTGGTCGTAAGACCGGCATAAGATCCCGGCGAGCCATTCTGTAAATCGAATAAGACAAGTCCGCGGCGGCATCTCTTTTTGAGACGCCGCCGTTTATCCGCAAAAAACGCGTTTTTTGGGCTTGCATGTATATATGTGTATATTATAATGGGTTTATACGTTTTCCCGAAGAAAAAAGATATGGAGGGTAAATCTATGGAAGCGGTTATTATTATTGCAGTGATCGTAGTGCCCGTAGTGGCGTATTACATCGGAAAGGAATTTGAGTATATCGCGAACGAAAAGGGGTATACAAGCAAGAAGTATTTCTGGTGGACGTTCCTGTTTGGCGCGGTCGGTATCTCAATGGTCATCGCGCTGCCTGATCGGCGCGGCGGAACGGGCGCGGCGTCCAGCGGTCTGCCGATGAGCGACGACGAGATCCCGGAGATTTGAGGTGCGGACATGAGTGAGAGATATACGCGCCTCTTCGCACTGGAAGAAAATCTGTATTCCGAAGGTTCCCCAAACGTCATTTCTGCGGGTGCATTGCTCAAAGATAACCGAAAGTGAGCCTGAGTGAGGGTGACTCCTTCCGTCTCGGCTGACGCCGAGCCACTCCCTCAAAGAGGGAGGCAGTTAAAGAAAACGCAGCAGCTCCATATCCGGAGCTGCTGCGTTTGCGTATCTTAGTCTTTCTTGAAGATCCTTGAGCGCGACGGCGCGGTTGAATACGATGGCCGGGGGCGCTGTCCTTGTTGTCGGGGGCAAAGTAGCCCAGCCGCAGGAACTGGAAGCGGTCGGCAGCGGTGCAGTCCTCGAGCGACTTTTCCACCTTGCAGCCGGTGAGAACCTCGAGCGAATTGGGGTTCAGGCAGTCGATGAAGTCCTTGCCGGGGGCGTCCGGTTCGGGATCGGAGAAGAGCATATCGTAGAGCCGGACCTCGGCGTCGGCGCAGTTGTGGGCATCGACCCAGTGGATCGTGCCGCGCACCTTGCGGCTGTCGGGCGTGTTGCCGCCGCGGGTCTCGGGATCGTATTCGCACAGGACCTCCGTTACACTTCCGTCCGCGTCCTTGACGCAGCCGGTGCAGCGGACGATGTACGCACCCTTGATGCGCACCTCGTTGCCGGGGTAGAGGCGGTTATACTTCTTGACCGGCTCTTCCATGAAATCGTCCTGCTCGACCCAGAGCGTGCGGGAGAACGAGACCGGGCGCGTGCCGACGTTTTTCGGCGACGGGGTTGTTTTCGACATCGAAAAGCTCAGTCTGCCCCTCGGGATAGTTCGTGATCGTGAGCTTCACGGGACGGAGCACCGCCATAACGCGCTTGGCGTTGGCGTTTAAGTCGTCGCGCAGGCAGCTTTCGAGCAGCGAGTAGTCCACCGTGGACGTGACCTTGGAAACGCCGATGCGGTCGGTAAAATCGCGGATGGAGTGCGGCGTATAGCCGCGGCGGCGCAGACCGCAGAGCGTCGGCATCCGGGGATCGTCCCAGCCGGACACGCGGCCCTCTTCCACAAGGCGGCGCAGCTTGCGCTTGCTCATCACGGTATAGTTGATGCCGAGACGGGCAAACTCGATCTGGCGCGGCTTGGACGGCACGTCGCAGTTCTCGATGACCCAGTTGTAGAGCGGGCGGTGATCCTCGTATTCGAGCGAGCAGAGCGAGTGCGTGATGCCCTCAAGCGCGTCCTGAATGGGGTGGGCAAGATCGTACATCGGGAAGATGCACCACTTCGTGCCCTGCCGGTGGTGCTCAATGTAGCGGATGCGGTAGAGCACCGGGTCGCGCATGTTGAAGTTGCCGCTTGCGAGATCGATCTTCGCGCGCAGCGTATACTTGCCTTCGGGGAACTCCCCGGCGCGCATCCGCGCGAAAAGATCGAGCGATTCTTCGACCGGGCGGTCGCGGAACGGGCTGACGGCGGGGTGCGTCGTGTCGCCGCGGTAAGCGGAAAACTCTTCGGGCGTCAGCTCACAGACGTAGGCGAGACCCTTTTTTGATGAGGCCGACGGCGAGCTCGTAGGTCTTTTTTCAAAGTAGTCGGAGCCGTAGAAAAAGCGGTCGCCCCAGTCAAAGCCGAGCCAGCGGATATCCTCCTGAATGGCATCGACGTACTCGGTGTCCTCCTTGGTGGGGTTGGTGTCGTCCATGCGCAGATTGCAGAGACCGCCGAACTTTTCCGCGGTGCCGAAATCGATACACAGGGCCTTACAGTGGCCGATGTGCAGATAGCCGTTCGGCTCGGGCGGGAAACGGGTGTGCACCGTCTTTCCGGCAAACCGTCCGCCGGGGGGCAATGTCCTCAGCGACAAAATCATGAATAAAATTGCTGGGTTCTCTGATCTCTTCCATATTGACTCTCTCCATTTTATAAGCTGAATGAATGGAAATTATTATACACGTCAACGCTTGAAATTACAACAGAATTATTGGATAATAGAAGAGCTATGAATCTTTCCGCCCTATGGCGGAACAAACGACAGGAGTATACCATATGAAATATGATGCCGTGATCCTCGGCGGCGGCCCGGCGGCTGTCTCCGCGGCGCTCACGCTGCGCGCGCGAGGGAAGACCGCCGCGATCCTCTCCGGCGGGATCGACGATATCCCGCTCTCCCGCGCAAGCAGGATTACCAATTACCCCGGCTGTCCGGACATCTCGGGCCGCGCGCTGCTCGAAGCGATGGAAGAACAGGCGCCTCGACGCGGGCGCGGAAATCCTTCACGGTCGTGCCACGTCGATCGCGCCCCTCGGCGACGGCTTCGGCGTGATCTACGGCGCGGACTTCTGCGAGGCGGAAACACTGATCCTCTGCACCGGCGTTGCCGCCGGAAAGCTTTCCCCGGTGAACGGGAGCTTCTCGGCCGCGGTGTGAGCTACTGCGTCACGTGCGACGGAATGCTCTATCGCGGAAAAAGGTCTGCGTCGTGGGCTTCACGTCCGATACGAAAAGAGGAAGCGGAGCTTCTGCGTACGATGGGCTGCGAAGTTGAAATGTTCACGGGCCGCACGGCGAAGTACGCCGTGCTCGGGCAGGAGCGCGTCACGGCGCTTTCCATGAACGGTGAAGAGCATCCGTGCGAGGCGGTGTTCATCCTCCGCCCGGCCGCGGCGCCCGATACGCTGCTCGCGGGTCTTGCTATGGACGGCGTGCATGTCGCCGTGGATAAAGCGACGACGATGAAAACCTCCGTTGCCGGCGTTTTCGCCGCCGGGGACTGCACCGGCAAGCCCCTACCAGATCGCCAAGGCCGTCGGCGACGGGCACATCGCCGCGCTCAGCGCCGCGCAGTATATCGAGGAAAGGAGCCGGGAGAAAAAGGCATGAACGAGAGCGAGATCAAATATCTGGAGCTTCTTTCCAAGAGCTTTTCCGAGCATCCCCGCTACGGCGGCGGAGAGCGCGGCTGCAGGCCATGCTGGAGCTGCCGAAAACGGCCGAGCACTTCATGAGCGACATCCACGGCGAGTATACATACTTCTCCCATATCTCAAAACGCCTCCGGCGCGATCCACGACAAGATCAACGACAGCTTCGGCGATCTTCTCGGCGAGGAGGAGAAAAATTCGCTCGCCCGGCTGTCTATTACCCTGAGCGGGAGCTTGCCGCCGCAGCGCACTCCGATTCCTGGTACCGCGTGACGATCCACCGTCTTGTGGCCGTCTGCCGGCAGGCAACGGACAAATATACCCGCGTCAAGGTGCGCGCCCGTCTGCCGAAGGAATATGCCTATATTATCGAAGAGCCATTGATCCGACGAGCACGATCCCAACAAGCGCAGATATTTTGAAAGCATCATCAACAGCGTGATCGAGACCGGCATTGCCGACCGGTTCATCGTGGCGCTCGCGAATCTCATCTCCCGCCTGACGGTAAACCAGCTGCACATCGTCGGCGACGTTTTTTTTTGACCGCGGCCCCGCCGCGCAGATGGTCATGGACGATCTCATGGACATGCACGGCGTGGACTTCGTCTGGGGCAACCACGACATTCTCTGGATGGGCGCGGCCATGGGCAACCCGCGTGCATTGCGAACGCCCTGCGAAACTCACTCAAGTACGGCAACTTTGATATGCTCGAGGACGGCTACGGCCCTGAACGTCCGCCCGCTTGCGCTCTTCGCCATGGAGCAGTACGGCGACGATCCCTGCACGAACTTCCTCCCGACGCACGTGACCGACTGCGTGGCGGAAAACACGACGTTACCGCCAAGCTCCTCAAAGGCCATCACGGTCATCCAGTTCAAGCTGGAGGGTCAGCTCATCCTCCGCCATCCGGAATATAAAATGAACGGGCGGCTCCTGCTCGGCGAGCTCGTCCGCTCGAAGGAACGGTCACGCTCGGCGGCAAGATATACCGCACGAACGACATTTCGCTCCCCACGGTCGAGCCCGCGGATCCCTATCGCCTCTCCGAGCGCGAGCAGCAGCCTCGTCGATCAGCTCGTTTTGTCCTTGCTGCGCAGCGAGAAGCTGCAGACCCATATCCGGTATCTGCTGGAAAAGGGCGCGATGTACCGCGTGTGCAACGGCAACCTTCTCTACCACGGCTGCATCCCCATGGAGCCGGACGGCAGCTTTACGCGCGTGACGATGGGTGACAAAACATATTTCGGAAAGTCGCTCATGGATGCCTGCGACCGGCTGTGCCGCACGGCGATGTACGACCGCCGTATGGAGAACACCGATCTTCTCTGGTATCTCTGGTGCGGGCCGTATTCCCCGCTCAACGGCAAGGACAAGATCGCAACGTTCGAGCGCACGTTCCTCGACGATCCGGAGGCCCGAACGAGCAGAAAAAATCCGTACTACGATCTCTGGAACAGCGGGGAAACGGCGCGCACGATCCTCACCGAGTTCGGCGTGAACTTCGAGCGCGGCCACATCATCAACGGCCACGTCCCCGTGCGCAAAACGAAAGGGCGACACGCCCATCAAGGCCAACGGCAAGTTCATCAACATCGACGGCGGTCTCTCGAAGGCGTACCAGCCCGTAACAGGCATCTGCGGCTATACGCTGGTGTATTCCTCGCACGAGCTGTATCTCGCCGAGCACCAGCCCTTCGACCCGAACACCGCCGCGCGCGAAAGTGCGGACGTGCTCTCCCGGACGATCATGATCGAGCAGTATCCCGACCGGCTTCGCGTGCGTGATACCGACGGCGGCGCGGAAGTGGAGCGGCGCATCGCCGATCTCAAAAAGCTGCTCGCGGCCTACCGCAGCGGCCTTGTGCGCACGCCGAGCCGCATGGAGTAAGGCTTGACAAATAAAACAAATAACGGTATATTGATTTGGCAAAAAGCGCAGAAGGGGAGGAGTAGGCTCCCGGCGGAACGCAGAGAGAGGGCGGTTGGTGCAAGCCCTTGGGAAGCCCGCAGCCGAAGGTCGCCCCGGAGCAGCCGTTTTGAACAAAGTAGAAACGGACGGGTTCTCCCGTTACAGAGAATACGAGTGCCGCTTTCAGTAAAGCGGAAATCGGGTGGTACCGCGTAAGTTTTGCGCCCCGGAGGTTAACTCCGGGGCGTTTTTGTTTGGAGGAATAAGAATGAAAGAACTGCCGAAGATTTATGATCCCAAGCAGGTGGAAAGCAAGATCTACCGCTACTGGACGGACGGCGGCTGGTTCCACGCTGAGCGTGACCCGGACAAGAAGCCGTTCACCATCGTGATCCCGCCCCCGAACGTCACCGGCCAGCTCCATCTCGGCCACGCGTTCGACGAGACGATCCAGGACGTGCTCATCCGCTGGAAGCGCATGAGCGGGTACTGCGCGCTGTGGCTGCCGGGCGTTGACCACGCCGGCATCGCCACGCAGACAAGGTGGAGGCCGAGCTCCGCAAGGACCGGGGCTCACGCGCTTCGATCTCGGCCGCGAAAAGTTCCTGGACCGTGTGTGGGACTGGAAGCAGCACTACGGCGACCGCATCGTGGAGCAGCTCAAAACGCTCGGCTCTTCGTGCGACTGGGAGCGCCAGCGCTTCACGATGGACGAGCAGTGCGCCAAGGCCGTGCGCGAGGCGTTCTGCAGCCTGTACGAAAAGGGATATATCTACCGCGGCAAGCGTATCATCAACTGGTGTCCGCACTGCAAGACCGCCCTTTCCGACGTTGAGGTCGAATACGTGGAGAAGAACGGCTTCTTCTGGCATATCCGCTATCCGCTGACGGACGGTTCCGGCAGCGTGGAGGTCGCCACGACCCGTCCCGAGACGATGCTCGGCGACGCCGCCGTCGCGGTGAACCCCGAGGACCCGCGCTATAAGGGACATGATCGGCAAAACGCTCACGCTCCCGCTCGTCGGGCGCGAGATCCCCATCGTCGGCGATGAGCACGCCGATATGGAGTTCGGCACCGGCTGCGTGAAGATCACGCCCTGCCACGACCCCAACGACTTTGAGGTCGGCCTGCGCCACGATCTGCCGCAGTACCTGATGCTCGACGGCGACGGCAAGATCACCGGCGGCTACAAGTGGGACGGCATGGACCGCTACGAGGCCCGCAAGGCCATCGTGCAAGAGCTCGAGGAGCAGGGCTATCTCGTGTCCATCGAGCCGTGCGTCCACAATGTCGGCACGTGCTCCCGCTGCCATAACGATGTGGAGCCGCTTGCGAGCGACCAGTGGTTCGTGAAGATGCAGCCTCTGGCGAAGGAAGCCATCCGCGTTGTGGAAGAGGGCGAGATCAAGTTTGTGCCGGACCGCTTCGCCAAAACGTATCTCAACTGGATGAACAGCGTGCGCGACTGGTGCATCTCCCGCCAGCTCTGGTGGGGCCATCAGATCCCCGTGTGGTACTGCGGCGACTGCGGCCATATGACCGTCTCCCGCACCGACGCCTGCGAGTGCGAGGCGTGCCACTCCAAGAACATCCGCCGCGAGCGACGTGCTCGACACCTGGTTCTCCAGCGCGCTCTGGCCGTTCTCCACGCTCGGCTGGCCGGACAAGACGGCGGATCTGGACTACTTCTATCCGACGGACGTGCTCGTCACGGGCTACGACATCATCTTCTTCTGGGTCGCGCGCATGATCTTCTCAGGCTGCGAGCATATGAAGAAGATCCCGTTCCACACGGTGCTCATCCACGGCCTGATCCGCGACCCGCAGGGGCAAGAAAATGTCCAAGTCCGCCGGTAACGGCGTCGATCCCATCGAGGTCATCAACACCTACGGCGCGGACGCGCTCCGCTTCAACATCATCACCGGCAACTCGCCCGGAAACGACATGCGCTTCTTCCCGGAGCGCTGCGAGGCGATGCGCAACTTTGCCAACAAGCTCTGGAACGCTTCCCGCTTCGTGATGATGAATCTCACGATCGACAAAAACGAGCTGCCCGAAACGCTCGAGCTCGAGGACAAGTGGATCCTCTCCCGGTTCAACGAGCTGGCCCGCGAGGTCGGCGAGAATCTCGATAAGTACGAGCTCGGCATCGCCGCGCAGAAGATCTATGACTTCATCTGGGACAGCTTCTGCGACTGGTATATCGAGCTCACCAAGGCCCGTCTGACGGGCGAGGACGAGGCGGCCCGCGTGCAGGGCGCAGAAGGTGCTGCTGTATGTGCTCACCGAAACGCTCAAGCTGCTCCATCCGTTCATGCCGTTCATCACCGAGGAGATTTATCAGGCGCTGCCGCACGAGGGCGACGCGCTCATGGTGCAGCCGTACCCCGTTTACCGCGAGGATATGGCTTTCCCGGCGGAGAGCGCGCGCTTTGAAAAGGTCATGGAGGCCATCCGCGCCATCCGCAGCCGCCGCAGCGAGATGAACGTCCCGCCGTCCAAGCGCCCGCACCTCTATATTGTCACCGAGGAACGCGAAGCCTTTGAGAATGGCCGCGATTATCTCTGCCGTCTGGCGTATGCCGGTGAAGTGATCGTTTCGGAGGATGTCCCCGCCGACGCCGACAAAATGGTAAGCATCGTGACAAAGGATGCGCGCTGCTTCCTGCCGATGAGCGAGCTTGTCGATCTTGACAAGGAGCGCGAGCGGCTGGAAAAGGAGCTGGCAAAGAACCGCGGCTTCCTCGAAAACCAGCGCCGCAAGCTCTCGAATGAGAGCTTCGTCTCCCGCGCTCCCGCCAACGTCGTCGCCACGGAGCGCGAGCGTGCCGAAAAGCTCGAAGCGCTCATTGCCAATCTCGAGGAATCGCTCCGTCAGCTCGGCTGATGCGCATATAATTAGATTGACAAAGGTGTCCCGAAACGCTACAATGACGCTTCGGGACATTTTTTAAGGGTTCCGAAAACTTTTGCGGCTTTTGCACGTCTAATAAACAGAACAGAAAACCGGAACTATTCGACCTGCGCCGCAAGGCGCGGGGAAGGAGACTTCATTATGCGTAAACTTATTTCAAAGCGACTCTTTGCCGTTTTGATGGCGGCGCTTTTGTTCGCCGCGCTCGGCACGACGGCACTGGCGGACGACGCCCCTGTCATCAATACCGACGTACCCGCGGCGCTCACCGTGATCGAAGGGCAGACGCTCACGCTCACCGTAGAGGCGACGGGCGGGGAGCTGTCCTACCAGTGGTACCGCGTCCACCCGGAGGGCGATACGCCCGTGGAGGACAGACCTCGAATACTTACCAGATCGCTTCCGTGGACGCCTCGATCAACGGCGCGGCGTTTTACTGCTTTGTGCAGAACGTAGCGGGAAATACCCAGTCCTCCGTCTGCACCGTGACGGTGCTCTCAAGCCCGTTCTCACGCAGGATGTGAGTACCACCAGCCAGACGCTGACCGAGGGCGACACCATCGCGCTCACCGCCGGAGCGACCGGCGCGGCGGGTATACAGTGGTACTATAAGAAGGGCGACGAAGCCCCCAAGCCCGTTGACGGCGCGACGACGGCCTCTCTCTCCGTCGCGGCAACGATGGAGTATAACGGCGCGGATATCTACTGCCAGTTCGTAAACGATGCCGGCGCCGTCACAACGTCCTTCTGCCGCATCACCGTGAATGCCAAGCCCGCAGCGCCCGTAACGACGAAAAACCCGACCGACGAGACCGTCACCGAGGGCGGCCGCGCGATCTTCATCGCCCGCGCTGACGGCGCGACGAGCTACCTCTGGCGCATCATCAGCGGCGACGGCACGCAGGTCTATGACTATACCGCCGCGCGTACCGCGTTCCCGACGCTGAGCATTTCCGGCGGCGACAGCGAAACGCTCACGCTCACCAACATCCCCTATGATATGAACGGCTGGAAGGTCGCCTGCCTCTTCAAGAGCGAAGGCGGCGAGACGCTCTCCGGCACGGCGAGCGTCACGGTGACGAAAAGGCGGCGTCTCTCAGCATCATCACGCAGCCTGTCGGCGGCACGATGGCCGTGGATGAGAACCCGAACTTCATCCTCTCCATTCAAGCAACATCCAGCGACGGCGGCACGATCACCTACCAGTGGTACAGCGCCGCAACGAACAGCACAGCAGCCATGAAGGCCATCCCCGGCGCGACGAATTCCAGCTATAAGCCCGAGCAGACCGAGGGAACGACGTATTACCGTGTAAGCGTCCAGCTCACCGGCAACGGTACGACCTCCGATCCCTATTATTCCAACACCGTCCCTGTGACGTTCACCGCCACCAAGACGCACACACACAGCTTCTCGAGCGTCTGGGAGCATAACGATCTCTCCCACTGGCACCAGTGCACCTGCGGCGAGCACGGCGACGAAGCGTTCCATACCTACACCTGGACCGTACTGAAAGCCCCCACCGCAACCGAGGACGGCGAGCAGAAGGGCGTCTGCTCCGTCTGCGGCTATGAAACCATCCAGCCCATCCCCGCCGGTACGGACACCGGGGAGGAAGAGACGCCGGCAAAGCCCGCCAAAAAGACGAATACGGTGCTTCTCGTCATCATCGGCGTGTTGGCCGTGGCGGTGATTGCCGTGGCAGTCATCCTCGTCCGCAAGGTGCTTCTTCAGAAGGACGAAGAGGACAGCGGAGACGATGAGGAATAAAACCCGATAAAGTGATATAACTCCCGCCGGTCACCGACCGGCGGGAGTTTTTATGTTCTGGGTATAAAGAATATCAATAATTGTTGTTATTTCAATTTCCACGGTTGCGCTTCTGCTGCCTGTTCAGCGCGTTGCCGAGGACAAGAAAACATACAACAGCGGCAACAATGATTCCGATGCCCGGATTCCAACCGAATTCATAGCAGCATCCCAGACCAACGAGGAGACCGACGATATAGCTGAGAACCTCGATGATCACGAATTTTGCGGACAGGCGTGCGCGGAAAGCATACCAGACCATAAAGGCTGTAAGAAGGATCCCGATAACGTAAGTCATTTTTTATTTTTCCCTGTTCTTATCTTATGATTTTTTTCAGTTTTCTATATAGTGCATCTTCAGCCGGAGCACATAGCTGCGATACAGTGCGTGCGCTTCCACATTTTCTCCGCGCTCGATCATTGCGACGCAGGGCTCGACAAGCTCGCGGTAGATGGCGTCGAATGCTTCCGCGGCGTCCGCTTTTGCTTCGGATCGCGTCAACGATCTTCGGCACGACGGCGTAATATTCCGCGATCTCCGCTTCGCCCTCCGGCTGGGAACGGAGATATCCGTCACGAAAGCTGCGCAGCACCGTCAGCTCATGGCAGTCGTCCGGCAGACCGCGCGCCTCGGTGCAGGCTGATGTCAGGAAGCAGCCGCCGGAGTCGTTGCCCTTGTAGATGGGGCAGTCGTCGTAATCGTAGTTACGGCAGTATTTGTCGTATGTGTCCTCGTTGACGTCCTTTCCGCTCTTCCGGCAGGCGTAATGGCGATTGTACCAGTAAAATGGACAGCTCATGCGTTTCCTCCCCTTTGTTTCGTTTCTCTGAAAAGTGGAAATGTTACCTCTGTAGGATGATAATACCGCAATTTGCAGTAAAAGTCAATACAACAAATTGCGGTACGCTATTCTTTCTCCTGTCAGGAGGTGGTAGCATGTACTGCCGTTTGCGCGATCTGCGGGAGGACCACGATATGAAGCAGAAAGATCTGGCGGCGTATCTGAACTGCTCGCAGCAGGTATACAGCAACTATGAGCTCGGCCAGCGTGACGTGCCGACGGATATCCTCATCCGCCTGTCACAGCTCTATCATGTGTCCGTGGATTATATCCTCGGTCTGACCGATAACCCGAAACGAAACCAGTAAAAAAAACCCGCCCTCCGATCCGCGGATCGGAGGGCGGTTTACGTTTTTGTTGGATCGTTTCTCAGAACGCCAGCAGCGCCATGGAGAGGATGGCGGCGGTCAGCAGGTAGATCGGCAGACCGCGCCACGCTTTCGGAACATAGCGCTCGCGGATCTTGCTGCGGACGGCAGCAAATGCCGCGAGCGAGCCAGAAGCCGAGACCCGCGCCGAGAGCCGTGAGGATGCTCGCCAAGGGAGAGCGCATCGGCGGCGTTGTTCACCGCGAGGCCGAGCACGGCGCTGTTGAGCGCGATGACGGGGAAGTAGACGCCGAGGTCTTTTTGAAGGCGGCCTTCGCAACGGCATTCATTGCATAGATAACGATGAGCACGATCGCGGCAAAGACGAGCGTCTGCAGATAGCCAGAGACAGCTTGTCCAGAACGTAGGTCTGTACAAGACCGGCGATCAGCGCCGTGAGCACCATGGCGACGGTTACAGACACGCCGAGCGCGGTGATCTTCTTCTCCTGCGCGGACCAGCCGAGCAGGAGCCGCGCCGAGGAATTTCTCCAGCGCATAGTTGTTGGCGAGCATCGCGCCAAGCACGATACCGACAATGGCTTTGAACGTCATTACTCGTTACCTCCTTCCGCTGTACCGGCGGCGACACCGGCGAAGCCGGGCTCTTCCTCCGCAGCGCATGCGGCGGGGGAAGATGGCGTTGACGATCGCGGCGACGATGGCATACACCAGGAAGCCGCCTATGGGCTTCTGGGCGAAGCCACGGCGTGCGCCTTGAGGAAGGCGATCTCCTGTCCCCAGACGGTGCCGAGACCGAAAGAGCTCGCGCAGCAGCCGCGACAACGGCGATCACCGCGAGAAACTCCAGCCCGGTCACAACGACCTTTCCGACACAGAGGCCGGAGGCGCTGCCGGCGCTGCAGCTGAACACCAGCAGGTTGACGGCAGCCACGGCGAGATACACGCCGAGCATCTTGTAAACGGACGGCAGCACCGCGTGCAGCACGAGCTGCGCAGCGGAGGTGAACAGCGCCGCCGTGAGGATCGTCGCGGCGATCACCGCGCGCTCGGGAGAATGCGGCGCAGCAGCGCCATCACGAGCGCAGAGAGCAGCATCACGGCGAGAACCGTAATGCCCATGGCAGCGGCACCCCGGAGCGTTCCGGTCGCGCCCAGCGGGGCACGCGCCGAGAAACAGTACCCCATCGGGTTAACGGTCATTTTCTTCTCATTCATTGCCAAGTCCTCCGTTCTCTTTCAGAGTGGCAAAGGCGTCGAAAACATCGTGCGTAGCGGTCTTAACGGCGTTCATCGTCATCGTTGCGCCGGAGATGAACGCTACGTCGTCCGTCATGGTCTCGGCGGTCATGCCGACGAAGCCTTCCTTGTAGCTCTGCGGATCGAGGTGTGTAGTTGGAGAAGTAGTCCTTTTCCAGAATGAATTCCTTGGCGTTCATCATCACGATCTCGCCGTCAGCGTTGAGAACGTAGTAGACGGCCATCGGGATGTTGCTGTAGCCGTAGGGACGGGAGACGAAGGCATAGAGCGTTTCGCCGTTCTCCGTCACGGTGTAGGCGGCGGTCACGGTGTTGTATACGCCGTCGAGACCGAGCACCGCGTAATCCGCGTCCTTGGGTAGTAAGCGGTGCGCTTGGAGTTATCGTCGTCCGTGAAGAGATCGCCGTTGTCGCGCGCATACGCGGCGGGGGTCTCGGCAAGATCGGCGTAGGAATCGGTCACAACGCTGCCTTCAACGTCATAGACGCAGACACTGCCGGAGGTGTTCGCGATGGCGAGCACGCCCGCGCCGTCCACGTTCGCAATAAACGCGAAGCCCGCGCCGTTCGGAGCCTTGTAAGCGGCGGTCACGCCGTCGAGACCGGTCTCGGTCTCCTCGCCCTGCATGGCGCCTTCGCTGTTCATCATGCCGGGGAACACGGTCGCGATCAGCTCGGTGAGAAGCTGTGCGTCGCCCTTGACGCCCGCGCTGACGAGTTCATTCGCCGTGAGCGGTGAAGCCGTCGAGAATGGCGTCATAGAACGCCTTGGGAGTACGTCACGCCCGCGACGAGACTCACGTCCGCGAGTGGAATCCTGTCCGATATAGGTCTGCGGATACGTATCCACACCCATGTCCTTCGTGTCGGGGTAGGAGAGCACCTGCGTGCCGACGATCTTACCCTCGGTATCCACGGCCATGGAGATCTCGATCGGATCGTGGGTGTAGCCCTGCGTGGTGGAGAGAAGGATCGCGTAGCCGAGACCGGAGGTCTCGGTATAGATGCTCTGCACGGTCTCCGGAACGTCGGTAAGCTCGCTTCCGGCGGAGCCGTCATTGCTGTAGAGAAGATCAAAACCCTGCGCGCCGGGAAAATATCCATGAGCGGCCCGAGCGCCTGGGAAGCCTCGCTCAGCTCGATGCGCGGCCCGGCCCAGACATTGAGACCGGTGAGCAGCAGAGCGAACACGAGAAAGAGAACGATCAGCGTCAGAGCCGAGCGGAGAAAGCTGCCTTTATTTTGCATTTTTCGGCCCTCCCAATCCGAGCGGCGTAGCCGCCGTCCATTTTTCGATCATCGGAGCAAGAATGTTCATCACGAGGATGGAGAGCGACACGCCCTCCGGATACGCACAGTATTCGCGGATGACGAACGTCAGAATGCCGCAGCCGAGCGCGAAGAACGCCTTGCCCTTTGTTGTTGATCGGCGAGGTCTGATAGTCGGTCGCCATGAAGATCGCACCGAGGAACAGACCGCCCGCCATGATCTCATAGAGCGCGGTAACGGCGCTGCCGGTCGTGACGAAGTAGAGCACGAACACGCTGCCGACGAAGATCGCCGGGACATACCAGCGGATCACGCGGCGGACGACAAGATACGCAAAGCCGATGAGCAGCGCGATAACGCACGTTTTCGCCTACCGCGCCGCCGCGCACGCCGAGGAACATATCCAGCAGGGAGGGAGACCCTCGCCGCCGGTGGAGAGAACTTCGAGCGGGGTGGCGCTCGTTACGAGATCAACGCCCTTCGGCATCGCGCCGCCCATGACCTGCGTGAACGAGACGAGCATGAACACGCGCGCGGTGATGGCGGGGTTTGCGAAGTTGTGGCCGAGACCGCCGAACAGACACTTGACAAACACGATGGCAAACACGCTGCCAATTACGCACTGCCAGACCGGGACATTGGTGCTGAGATTGAGACCGAGCAGCAGGCCCGTCACAACGGCGCTGAGATCGCCGATGGACTGCTTGCGGTGCGTGATCACGTTGAAGAGAAACTCGGAAAGAACAGCGGCAATCACACACGAGAGGATCGGCACGAGCGCCGGAGCGCCGAAGATCACGATCGCGGCAACCGTGGCGGGCAGCAGAGCGATGATCACGTCAAGCATGATGCGCTGCGTGCTCGCGCCGCAGTGGGTAAACGGGGAAGCGGGGGTTTCAAACCGCTTATCCATCACTTTTCCCTCCTTCCGCATGATCGGCTTTGTATTTTTTGAGATATTTCTTTGCCGCGCGGTTGTTCTCCGCGAGCGGGCGGTGTGCCGGGCAGACGTAGCTGCAGCTGCCGCACTCGATGCAGAAGTTCACATGGTCGCGGTCAAGGAGAAGCGCGCGCTTATCGCCGTTCTCTTCCTCAAGATCGTCCGAGAACGCGGGGGGGTTGAGATTCATCGGGCAGTGGGACACGCACCGGCCGCAGTGGATGCATGGCGTCGGCTCGTGGATAACGCTGTCCGCTTCGGAGAAGACCAGCACGCTGCCGGTCGTCTTGAGTACCGGATAGTCGAGCGAGGGGACGGCGTGACCCATCATCGGGCCGCCGTTCACAACACGGCCCGGCTCGCATTTGAGCCCGCCGGCGGCCTCGACCAGGTAGCGGTACGGCGTGCCGATCGGGACGAGCAGGTTCTTCGGCTCCTTGATGGCCGAGCCGTCAACGGTGACGACGCGGTCGACGAGCGGCATGCCGGTGTCCATGAACTTGGCGACCTTGGCAAGCGTCGAGACGTTGATGATGATAACGCCGAGCGTTGCAAAACGCTGACCGGCGTAAACGACCTTGCCGAGCGCGTTATAAAGGATCATCTGCTTCGCACCCTGCGGATAGGAGCTCGGCAGTTCAACGATGCTCATCGTGGGGTCGTCGGCAAAAAGCTCCTTCATCGCGGCAATGGCGTGCGGCTTGTTGTTTTCAATGGCGAAAACAAAGTTGTCGGGCTTGACGTATTTCCTGAGGAGCTCGATACCGCGGCGGATATCCTCGCCGTGGTCGAGCATCATGCGGTTGTCGCTCGTGACGTACGGCTCGCACTCCGCACCGTTGATGAGCATGGTCTTGACGTTGTGGCGCAGCGCCGCGTCAAACTTCCAGTCAACGGGGAACGCCGCGCCGCCGAGACCGACAATGCCGCTCTCGTGCAGATCCTCCACGAACGCGGCGAGATCCTCCGCTGTGCGCGGGGCAAGCGTGGGATCGACTTCCATTTTTCCGTCGTTCTCAATGCGGATGACCGGCAGATCGTTGCCGAAGAGCTCCGGCATCGGATCGAGCGAGAGAACGGTGCCGGAAACGGTCGCATGAACCTCACAGGTGATGCTGCCCTCGCCGCGGGCGAGCTTCTGACCGACGCGGACATAGTCGCCGACGCTGACGACCGGCACGGCGGGGGTGCCCATGTGCATGTTCATGGGGAGAAGCACTTCTTTCGGCGGGGGAGGGGTTCGGCCTTCCTTCCGGCGGTGTTCTTGTGATGGGGAACGTGAACCGCCTGAAGGCGCTTACGGAATGCCATCAGAATCCAACCTTTCCATTCATTTCTTCTTTGCTGTAATGCAGTAATTTTAGCTTTGCGATTCGCCGGACGTATCGTCCGGAACGAATGGCCTCCATACCGGAGGTCATATGCAGCTCGCCGTCCGGGAGCACCCAGAGCGCTTCCACATCGCCGAGCTTTTCGCACAGCGCCTCGCCGTCGGCAAGGGGCATGCAGAAAAGCGCGGTGGAGAGCGCATCGGCAAGACCGCTGTTTTTCGTCACGACCGTGACGGAGGTGAAGAGCGTGGAGGGATAGAGCGTATCTTTATCGATGATGTGGTGATACCTCACGCCGTCCACGGTGAAATACCGTTCATAAATGCCGGAGGTGACGCAGGAGGTGTCGGCGAGCAGGAGCTTTGCGCAGTAATTCGAGTCAGGGTTCTTCGGGTCGCGCACGCCGGTCTTCCAGCCGGTGCCGTCGGGCCGCGTGCCGATGATGCGGATGTTGCCGCCGACGTTGAGCACATAGCTCTCGCAGCCGAGTGTTTCGGCCTTCTGCGCCGCCATTTCGGTGGCGTAGCCCCTTGCCGAGCGCGCCGACGTCAATGGAGGCAAGCGGGTCCGAGATACGGACGGTGTTGTTTTCCTCGTCCAGCTCCAGAAGGGAGATGTCCGTGTGCTTCGCTGCCTCGGCGAGATCTTCTTCCGCGGGAACGTAGGCGTTCTTCGGATCTTCCGACGCGGCTTCACGCGCGTTGTGCCAGAGCGTGAGGACACTTCCCATCATCACGTTCATCTCTCCGCCGGTCAGCTCATAGAGCTCCTTGGCATAGAGCAGAAACTCCATCAGCCGCGCATCCACCGCTACAGCGTCTCCGCCGGCCATTTTGTTTACCGTACAGAGGTTGTTTATGCCGGAATACTCGTGGTAGATATCAAAAAGCTGGTGATATTCCCCGAGTATATCAGCAATTTCGGCAGAACAGTCCGAAAACCGTTCTGCCGAATCGCCTGCATAGCTGTAAATATAGGTCACCGTGTCAAAGTAGGTGAAATAGCTTTTCCCCTGCGCCTTGACAGGTTCGGCGGAAGCTGAACAGCCGGAGAGAAGAACAAGAGCGAGCAGAACGCCGCAGAGAAGCGCGGCGACCGCGCGGGTATTCTTTTTTCCGGTTCATTTGCTTCGCGGAAATTACCGGGCGTTGTTCACCGCCGTGGCAATGGCGGCCTGCATGCCGTCGATAGCCATCGTGCAGGAGGCGAGCAGCGTCTCATCGGTGGAGACCTGATAGCCTCGGCGTTGGTGGTGGTGTCGAGACCCATCACTTCGTCCGCGGTCTTGCCGACGGTGTAGTCGGCGAAAGCCTTGGCCTGGGCGTCCCACTCGGCAATGGCGTTGCCGTACTTGACCATGTTGTAGTCGTCACCGAGCTCACGCTTGGTAGCGGTGTAGTCCTTGCTGACGATCTCGCCCTCGGCGCTCACGGTGATCTTGGGCTGGATGGCATCGGTCAGAGCGGCGAGAATCTTGCCGTCGGCATCGACAGCGGCGGCGCCGAACTCGGTGTACATCTTGACCATGGCGTTGCCGTCTTCGGAATCAGCAGCGGACACGGACTCGGTGGAGTTGGAGATGGCGGACACGCCCAGCGTGAAGGAACCGGGGACGGCGGTGAAGGTGGAGCCCTTCTCGTCGTTGCAGGCCTTCACAATGGCCTCCTGGAAGGCCTCGAGGCTGATGGAGCAGGAAGCGAACAGCTCTTCGTCAACGGCGACGTTGTAGCCCTCTTCGTTGACGCGGGTCTCGATGTTCTTGATCTCGTCAGCAGTCTTGCCGACGACCCACTTCTCAAGGTTCTCGACCTGCTCGAACCACTCGAGCGTGGCGTCGGAATACTTGACCATGTTGTAGTCATACTTCAGATCGCGCTTGGTGGTGTAGGTCGCGGCGGTATCGACCTGACCGCCGGTGACGTCCATCTTGTTCTGCGCGCAGTCGATGCGGCAGAGGACGATCTTGCCTTCGCTGTCGGTGACGACCGTGGCGACGGTGGCGTCGACCTGAGCTTTATCGGTGTCGGAGCTGTCAAGGCTGACGCTCACGCCCATGCCAAGCTTGTACTCGGCTTCGGCGGTCTCAGCGGCAGGAGCTTCGGTAGCTTCCGCGGTGGGATCGGTGGCGGGGGCAGCGGGCTGGCTGCCGCAGGCAGTCAGCGTGAGCAGCATGCACGCCAGAAGGAGAACGGAGATTACTTTTTTCATTGTGTTCGACCTCTTATTCTTAAATTTTTTGCTTACGATTCCAAACGGAAAAGCGAATTATGTTGATTAATGGTACACTGCGTTACGCTATCCCGCTTTTGATGACAATATAGCACAGAGTGCGTTTATAGTCAATAAAAAATCATACAAGATAGAGGAAACAATTTAACCTTTTCGGTAATAAACTGCACATATATCGAACGCTTGCGCTAAATTGCAACAATTCTGTGAATTTTCCGCTTGCGCCAGTCGTTTAAAATATGGTATAATCTCTGTAGAATATTCAATAATGGAGAACATTCCGGCCGGTTTTTGGGTGCGGAATGTTTGGTGATTGCATTTTGGAGGTGCGAAATGTTTTCCATCGGAGAGAAGGTAATGTACGGCGGAACGGGCGTTTGCGTGGTGGAGGAGATCACATCGGTGAAATTCTCAGCCTCTCAGCCGGGAAAACCGTATTATCTTCTGCGGCCGATGTACCAGACCGGCACCATCCAGACCCCGGCGGACAGCGGCAAGGTCCCCATCCGCCCGGTGATGAACCGCAGCGAGGCCGAAGCCGTCATCGATGCGATGCCGGCCGTTCCGGCGGAGATCTGCACGGAGAAGAATCTCAGCGCGCTGCGCAATTATTACCAGAAGCAGATCACCTCGTTCGACAGCATCGATCTTATCCGTCTGGCAAAATCCATCCGCGCGAAGAAGATAGAAGCCGAAAAGCGTCAGAAGCGCATCGGCAGCACGGACGAAAAATACCTCCGCCGCGCGGAGGAGCTTCTCTTCGGCGAGCTTGCCGTCGCGCTGGAGATCTCGATGGACGACGTTCCGGCGTTCATCGAACAGCGGGCTCGGCTCGCTGGCTGCCGCGCTGGAGTAACTACATAAAGTAATCATCGTCTCGAAGAGCCTTTTCTTCGGAGACGGTTTCTTTCCTTGACGGAATCGCCGGAGGAATCTATAATCAGAGTGTTAAAATACTTTGGCGGGATATCCCGCCGGGGAGGTACGAATACTTTGACGCAGGACGAAAAGAAACAGCTGAAAAATGCCGCCTGCAAAGTGCGCCTCGGCATCATCGAGGGCGTTTACGCGGCAAAATCCGGGCATCCGGGCGGAAGCCTTTCCGCCGCCGATGTGCTCACCTATCTCTATTTCAAGCACATGAATATCGATCCGCAAAATCCGCGCTGGGAAAAGCGCGACCGCTTTGTGCTCTCCAAGGGTCATGCGGCTCCGGCGCTCTACTCGGTGCTCGCCAACCGCGGCTTTTTCCCCGTGGACGAGCTCAAGACGCTCCGCCATATCGGCAGCCGTCTGCAGGGCCATCCCAATATGAACCTCACGCCCGGCGTGGACATGTCCACCGGCTCTCTCGGCCAGGGTGTATCCACGGCGGCGGGCATGGCGCTCGGCGCGAAGCGTCTTGAAACGGCGTGCGCGTATATACGCTCCTCGGCGACGGCGAGATCGAGGAAGGCCAGGTCTGGGAAGCGATGATGTTCGCCTCGCACTATAAGCTGGATAACCTGCTCGTGTTCGTTGACAACAACAATCTTCAGATCGACGGTGCCGTGAGCGACGTTATGAGCCCCTATCCGATCGACGAGAAGTTCGCCGCTTTCGGACTCTTTGTGCAGACCGTGGACGGCCACGACTTTGACGCGATCGACGCGGCCGTGAAGCGCGCCGAGCAGGAAAAGGGACGCCCCTCCGCGATCGTTCTCAAGACCGTTAAGGGCAAGGGCGTATCCTTTATGGAAAACCAGGTGGGCTGGCACGGCAAAGCCCCCCAACGAGGAACAGTACCGCACCGCGATGGAAGAGCTCACCGCGGCGCTGCGCGAAGAGGAGGCAGAATGATGGCGGACGTTGTAAAAATTGCTACCCGCGACAGCTACGGCAACGCAGTAACGGCGCTTGCCGCCGAGCATGACGATATCCTTGTTCTGGACGCCGACCTTGCCGGCGCCACCAAAACGGCGATCTTCAAGAAGGCCTATCTGGACCGCCACATCAACTGCGGCATTGCCGAGGCGGACCTCATCGGCGTGAGCGCGGGCCTTTCCACGATGGGCTTTGTGCCGTTCTGCTCGTCGTTCGCGATGTTTGCGGCGGGCCGTGCCTATGAGCAGGTGCGCAACACCGTCGGCTACCCGCATCTGAACGTCAAGATCTGCGCCACCCACGGCGGCATCTCCGTCGGCGAGGACGGCGCTTCCACCAGTGCTGCGAAGACTTCGCGCTCATGCGCACGATCCCCGGCATGGTCGTGCTCTCCCCGGCGGACGATGTGGAAGCGCGCGCCGCCGTCAAAGCGCGGCCTATGAGCACAAGGGCCCGGTGTACATCCGCTTCGGCCGCGCCGCCGTGCCCGTGATCCACGAGGAGGAGAACTATTCCTTCGAGATCGGCAAGGCGGAGGTACTCCGCCCCGGCACGGATGTCGCCGTTGCCGCGACCGGTCTCATGGTCGCCGAGGCGCTCAAGGCGGCGGAAACGCTCGCCGCGGAGGGCATCAGTGTGCGCGTCATCAACGTCTGCTCCATCAAGCCGCTCGACGAGGAGACCATCCTTGCCGCCGCGCGCGAGTGCGGGAAGATCGTCACCTGTGAGGAGCACAGCGTCATCGGCGGTCTCGGCGAGGCCGTGTGCTCTCTCGTAAGCGAAGCATCCCGTGCCGGTGCGCCGCGTCGGCGTGAACGACGAGTTCGGCCATTCCGGCCCGGCGGCGGCGCTGCTCGAAGAGATGGGGCTTTGCGCTTCGCACATCGCCGAAGTTGTCCGCGAGACCGTTAAGGGCTGATAATAAAAGGGGATACACCATGCGCTGCAGAACGATCATCAAATTCCGCAACAGCGACGATCCGAACGATCTCGGCTTCGGCCGGGGCATCGTTCAGCTTCTCGAAGGCGTGGAGGAGCTTGGCTCCATCAACCGCGCCACCGCCTCCATGGGCATGGCGTATTCAAGGCATGGAAGATCATCAATTCCATCGAAAAGGAATTTGACGTCCGCCTCATCGACCGCGAGGGCGCGCACGGCTCACACCTGACGGACGAGGCGCGTGCGCTGATCCGGCAGTATCACGAGGCGCTTGACGCCGCCGACGCCGCGGCGCAGGCGGTATTCCGCAAATACTATCCCTGAAAAGGCTTTTCTGCCCCGGTACGGATCATAAACCGTACCGGGGCATTTTTATTTCGTTGACAGAGACGTGTGCGGCGTGGTACTATTCTCTGGTGAAAATACATGAAAGGGAGGGACGCTGTTACGGCGGATAAAACATCGGTCTATGCCCGGCGGTTCCGGGTGCTTGCGGCGGCGTTTCTGCTGCTGTTTTCGGTTCGTTCCTGCTGGGGCGGTTTGCCGTTGCGCCGGGAACGCTTTTTCCGCATTTTGTGGGACGCGCTGCGCGAGTGGGTGTGCAAGCTCTTCGGCGCGGAAGTGCCGGGGAACTGTATTCCGGCCAGGAAAAGGCGGTCGTTCTGAACATCCGTCTGCCGCGCGTGGCTCTCTCGGCGCTGGTCGGCGCGGGACTTTCCGTTGCGGGTACGGCATATCAGGGCATGTTCCGAAACCCGATGGTATCGCCGGACATCCTCGGCGCATCCAACGGCGCGGGCTTCGGCGCGGCGCTCGGCATTCTTTTGTCGTTCAACTATTTCGGCGTGACGGTGAGTGCGTTCGTCTGCGGCGTGGGCGCGGTGGCGCTCGCGTGGTGCATCAGCCGGGCAAGCCGCATGAACGGCACGCTCGCCATGGTGCTCGCCGGCATCGTTGTCGGCTCGCTGTTCTCGGCGGGCACATCGTTTATAAAGCTCGTTGCAGACACCGAACAACAGCTTCCCGCCATCACATACTGGCTGATGGGCTCGCTCTCTTCGGCCAAAACGCGCGATCTGCAGTTTGCTCTCATCCCGGCGCTCATCGGCATGGTGCCGCTCTTTTTGCTGCGCTGGCGCATCAACCTGCTCACGCTCGGCGAGGAGGAAGCGCGCAGTCTCGGCGTGCATACGACGCGGCTCCGTCTTGTGATCGTTGTGTGCGCTACGCTCATCACGTCCGCCTGCGTTTCCGTGAGCGGTATGATCGGGTGGGTCGGCCTTGTTATCCCGCACTTTGCGCGGATGCTTTTCGGGCATGATTATAAGCGCCTCATCCCGGCGTGCATGCTGCTCGGCGGGGCGTTTTCTTATGGTCGTGGACAATATCGCCCGTCTGGCCACGTCGGGAGAGATCCCGCTCGGCATTTTGACGTCGGTCGTCGGCGCACCGGTATTCGTCTGGCTCATTTTGCGGGGAGGTGCGGACCGTGAGCATTGAGATCCGCCGTCTCGGCTTTTTCCTACGGCAGCACGGACGTGCTGCATGATATTACCTTCACCGCCGCCGACGGCGGCGACATTGCCGCCGTACTCGGGCCGAACGGCGTCGGCAAAAGCACGCTTTTCCGCTGCGTGCTCGGCTTTTCTTGCACCGTCGGAGGGCGGTATCCTTGTAAACGGCAACGGGACATGCGCACGCTTGACCGCCGTGCCGCGGCGCGCGAGATCGCCTATATCCCGCAGTCGTGCGTCCCGTCCTTTAACTATACGCTGCTCGAAGTCGTTATGATGGGACTTACCAACCGGATCGGCGTTTTCGACGCGCCCCGTCCGGAGCATAAGACCGCGGCGCTCGAAGCCATGGAAAGTCTTGGCATCGCGCATCTGGCGCACCGGGAATCCGGCCGCGTGAGCGGCGGCGAGCGGCAGCTCGCGCTGCTGGCGCGCGCCATGGTGCAGAACGCCCGCGTCCTCGTTATGGACGAACCGACAGCCAATCTTGACTGCGGCAACAGCGCGCTCGTAATGGAGCGCGTGAGCGCTCTGGCCGGGGAGGGATTTACGGTGATCTTCTCCACGCACGACCCCAATCAGGCGTTCCGGTATGCTACGCAGGTGCTCGCCCTCCAGGGCGGCGGCGTACCGCCGCGGGACGGCCGGAGGCAGCGCTCACAAGCGAAACGCTCACAAAAGCTCTACGGCGTCGGCATGGCGGTATGTCCTGTGACGGCTGCCGGGAAGAGCTTCTCCGTCGCCGTTGTGACCGGCGGAAAAACGCAATAAGGTTGAAATTATCCGGAAAGTAGGCTAAAATGCTTTCCGGATCATTTTATAGATAAGGAGCTTTTTATGGAAGCCTTGAAATTTCGCGAAATGCCCTACGAGCGTCCCGACGGCGAGGCGCTGAAAACCTCCATGCGCACTCTGACGGAAAAGCTGCGCGCCGCGGGGAGCTATGATGCGGCGAAGGCCGTGTTCCTTGAAAAAAGGAAACGCTCTCAAACACATCCAGACGCTTGCAACGCTCGCGCAGGTGCGCCACACGATCGACACGCGCGACAAGTTTTATGACGAGGAGAACGGCTTCTGGAACCAGCTCTCTCCGGAGCTGGAGGAGTATTCGCAGGAGTGGACGAAGGCGATGCTCGCCTCGCCGTACCGCGCGGACTTTGAAAAGGAATACGGCACGCTGATGTTCCTCAACGCCGAGATCGCTCTCAAAACGTTCTCGCCGGAGATCATCCCGGAGCTGCAGAAGGAAAACGATCTTACGACCGAATACGATAAGCTCATCGCCTCGGCACAGATCCCGTTTGAGGGCGGCGTATACACGCTCTCGCAGCTCTCGCCGTTCAAGACCGGCGCGGACGACGCGCAGCGCCTCGCCGCGTGGAAGGCCGAGGGCGGATGGTATAAGGAGCACCAGAGCGAGCTTGACCGCATTTACGATGAGCTTGTCGATCTGCGTGACACGATGGGCAAAAAGCTCGGCTACAAGGGCTATACGGAGCTCGGCTACTACCGTATGGGCCGCAACTGCTACGGCAAGGCCGATGTGGAGAAGTTCCGTGCCGCCGTGCGTAAGTATCTTGTGCCGGTTGCCGAGAGCATCTATCAGGAACAGGCCAAGCGTCTCGGGAAAACGTATCCGCTGAGCTTTGCGGACGCGGCGCTCTCCTTCCGCAGCGGCAACCCGCGTCCCTGCGGCGACGCCGAGCACATTCTCGCCCACGGCCAGAAATTCTATGATGAGCTCTCTCCGGAGACGAGCGCGTTCTTCCGTATGATGAGAGAGCGCGAGCTTCTCGATATTCTTTCCACCGAGGGGCAAGGCCGCCGGCGGCTATTGCTGCACGATTCCCGATTATGACGTCCCGTTCATCTTTGCCAATTTCAACGGCACGCAGCACGATGTTGAGGTCGTGACGCACGAGGCCGGCCACGCGTTCGAGGCATATCTCAATGCATGGCGCGTCCCGATGGACGATCCGAGCATGGAAGCGTGCGAAGTCCATTCCATGTCCATGGAGTTCATGGCGTGGCCGTGGGCGGAGGGCTTCTTCGGCAAGGATACCCGCAAATATCTTTACAGCCATCTCGCCAAAGCGCTCACGTTCATCCCCTACGGCACGATGGTCGATCACTTCCAGCACGTCGTTTACGAAAAACCGGACATGACCCCGGCGGAGCGCCACGGCGTCTGGAAGGAGCTGCTCGGCGTATACATGCCGTGGATGAAGCTCGACGGCGACATCCCCGTCTACAGTGAGGGCGAGGGTTGGCAGCGCCAGCTCCATATCTACCAGAGCCCGTTCTACTATATCGACTACTGCCTCGCGCAGACCGTCGCGCTGGAGATCTGGGCGCTGCTGCAGAAAGACCGCAAGGAAGCCTGGGAGCGCTACATGGCGTACACCCGTCAGGGCGGCAGCGAAGTCTTCACAACGCTTCTCAAAAACGCCGGGCTCGAAAGCCCGTTTGATGAAAACTGCTTGCGCACCGTGTGCGAAACGGCGAAGAGCTGGCTGGATCATTACGATCTCACCGGCATCGAATAATCCCCGCGCTGAACGAAAAGCCGGTCGTGCGCGTCATATGAATAAACGCCGGCCGGCTTTTTAAGGATGACTATATGAAATTTTTCCGATCCAACCTCTGGATACTGCTTCTTGTTCTCGCGCTCACGGCGTCGATCGGCGCGTGCGGCTACCGTCCCGAACCGGAGAAAACGGAGAGCGGTCAGACGGTGTTCCGCCTCGGCTTTTCCGAAACGCCGTCGTCGCTCGATCCGTACACCGCCGAAACGGATGCCGCAGCCGCGGCGATCTCGCTTTTGTACGATACGCTTTTCTATGCCGATATCGAGACCGGGCGGTACATCAACAGCGTCTGTCAGGAGTACACGGTGCAGCCCGCCGCCGCGGACGGGGCCCGGCTCTGGACGCTGACGCTGCGGAGCGACGTCCGCTTCCACGACGGGACGGCGCTCACGGCGCGCGACGTGGAGTTCTCGCTCCAGTCCATGAAGGACTTTTCGCTGCTCTATGGCTATCCGGGCTGCGAGCTGATCGACACGACCGGCATTTCGGTCACGGACGATACGCACCTCTCGTTCCTCGCCTGGGGCGACGTTGCGGCGGTGGAGGAATGCCTTTCCGTGTGCCGATCGTGCCGAAGAGCGTTTGGAACACGCTGCCCGGTATGGAGTATACGACCTCCGGCATTCGAAGGACGCATCGCAGGCGAAGAAGAGCCTTGCCGCTCTTGTCCTGACGCCAGAGACGATGACCGGCTCGGGGCTGTACATCTGGGACAAATACGAAAACGGCGTCCTGACGCTGCGCCGCAGCGAGGATTGCTGGAACGGCACCGCCCGCGCCGAGATCGTGGAGCTGCATTTCGGCTGCGACGATCTGGCCGCGGCGATGGAGAACAACGCGCTCGATGCGGCGTGGAATCTCTCCCGTGCCGCCGCGGAGGAGCTGGCCGAGGGCGCAGCACGGCGTACGGCACGTCCGGCGAGCTGCTGCTTGTGGAGTTCAACCAGCGCACGGACGAAGCTTCCGGGGAAACGCCCTGCTTCTCGATAAGACCGTCCGCGAGGCTGTCACGCTCTGCGTCGACCGGGAGACGCTTGCGCTCACCGGCTTCGGCGGTGCGATGCCTGCTTACGGATTTTCCGTTCCTTACGGGACGGAAGGCTCTGCTGCCGCGGTATGCAGCGCGGAGAGCGCCGCGGCGCTTCTTGAAAGCGCTGGATACACGGACGCGGACGGCGACGGCGTGCGTGAATCGCCGGAAGGGGAGAGTCTTTCCTTCCGCATTCTGTGCAGCGATTCCTCAACCGCGTGGGTGCGCGCGGCCAATCTCCTGAAAGATATGTGCGCCCCGGCGGGTATCGCGCTGGAGATCACCGTCCTATCGCCGGACAGGGCACTCGCCGCGGCGGAGGCGGGGAGACTTTGATCTCTTCCTGACCGCCTCGCAGAGCTACTATGACGCGTATCTCTCCCTTGCGTCCTTTTACTGGAACGATGGGAACGGCGCGTTCTGGAACGGCGCGGCGTCGCCGGGATGGAACATTTCCGGCTACGCAAACAGCGAGTTTGACGCGCTGTATGAAGAGCTGACGTTTGCCTCCTCCGCCGGGCGCGACGCGCTCGAACGGGAGATGGAGGATATGGTGCTTGCCGGCTGTGCGGCGCTCCCGATCGCGTTTGCGGCAAAAAAATCAGGCGTGCAGCGGCGCATGGCTCGGCCTCCCGCGCCGACCACGGCGCGGGACTGTTCTTTACTCCCGCCATCCTCCGCCAGCAGCTGCAGGGGCATGACAAACGGGAATAAGAGAATAAAAACCAGCGCCGCGGAACATTGCGTTCCGCGGCGCTGCTGTTGTATACGGCGTTTATGATTCAGGGCTTGACAACAACGTCGGCCTTTTTCGAGCGTTTCTACGATGGAATACATGTTCGTGATGCCGCCGACAAGGAGCTGCTCCTTGCGATGGTAGTAGTCAAGGCATGTGCCGCAGGTGAGAATGTCCACGCCCTGCGCTTCGAGCGTTTTGAGATCTTCGATGGACGGGCCCTCCGTGCTGGTGACGAAAGCGCCGCTATTATAGAAGAGGATCGTTTTCGGCAGCGCGTCCTGCTGCGTCAGCGCGAAAATGAAGGCCTTGAGCAGCGTCTTGCCGAGCGCTTCCTCGCCCTCGCCCATGTGGTCTTTGGAAATGGCGACTACGATGTTTTCTCACCCTGCTTGAGAGGCGCGCATACGACGGCTTCGTCGGCCACGTCCTTTGGCGCCGGCGGCGTCGATCGTGACTGAAAACTGCGCTTCGCCCTGCTTTTCGGCGCGGACGGCGAAGCCGTACTGTCCGGCGAGACGGATGAGATTCTGCACGGCGGCGTCGTTATCGACGAGTACCTGCACGGTCTCCGGCGCAGTGAGCGCGTCGATCGCTTTCTTTGCCTTGGTACGACCGGCATCGGGCAGGCTTCGCCGAGAGCGTTTACGGTAATCATATAAAGACCTCCTGATCGGTATTTTCTACGAAGAGAATACCACATTTTTCGCGGCAGATATATTAGAAATATAGATAAAATCGGCAGAATCATAGATTCTGCCGATTGAGCTTGTCAAAAAAAGTATTTTTGACAAGCTCTCAAACAGACCCACTGCGTTGGGCTCTCGTTTGAAGGGAATGCCTTCGCCGCAGCGCACTCGCTGCGCTCGCACGTTTGCGAGCCGAAAGTATTTCTCCGACGCACATGTCGCCGGAGAAAATGGTTAAACTTTTTATTTGCGCCTGCGGGCGCAAACTCTGCAGGCATTTTCGACAGACTGAATCGGCAGAATCATAGATTCTGCCGATTTTTTTAGATGCGCACGCCGTTCGGCAGCGTCTGTTTTTCATACATGATGTGCTGTCCCCCGTGGAAAAGGGGCGGGGTGTCTCTGAGATTACATCAGGCGCCTTTTCACGCATCGCATCCTTGCGGGACAGATCGATGCGGCCGCGATCGTCGACATTCATGACCTTGACCCAGGTCATGTCGCCGATCTTGAGCACATCCTCGACCTTTTCGGTGCGCTTGAACTCGAGGTCCTTGATCTTGATGAGGCCGTCCTTGCCCGGAGCCAGCTCGACCCAGGCGCCGAAGTCGCTGCGGATGTTGGAGACCTTGCCGTAGTACAGCTCGCCGACTTCCGGCTCGAAGACGATGTTCTCGATGGTCTTGCGCGTGGCGCGGCAAGCCTCGATGTCCTCGGACGCGATGAAGATGGAGCCGTCGTCCTCGATGTCGATCTTGCAGCCGGTGTCGGCGCAGATCTTCTGGATGACCTTGCCGCCCGAGCCGATGACCTCGCGGATCTTGTCGGGGTTGATCTTCATCTGGATCATCTTCGGGGCGGAATCGGCCAGCTCCTTGCGCGGCTCGGCGATCGCCTTGAGCATGATCTCATCAAGGATCTGGAAGCGGGCCTCGCGCGTCATGCGGAACGCTTCCTTGACGATCTCGTGCTTGAGGCCGTCGTTCTTGAGGTCCATCTGGATGGCGGTGATACCGGCCTTCG
>VOFG01001304.1_pt1 | contig 30001 bp, 34 predicted proteins | sample 5384171 | NCBI WGS metagenome assembly VOFG01 (sample SAMN12384726, study PRJNA508395) | human gut metagenome | isolation source: healthy gut F | host: Homo sapiens
CAATAAGCGCGGATAATTCAATAAAGAAAGTATAAAGAAACAGTAAAAAAACAGAGACCATACAAGCTGTTTCGCAGCTCATATGGTCTTTGCTATATGGAAATATACATAATCATATATAAACGCTAATCCAGATCTGCAAGTCCTACACGCTGTATCTGGAAGGTCTTGTATATGCCTTAGCTGTTGGAATCTCTTTACACTCACCACTCGCCAGTGACTGATAAATCTTACTATATCCTACGGCATAAATCTTTATAGAATTAGCTCCCTCCGGTAAAACACTCAATGGTACCTTTACCTTATATGTCTTGTTATTTTCAAAAAGTTCCTTGGATCCTTATTTAATTGACTGTTTTCTTTACTGTTATTTATCCGTTCAATTTCAGTTCCGTCATTATTCAGTGAATAGATATCCCAGTCCACCTTCTTTAAGTAAATCTTATTATCTCCGGTGCCAATCGTTTCATCATTTGGATTTTTTGCGGATCCTCGATATAAAAAAATCCAAATAAACAACAGTTTTTTTCATCAATCTGATTTCGCACAAGGTTTGAATCCTTTACCGTAAAATAAACATCCTGCGTACTGTCTGCACCATCTAGTCTGGCATCCGCTTTATTAGCTGCTTCTTCTTCAATGGCATCATCAATAGTTGCATATAATGTAGTTATATCATTTGAATCAGTATCTGCATTCTCCTTAAGATAAATTATGAGTGGTAGCTATATTTATTTCGTCAGCAATCTTAAAAGGATATGTGGTAATCTGTCCTGAATTAACCTTGACTGCCTTATTAGTATAAGCTTGAGCATCATCATTACCAACTAGCCCTGAATACAGTCTGTACTCACCATGATCATCACCATTATCTTTCCACTGATAATGATTTAAATCTGCATAAGTAAATCCCTGATTCTGTCTGACAATAACTTTTTATATGATTTTGGCTCATATGCAATATCAGTGTTATTCTTTTCGGCGGTCTTTACAGCTTTATCAAAATCCGCATCAGTACGGTAATCAGTACTGTACAATGTATTGCCCTTCTTTAAATACTCATTTGACAGTATTCCATACCTGTCCAGTCCGACAGAATCACGAATTTTAGAGTTAAATTTATATCCCCAGACATTATTATATGTATTATCAATTTTATTATTACAAAATGACGTTGTATCATGAGCAAACAATACCGGTTTTCCTGACTGGATATATGCTTTTATATTATCGAGATTATTATCAATATCATAACAATCACCAAATCCAATTACAAGCATATCGTATGTCTGCAGCTTATTACATACCTCATTCATTTTATCTACGTCGTCATAATAAACTGTTTCTATATCCAGGTCAAAATCCTTCACTTGACTAAGTAATTCATGAAACTTCGTCGTATCGTCATTCTTCTGTACCTGCATATCAAAATTTCCATTATACTCCGGATTATGCTTCAAGTGTGAATTAATCTGAAGAATCTTGACTTTTGTAGGACTGCCTTTTGAATTTTTGACATACACATATCCGGATTTCTGATCATATCTGTAGCTATTTGTAGCCTGACTTACACGAAGCTGCCAAGGCATAACTCCTACATAGCCATTCGGCAAATCATAGACCAGTTTATAATTATAATTGCCTGCATTCAGACTATACATATATTTACCATTATCACCCATTACCGGATTCACAATAGTACCATCACAATATGTTTTTATCTTATTTGCATCTATTCCTTCATTGGTTGTCGAAAACTTACCATCGGAATTCGAATCCAAAAACAGCTGTGCATTAAAACTTGCTTTGGAATCAGCACCTCCTGCATTGTTTATTGAAAATTCCAATGTGATCTGGTTATTACTAATCTCAACATAATCTGTATCTTTTACTTTTTCCTGCTCCTTGAGTAATATTTCAGGTTTTTCAGTAGTCAGGTAGGTAATAAGCTGCGCTGTCTCATTTGACTTATTTTTAAGTCTCCATTGCTGTCCACTTTAAGAACATTATCTTTATCTTTTTACATCACATAAAAAGGTAAAAACATTTGAACAGTTATCAATGTAATCCTCATTAATTCCACTTTCATACTTGCTATCATTGCTGAAAAGCCATCTGAAAAGACGACAGGAAAGCCCGCCTTTATATAATCCTCAAACTCTGAAACCTTCTGCTTTGTGATATCATTTCCTGAGCCTCTGTACGTGTTTGGAGCAGTTATATAATATTTGTTACTTCCATTTTTCCTTAATGTAAGAGTTGTATTAAGCTCATCTCCACCATTTATATAATCAGTATCCAGCAATCCCGCATGACCATTCCTGAGCATATCATATCCCCAATAGCCTTTATTATCGCTCGGATTTATAACAACAATGTCACCAACATTTGAGTATTTAAGCCCATTCATGTTCCAATCATTATATACTGTATGACCATCTTCATCATAATTCAGATTATCGGCTACGAGTCCCATATATATCATGTCATAGTTATTAAGGTCCTCTATTCTTCCAATAAATTCTGCACTCGTAACCCTTGTTATTTTAACCTTTTTTTTCTCCGGGCATCTTGATCCAAGCCACTTTGTTAGCTTATCATAATTTAATGCGCCAGACTCATTTTTTACCGTTCCGGGCTCTATATCCAGAATGTTCAGACTATCTGTCGGATTTATAATGTCTCTTTTATCAACATACGATATGATATAGCTTAAAACTATCGCCTTTGAAATCTTCTTGTCATAATACGCATACTCGTCCTTTCCAAGAGTTTCATTTTCATTTTTCCTGCTTGTATTCTCTGAGTTAATATACTCTGCTATCTCTCCAAACCCCTGATTCTTGGCCTGATTTACAAATTCAGTCTCATCCTTGCCTGTACAATCAAGAAATGACGTATTGAAATTCTGTAACAGAAATGCTGCTCCATGCCCTTTATCATCTTTTGTTGGCTTTTTATATATATTTCCCGGAATGACATAAATATTGCCGTTTACGTAGCCATTTGGATGATTACTATCTACTCTGGTATCAAACTTGATCTTCCCCCATTATCATCATCATACCAGTTTACGCACAATGGATTTTCATACTGACTTGGATCAATTTTATCAATAGCTAATTCAGCATAATTAGAACAGCATAAAAGAGCTGCCAGACGCTCCATATTTGTACAATAACGAAAATTCCACGGCTGGTCAACGTTATCCTTTACCAGACTGTAATCAACAATAACAGGCATCATGAATCCACTCTCGTGCACTCTCTTAGCAACATCAAATATAGTCTTTCCCTTAATGTCATTGCCGTAACCATATGAAGCACTGCCGCTGCCGTCTCCTCCACTGATATAGAGTAAATCCACATCAGACCAGTTTATATGGTCCATCTCTGCCGGAGTGACTGTCTGCACATTAAAGGACATATTATCACTCTTACCTGATCCATCCTGATTAAATACACCGTTTCTAAATAGCTCGTTGTTTGTGAAACCACCCTTTGTGTATATTCTTCTAACATTTACAGGATGATCCAAAACTCCGTTTTCCTTTTTTTTGAATTTCATACTCACCGCAGCCCTCACCGGCAAAATTATAAACCTGACTAGCCTCTTTGATATTAAAATATCCCATCTTTCTGGTTTCAGACTGACTGTTATCCGGATTCAGATTAATGTAAGGCTCCTTCTCATCCAATACTGCGCCATATTCCCCGGACTGATCCTCAAAAACAATTTTTTTCATCGTCCACCTCATAGTACGTCACACCTTCATTTACCACCTCATCAGAAGGAACATATTCCATCTGCAATGTATAATAGGTATATGTATCATAATCCGCTGTATTTGAAGCTTCTGTATTATCAGCCTTGTCTGCCGCCTGAGCTTCATCGCCTTCTGCCTTTTTATAGCTCTCCGCAAGACCTGCATATTCATATGCTAAACTGATATCACTGTTGTCAATACGGTAAATCGCTGCATGAGGATCACTTTCTGCGATAGAATTCATGGTATGCTGGTCTGCAATAGCATAGGCACTCTTAACCTTATAAGCCTTTTTGGTAACATCAAGATTTAATCCGTCTGTTGTTTTGGCATTAAAATAATCATAATTTGTGATATTTATATGCTCATCAGCTTCCTTAAACACCACTCCATAATAGCCTCTTACCGGCTTCGTCTCCTGTCCGTCCTCAGACACCAATGAGGCTGGCATATATACATAATGATCCACATTCTGATTATAATTACCACATGGATTTCCATCTTTAACTGCCGGAACATACTCCGTATCCAGTCTGTATGAGCCTCCATCTTTTCTGACCATTTCATAGTTCCTTGTACCGTTTTCACCGGCCTCAAGGGTCTCCGTCCCTGCAAGATCCAAAGGAGTATTACAATCATCAACTCCTTTTTGTATAGCTTTCACTATACGGTGACCAAAATAGTGCCTACTTTTATCATTTGCATCATCAGTTACAAAGTCATGATAATCCTCATAAAACAAACGATACATACAGTATGGGCGATAGATTGCTCCTGAACCTATTCCAGTACCATTATCACCAATTATGGTTGAAAGCATTTGCCTTGAATTGACAGGCTCCTGACCTCCAATAAGATAGCCTATGGAAGCCATATTGTTATATTCCTGCTTAGATGGAACAACCTCAACTATGTTGAAAGGTCTGTCCTTGCCGTGCGAGCTTACTATATTCGATATTCCATTGAAGGAAACATTTGCCTCAACGCTCGTTAAACTGTCATAAATCACAAGGGTCCCCACAACGAGACATACTACAAGTATGAGTGTTATTGGAACCACTATTTTTTTTTTCTTAATTTGCTCATTGCGATTGCTCCTTTGTAAAAAACTACTCTGTTTATTTTGGTCATTAATCATCTCATAGTATACTGTTCCGTTAGTTACATCCTTGCCTTTGTAATATATCCTTATTCCTTAAGGTTCTGCCGGTGCAACATACTCCACATCTGCTCAGGCCGGCACCTTATTGCGCATCGTAAAGTTCTGTTTTGAAGTATACTTCTTGTCACCTGCCTTAAAGTCCACGACAATTCCAACAGAGTTCTTGCTTTCTGCCTCGCTTAAATCAGGGGTAAAGCCTGTGACATTTTCTGCCATAAGAGATTCCTTGCCCTGACCATCTGCCTTCACCGCACCTGTTGCAGGATCCAGTGTATCCTTTCGCAGATAAATTTTGTGCTCTGACGGTCTGTATATGATATTGTATGTACAATCCCTTGTTGTAGATAATCAGCTTGCTGTCGGATGATGCCACCTCCACCGGCGCTGCCACTGTAGCAGGCTCATACTTGACACCCTTTTGCGCTTCAATTATCAGGTCTCCTATCTGATTCATCGTAAGCTGTGCCTCATACTGTAAATCTACATCCTTTGAAGCGTACTTATACTGCTTCGTGCTCGTACCGATAAAGCCCGCAACGGCCAGACCCAGTATTCCCATTATCGCCATGACAATGACAAGCTCAACAAGTGTAAAGCCACTGTTTTTCCTACTATTTGATTTATTCATGCGCTTTAAAAGTTTCATGGTTCATCTTCCTCTCTGATTTCATCATACAACCTTATAACAGCCTTGCGTCAGAATAAAATATTCATCATTAAACTATGTAAATTACTCACATACCACCTTGCCGGTCTCCTTGTATATCGTGATAACCTTCTCGGTGCTGTTTTTTTGAATCCAGATACGGCTGCAGCACTTACCATTGGCATCAGGCTTTTGTGCACCTGAGCTTCTGTCAAACTGAAGCACTATCTTGTCTGGGCTGTTCAATTGTGTCTTATCACTATAATCATCCTTCATTGAATAGTAAACATCAATCCTGCTCTTTCCGATTTTGCTTGGATCAGATACCGTACCATTTATAGTCGTCTTATAATAGTAGGCACCATCTGATGCATCCTTATATATCTCAAGAACTGCGCTGTCCTTTCCCATAGTGGTGACTCTTGTTTTATTAATTATCGATTCAATATTTCTGGCACACTGCTTCACCTCGACACCCATGACCGAGCGAATGGATATGGTTGCCGCACCTATGAGTACGACAGATATCGCTATCACTACTATAAGCTCTACCAGAGAGAACCCACCATTATTCTTTTTTTTCTTTTACAGACATATTGGATTCCTCCCTTGTATATATCGTCAAAATTTGTCAAATATAAATATTTCGCAGCTGTTTTGCGCCTTAAAAGCCGCTTGTTTTCTACTCCTTGGTCCAGTTCTGGTATGTAATGAGCGTAGCATAATCTATTTTTGTATCTGCCTCCTTCTTATTTGAAAAAGAAGAAACATTACCCAGATAGTTGGCACCGTCCATGAACACATCATACAGGTGCAGTGCATCGTCTGCATCACTTACCTTTTCAAGAAGCAATGCCTTAAATAGCTCCTGAGTACCATTATCAATCTCGCACTGTTTTTTGTTTACAATTATCCTGCCCTTTGCAACTATGGTACCTGTAAAATCATCATTCAGTGTCACATCTCCTGTAGCAACAATTATATCCACATTGTGTGATTTGTCCTTTTCACCATAGGTGTAGTCGCCGTTTATAACAATTGCCTGGTATTTTTTCCCCTGATACTCAGTCTCAAATATATGTTTATTACCGGAATTTTGCACTATTTTCTGCAAATTGGTATTGTTAACTATATTTGTAAAAAGCGAAACACTTTCTGCATTTGTCGGTAAATCCGAATAATTTGTCAAAAAGCTTTGAGTTTAGTGCGGTATACGTGCGCTGTAAGGCATCCGACTGTGCATCCATGTCCACACCATCAGCTATGCCCTTCAAAAGGCTTAGATTGTTGCCATCGTAGATGCTGTAATTGCCGGCAGTATAGATGCTTGCAGCCTCATTTACCTGTATGCTGTCAGTATAGAACTTAGTGTATCTATTGAGCTTGTCACGGTCTGCACCAAAATAGTCTCTGTAATACTCTGCAGCCTTGTTAGTTGGCAGATTGACATAATAGTATACAAGTCCACCATTATCATCAGTAGAAGGAACAAAGACCTTCTTTATATAGTTATCGATTGTCTTTGACTCCGGCAGATATGCCGAAAGAGCCTTACCTGTCTTTATGCTGACCACATTGGCATTTATCTCAGTATACTTTGGCTGATCCTGTCCGGTTGCCGTGATATCCTTTGTACTCCTTATAGGAGGGTGGATTCTTGTTGTAAAGCGATTTGGCATCCGCACCATCTCCACTTGTGCCTATGCACTCAGGCGGCACAAGGTATGCTATCTGGTCACCCTTTACAGAGATTGACTCACCCATGGCCACATTGCTGTTTTCTATACCCACACTACTTGAGTTTGAGTTTACAATAGCCTGGGTATTGATATATGCGGTTCCTGCCAACATAAGCTCCCTGATATTTGACATATCAAGAGATGCCTCTTGCCGTTTATGATAATAGCAGAGCTATCGCCTGCGACAGGATTTTCCTTGTCATCGCCTCCGTTGCCAAAGCCGACGTACTTCGCATTGTTATTCTTATTATTCTTTCCAAGTGTGACCTTTGAGCCTGTACCCTTTAAGGTCATGTCATCTGCCACATATGTCATGCCATCTAAATTGACTTTTGCACCATTTACATTTATATTGCTTGTCCACAGCTGACACTGTGAATCAACAGAAAGTGTACTGTTATTGCTTACACCCGCCATGTTCTTTTTTATCGTAGCAGTATCTTTTCCGGCAAAATCTCCCACCTCTATATCGCCCTCTGCAATCATATAGCTGGTATCCTTTACATCAAGTGTGGCATTGTTTGGAATGGTAACACTCGTAGTGGAAGTTCCTGTGCCTGCCGCATTTTTACTGCCGGCATAGAGATTACCGGATAAATTCACTTTATTAGGTCCTGATGTAATTTCCAATCCTTCATTTCCTACAAGAGAATATGTAAAAAGCTCCGGAACTCCTCCCGCTGCTGTAAAGCTCATGGACGGAACTCCCAGAGAAATATCTGTCTCTATTATTGATTTAAATCCCTTTTCATCGGTATACTCTACCCTGATGCCATTGATGACTGCGCGGCTGTTGTATACCTTGAGCAGTCCATTTCCCTTTTCATCGGCATTTACCGCCTTGACCTCAGCGTATGGCTTTGAGTTTTCGTCTGTGAGCTTACTATCCACATAGGCTTTAAGCTTTTCAGTTTTATAGTGCATACCGGTATTGTCAGACTCAAGACTTCCCTTTAAGCTCTTTAAATACTCCTGCACAAATATACTCTGTCTTCCGGCCTCATTTATGCTACTGTCAGAATAATTCTCCATAACCTTGGTATATCCTGCTGAGTAAGCCTTGGAAATATCTCCCTGCAGACCGGTACATATCTGATCCAGCACACCCTCTGCCGAGTAAAAGTTGTCTGTATTTTTTTTCGTCCGTCACCTTCATCTGGAGGTTCATAAGTGCTATCCACAGCACAGTCACAGCTAAAACAGCCACTATAGCCATTGCAACTACAACCATCACAAAGGAGGCACCACGGTTATCATTACGCTTCATAATTAATACCCCATGCTTCCGGTCATCGTAACAACCGGGTCTTTATCCTTAAATATATCATCCAGTGAAGCCTTGCTCTCGTATACAGCCACCTTCACATCATACAGCCTTTCAGATGCATTGCTTTTTGTCAGATTCTTTATATCGACAATTGCCTTTACATCATTCTGAATTACATTGTTATTAAAGCCATATATAGCCTTGATCGGGCTGTAGTGGATTATCCGGTGCTCCCATATTTACATTCAGATTGGTGGCTATATGAGTATAAGCATGACCTGTACGATTTCCCGGCTCACTTACCTTCACATATGCCTTATATGTACTCTCCTTCGTGCTACCGTGCAGTCCACCTTGTCCTTATTATTGATTATAATGACATCGTTGCAGGTATTGTAAAGTGTTCCGGTCGATGTGTACCATGGATTGTAAAACAGATAGACATTTCTCAGATTATGATTCACAGTATCTGAAGAATTGTCGTAAATCACCATGGTATAATCATCCTTCAGTGCACTATTCGGATCCGGAAAAGTCTTTCTTACTCCATTCTTATTGATAGAATACGAATACGACACCGTCACCTTGGTAGCCTTATTGCTCGCAGCTCCACTCTTTTCTATATCAATTGTGATAGTTCTCTTTGATATCCTGCTGTTGATACGCCTGACACCAGGCATATTATTAAATGCATATATAATATTTATAACAGAATACTTGTCTGCACTCATGCAGTCAAAATTTGCGTCCATAGCCGACATATCTGCCACCTCGTCCATGTTGTACTCTGTAACCTTATTGTCCGGACTCTGCGTCCGATTTTGCATCCACTGTCACAAGCGCATTGTATTTCTTTGTGCCTGACTGCACACCAGACATATAGAAATAATACTTGTGCGCATCCGACTCCCTGAAATTCCAAAGCGATGTATCGCTTATTTTGGCTGATGCATCAGTCTTGTGGATACAGCTAGTAATGACATCATCCTTGTTTACAATCTCAGCACTGATATCCTCAAGCCTCTTTACATTATCAAACTTACCCGACTTCTTAAGAAGCTCACATGCACTGCTTCCATCTGATATATTAAAACCGTCCGCCACATCAAAGCCCTCCGACGGATAGTTAAACTGATATGCCAGTGTCTTCATGGAGTTCTTTTCAATACCCTCCATAATGTTTGTCGCCAGATGTGTAGCATTCATCTCGTTTTTTGCCTTCACATTGGTCTTTGTAGCTGTGACAAATGCATTCAAAAAGGAAGCACGATTATTGCGAGAATAGCAATCGACACAATAATCTCCACAAGTGTTACTCCTCGATCATCGTTTTTAGCTTTCTCAAATCTGCTTCCTCCCCTCTTGTATTTTTTTATCTCATAACTCGATAATCTAATATTTGATATTTATCACTTACGGTCTCAATAACCCGCTAATCTAATAATCTAATATTATAATAATCAGTTAGTTTGTTGTACCAAACAGATTATTTGTACCATGTGGTACTGCAGGTATGTATGGTGCCTCATATGGCTTATCAAGTCCATACAGGAAATATGAATCCACAAGCATCTCACCTGTCAGCTTGCCAGTCGAATCATCAAAGCTCACATTGAGCGTGCTGATAGTCTTCTTCTGTGATGAACCAATCACATCGCCGAGCATAGCCTTAAGCCCATGATACTCTGTCTTGAATGCCATAACTGTGCTGACATCATAAAGCTGATAGCCTGTAACCGTAGACTTTGCAGAGCTTGATGATGTGCTGCCATCAGATGCACTGCCGTCGCCTGTCTGTGACTGAGAGCTGTTGCCATCAGCGGTCTGAGAGCTCTGCGAATGTCTGCATTACTGCTATCCGTGGTACTGCTGTCTGAACTGCTTCCTGACGAAGAATCTGTACCGGCTTCACCTGTCGGATTATTCACATCAATAGCTGTCGGTGAACCGACTGTAAGCTCTGTAATATTTGTATTGGTAGATTTCTCGATAGCAACCGCATCCATGATGCCGTTTTCTATCTGTAAATATGAAGGAAAATTGTCATATACCTGCTGCATGGCATCAGACATATCCTTTGTTTTCTTTTTGTGTAGTCATCCGCCTTTGCCGCAAGTGCTGAAAGCTGATTGTACTGTGATTTCAGATTCATATTTTCGTTCTTGAGTGAATCCCTCTTATTGGACTGTGGAATAAAAATCAAAAAAATATGTCAGTGCTAAAATGGCAACACCCGCTAATATAATAAGTAACTTTTTATCTCTCGTTGACATCCTAACACCCCCTACTGATTTGTACTGTCTGTATCTGATGATGAATTACTATCCGTCTGTGACTGTGATGACGCATCTTTTGATGTATCATCTGGCTCACTGCCCGTGCCATCCGCCGATTCAGAAGCAGCACTGTCGTCTGCCTTTACATATGTACACTCTACTGTGAACTGAACCTTTGAGGCACCGGTCTCATCAACCTCCTCTGTGATGGTTGACACATTGGATACCATGATACTCTCAAATGTACGAAGCTGTGCAATTACATCAGCCGCTATATCCTTGCTGCCCGTCTTTATGGTCATCGAAACACCATCAGTCGTAACAGACATATTCACAAGCTTGGCCTCTGACGGAAGCTTCTGCTCCAGCTCATCCACGAAGCCCGTTATCTCATCATTCTTGTTGGATGAGGCGCTCTCAAGAAGCTTAGTCCAGTCATAGTCCTTCTTTGTCTGGTTGTACACATCATATATATTCTGTGCATATGACAAATCAGAAACACGAGCTTTAAGCGTCATATTGTCTGAAGTTAAAACAAGATTTGAAAAAAATGCTGTATGCCGTGATACCAACTGCAACTACCACACACAAGCCAAAAATGAGAAGCTGCACTGCAAAAGAAACAGGCTTTTCAGCTTTCTCCCCTTTCGGTACCGGAAGAGGCTTTCCATCCGGACCAACAGGTGGATTTCCCTGCATCCCTGCCTGTGCGCCGCCGGATGGCATGGCACCTGCAGCTGTTCCTGCCATAATCGAAGCACCGATTCCCTTGTTTTTCTTACTGTCAAGTATATCAAGCGGGCTCAGTGAACATCCGACACAGTTGAAATACTCTGCAAGCTTTGCCTCTGCGAGGTTTATGCTCTTTGCCACATGTATGCCGTCAAACTGCTGAAGCGGAACCACCTTGACATTCAGCTCATTGGTCAAAAGCTTTGAGAGTCCGCTGAAATCAGCACCTAAGCCAATGAGGAAAATTCTCTCGATAGGAGTATCTGAGTTTCTCGACTGATAATAGTCTATCACTCGTCCGAGACTGCTTATCAGATTGGAAAGCGAGTATGACACATTCAGGCGAAGCTTCTTAAAGCGCTCCGAATCAATCTCATGCCCCATAGGATCCATGCCGCCGCCCGCCGGCTCATCAGGTACTGTGCCATCAGGCCTTATTGCAAGGCAGGTCTTTCTGCGTGCCACATCAACTGCATCGGTAAATGACAGATACTCTCCAAAAAGCTCACTATCCTGAATCGCCTCAATAGCATCAGCAAGTCCATGGTTGACATTGCGCTGCAGCTTTACCATGCTTCCATCCATTACAGTCAGTGTGGTAGAAACCTCATCCACCTTGACAGTCACCTTCACATCTCCGGGAATCTCTCTTCTCATGAGCTGCTTGATGGCATTTCCACTATAGTCAAGTGCTACAAGTTGCAGCCTGCAATCAGCTGCAAGAGCACCATACGACAAAATAAGATCATTAGGCACAGCAATAACCGAAAGACGTAATTTCTTTTCTTCCGGTCTGTCAATCTTCTCTATAATCTGATGTACCAGCTTGTACTGGCTCAAATCCACCGGAAAATAATCCGATGCATTCATTGCAATCATTTCCTTAAGCTGCTTTTCCTTAACAAGCGGAAGCTCTATATCTCTGCTTGCTATACGTGCAGAATTTAACACAAAAACAGCTTTTTTTGTGGCAATCTTCTTTTCCTTCAGCTTACTGTATAAGATAGAACGAAACATTCCATCCGGCTGTACCACTCCATCATTAATCATCCCCGGTGGTGTCGGAAAGCCGAACATATTGTAAATCTTGGGATTTTTTGCTTTGTAATCAATCTCAACTACTCTGGTAAGGTTCTCCCTATTTCAATACCGAGTACCCTATTTGCCATAACCTAGTCCTCCGTGTTTATCTTTGTTTTACACTGTATACATCTGTAAAACATTCGTAACTGCTCAGTTACAAACATTCTATATATATATTTCGGTATATCTGTGTCTTCTCTGCTTTTTGTCTCACTGCTGGTCGTACTGCCTGTTTTATATTAAGTACGCTATTATAACACGTTTTTTAAAAGCCTGCGAGTGTCAAATATGCCGATATCATTTTCTCACCCCATAGCATCGAAATAAATATTCCGGCTGCCAAGTACGGTCCCATCGCAAGCCTGTTGCCTGCGTTTGTTACTTTCATACGAATCAGATGTATCACGGAACCGATGATGCATCCTAAGAAAAATGCTAATGTAATATTCTGCCAGCCTATCGCAAGACCTGCACATGCCATGAGCTTGACGTCTCCGCCACCTATGGCTCTTCCTCCACTTACAAGAAGAAGGAGTTCAAGGAATAAACTGACGCAAAAGAATCCTATCACATATTCAGACCAGTTATCATGGTCTATAAACACATGCAGGATTCCAAGCACCAGTATAAATATATTGATTCGAATGGAATTTCATATGTTCTCAGTCTATCACACTCAGAACTATGAGTGCAGATGTAAGAAAGCAGTAGATGATACTCGTAAGTTCAAGTCCATTTACTGCAAATACTACTATGTATAATATACCGTTTAACGCCTCAATAATAGGGTATTGAGGTGATATCTGTTCTTTGCACTTGCGGCATCTGCCACGAAGAAACAGCCAGCTGAAAACCGGCACCATATCGTACCACGCGAGCTGATACCCGCATCTCATGCAGTGGGACCTTTCGGTCACCACTGTCTCATGCTGCGGTATGCGGTAGATACAGACATTTAAGAAGCTGCCTATAACTATACCAAATGCAAATATTAAGATGTAGATGGGTATCAGTTCTGTGGTCATTGTTAAAAAGCCTCTTTATATATTATGGTGTTGTTGTTTTAGGACCCTTTTGAATTGATCTTTATCTGCATGGTAATATGGAGAATCTCCAGTATATGTAATAGTTCCATCTGCCTTATTATATACAACTGTTATTGTATCATTAGTCCACTTTGTGCCTTTAATTTTCGCTTTTGTTAATCCGTCATCTTTAACAGCCGTATCAACAGTTGTTCCTGTTCCTAGCTCTGTCTTACTCAATGTAACAGTAACCGTAGTAGCAGTAGCCGAAGCCGCAACCTCTTCGTCTGCATAATATGTCTTTAAAGCTGTAGCAATATTATCACATGTTTGGATATCTGTAGCCTCTCTAGACTTCTCAACATACTTGATAAGCTGCGGAGCAAGTACACCTACAAGCACTGCCATGATGGCGATTACAACAATAAGCTCTACGAGAGAGAAACCTTTGTTGTTCTTCTGTTTCTTTTCTAACTTTTTAAATACATTCTTTACCATAGTTCTTTTCTCCTTTTCATTATAACATGGTTTTTGTGCAAAGAGCTGTGCCCTATCAGCATCTCTTTGTTTTGTATGCGCTCATTGTACCATAAACCAAAGCATATTGCAAGTTTTTTCTAGTACAATAATACTATTGGTACACAACTTTTTCGCCTTTTTAGCAATTTCAAACAAATTTTAACCGATTTATTGCATTTATTTCATATTTTTCAAAAACATCTCCCAGGCTGTATTTTTGCACAGCGTGAGAGGCTTCACTCCATGTGACCGGCTGAGGCATACACTCTCGTGAGCTACGCTACACTGCCAAGATACTGTAGGAATTATGCCTTATAGATTTTCTATGCTTGACGAAACCGTCGAAACGCGCCGTCCGTGGCGCGGTTCTCCTGCCCATTACTGCTCACACCAGCAGTGTGACCAGTAACGATTACAGCCCATTAAAATTGCCTCTACGAGGCAGGGGCTGTAATCTGACAATAGTTGACGCATTGGCGCATAGCTTGACAGCATGGTGTCAAGCTTGCGTTTGAACAGCAACGATATATTACATCCCAGTGGCAGTTCATTTCTGTGTATCGTGTGCATAATTCAACAGTATCTAAGCAGCTTCGCTATTCGCTCACCCTGAGAGTATATTCGCCAGCCGTTCGTAGAGAATGAAGCCCCATCCTACTGTCAGCAAAGAGGAAGCAACCTCCGGGCTCTCGCCCAAAGATTGCTTCCTCTAATTTACATTTCACTACAATATTAGCTCACAAGCCATTTTTTACAGTTTCCTCATCAAAATCCACGCATTCAGCTATATCTTCTATTGAGTGACCTTTTTTCTGAAGTTTCAAAGCTGTTATTTTTGCCTGACGAATTCTGCCTTCTTCTCGACCTTTTTCTCTGCCTTCATTTTTCTGTTCTTCCCACGCCTTACACATATCAATCACCTCTTCTTTCTCATCTATGTCTATATCCGTTCCTGCAAACAGGTTGATTGCCTCGACTGTCTCTCTGTCCACATTGCTAAACTTCTCGTCATTCTGCAGCACTTCCTGCATTTTTTCCTTATCATAAGCATTCTGTAATACCTCGAAAAGCTGCCTGATTGAGGTTCTGAATCCTGTAAAGTCGGTTATCTCCCTCGGAGCCAGCAGGTTAATCCTATAATCCGGTATGAATGGCAGAAGCTCCTCGTCCACATCACCAAACATATCTGACAGCCTCCTTGGTCCATCCCATTCCTTTGTCCCGAGATACACTGTAATCGTAATTACTGGAATCAACTTATCCTCTTTCGTAAATCCCGAGAGAAATTCATCAGAAGTTGCGATATCCTTTTCCCTGCGGTGCTTTTTGGCTGTTTCCTTTACCTGATTGCCATATGCCATGACATCATAAAACATGTTTTTACCGGAATGGAATAGTGTATATCCGACTGATTTTCTACTCCTATCAGTACCACATATGATTTGCCGGTATATTTGATGCTGGCATTTTTGAAAATATCCCTCAGCTTCTGCACCGCTATGGTCTTTTGTCAAGCCCCAGTGCGGTCAGCACCTCTGTCGTGTCCCTTTCCTTAAGGTTTTCCGGCAGGATGACCTCTCTTCCTCCATACAGTATATTGTTGCACAGGTCAGCAAACCTGGCATTGTCAGCAAAGTATTCCTTTGCCATTGAGTCTTTTGCGCTCAATCCTTCTCCTCCTGTTTTCTTGTGTGAGCAGGAAAATCCGGTGCCAATGAGGGTACAGTAGTACAGTTTACAAGCTATACATGTGCTGTTCTTCTTTAATGTTTACGCACTGTATACAGTTCATCCGCCTTTTGACTACATTTTCTGTATTCTGTCTACATACGGCATTTCAATTTTCCTGCTGTTAATGGGTAATTAAAGCATTGAAAACTTCCATGTCCTTTGTAGAATGATGCGAAGTGGTCTGCCCTCTTCAAAGTGGTGCGCACCTGAAAAACTGTTATGTGGTGCCGCTTACAGAAATATAATGCTTTGAGTTGATTGTAGCATAGAGGTGGTGTTTTGTCATCACATTTTTTCTTTTTTGCCACAGCGTAAGGGGCTTTATCCCATGTGACCGGCTGGGCACACTCTCCCGCGTGAGCGAATAGCGAAGCTGCCTAGATACTGTTGAATTATGCACACGATACACAGAAATGCCCTGCCACGGATGGCAGGGCAAGGAGAACCGCGCCACGGACGGCGCGTTTCGACGGTTTCGTCGGGCATCGTAAATCTTTAAGGCATAATTCCTACAGTATCTTGGCTGCGTAGCGTAGCTCACGTGAGAGAGTGTGCACAAGCCATGGCTCATGGGATGAAGCCCCGTCCTACTGCCAGTACCTACAGTTGCTATGCCAGCTTCTTATTTTTCTCAAGAAGCTCATAGATTTTCTCAACATCATAATCCGGCTTCATTGACAATGCCGCTTCGTAAATTGGAGCGATAACCTCCTCTTTTCTTCCAGGTCATCTGCTATCTCTGCCACACTCTTGTCCTTTTGCAGCTTTTTTACAATCTGAGAAATTATCTTTTGTCTTTCTCCTAATTCTCGACCTTCTTCTCTGCCCTCTTCTCTGCCTAATTCTCTGCCCTCATTTTTCTGATCTTCCCATGCCTTACACATATCAATCACCTCTTCTTTCCCATCTATGTCTATATCCGTTCCTGCAAACAGGTTGATTGCCTCAACCGTCTCTCTGTCCACCTTGCTAAACTTTTTCATCATTCTGCAGCACTTCCTGCATCTTTTCTTTATCATATGCATTCTTCAGTACCTCGAAAAGCTGCCTGATTGATGTCCTGAATCCGGTAAAGTCTGTTATCTCCCTCGGTGCCAGCAGATTAATTCTGTAATCCGGTATGGATGGCAGAAGCTCTTCATCCACATCACCAAACATATCTGACAGCTTTCTTGGACCATCCCATTCCTTTGTTCCGAGATATACTGTAATCGTAATCACCGGTATCAGCTTATCCTCTTTCGTAAATCCAGAGAGAAATTCATCCGATGTTGCCGTATCCTTTTCCTTGCGGTGCTTTTTGGCAGTTTCCTTTACCTGGTTGCCATATGCCATGACATCATAAAACATGTTTTTACCGGAATGGCATAGTGTATATCGGACTGATTTTCTACTCCTATCAGTACGACATATGATTTGCCGGTATATTTGATGCTGGCATTTTTGAAGATGTCCCTCATCTTCTGCATCGCTATGGTCTTTTGTCAAGCCCTAGTGCGGTCAGAACCTCTGTCGTGTCCCTTTCCTTAAGGTTTTCCGGCAGGATAACCTCTCTTCCTCCATACAGTATATTGTTGCACAGATCCGCAAACCTGGCATTATCTGCAAAGTATTCCTTTGCCATTGAGTCCTTTGCGCTCAATCCTTCTCCTCCTGTTCTCTTGTGTGAGCAGGAAAATCCGGTGCCAATGATGGTACAGGGGTACAGTTTATGAAGTATACATGTGCAGTCCTTCTTTATGTTATCTATATGTTTACATTATGATTATCACACTGTATACAGTTCATCCGCCTTTTGACTACATTTTCTGCATTCTGTCTACATACGGCATTTCAATTTTCCTGCTGTTGATTGGTAATTAAAGCATTGAAAACTTCCATGTCCTTTGTAGAATGATGCGAAGTGGTCTGCCCTCTTCAAAGTGGTGTGCACCTGAAAAACTGTTATGTGGTGCCGCTTACAGAAATATAATGCTTTGAGTTGATTGTAGCATAGCGGCAGTTCTTTGTCATCATAATTTTTCTTTTTCCATACTTATATTTTTTCATACTGTTTCTGCACTGCACGCCTATCAGCCTGCATTCTGCCACAGTGCAAGGGGCTTTATCACGTGAGACCAGCTGGGGCACGCTTTCTCTCGTGAGCGAATAGCGAAGCTGCTTAGATACTGTTGAATTATGCACACGATACACAGAAATGCCCTGCCACGGATGGCAGGGCAAGGAGAACCGCGCCATGGACGGCGCGTTTCGACGGTTTCGTCGGGCATCGTAAATCTTTAAGGCATAATTCCTACAGTATCTTGGCAGTGCAGCGTAGCTCAAGCGAGAGAGTGTGCACCAGCCTGGGCTCAGGGGATTAAGCCCCGTCCTACTGTCAGTATCCCTTATCCAAAAAGAAGCAGCCTCTGTGCTCCCGCCCAAAGACTGCTTCATATTGATTATTTTTAATTTTCAACTGCTGCTATGCCAGCTTCTTATTTTTCTCGAGAAGCTCATAGATTTTCTCAACGTCATAATCCGGCTTCATTGACAATGCCGCTTCGTAAATTGGAGCGATAACCTCCTCTTTTTCTTCCAGGTCATCTGCTATTTCTGCCACGCTCTTGTCCTTTTGCAGCTTTTTTACAACCTGTGAGATTATCTTTTGTCGTTCTCCGATTTCCTTACCCTCTTCTGTTGCAACCTCTTCCCAGTAATCACTCACATTACACATCTCGCTCATCCTCCCTTCGAGTTCCATGCTCATTTTAAGTCCATAATCTTCTTCAAGTATCTTCTTTTTCTCGATAAACTCTGACTTTGAGAACAGCTCTTCCAGCATTCCTATGAGTTTATTCTTAGACTGCTTTTTATTTTTGTTGCTCTCGTCCGGACATTTATCAGTGCACCATTTAATTTGTCAATCTGTGGTATTTTCTTTATTTTACCATAAATCAGGCTGGATTTCATCCCAAATTCGATTATTGAATCCTCTGATTTTTCGTATCCATACATATCCATATAGTATATACGGATTTTAAATCATCATAATTTGAATTTACAAACTCCGTTCCCTTCTGCTCTGATATCATTCTGCCCATGTAATAGGCAATCCTGTTTTCCAGCCGGTAGCCCAGCTTTGATTTTTTGCTGCTCTTCTGGGCTTCAATATTGATGATAAATTCTCTTCTTTTTCCATTATAATACAAGGGAAATTTGATGTCGTAAATAATTTTTCCATCATCCTCATCAACTGACTCATTATTTACGTTCTGGATTTTAACTCCAAGCCTTTCCGGAAATCTTAGCATTACTGTCGGCTCACCAATGCACGGAATGATTTTCTCGGCTTCCATTTCCTTAAATTCCGGCACGAGCGCCTGAACTATATAGGCTGCTATCTGCGGATCTGCCAGAATACACTTCACGTAGTCGTCACTGGTTGCCTTGTCCTGCTCTATAGAGCTAAGAGTTCTGGACAAATTTGTCTTCACTTTTCTGTATATCATACACTTCTCCTGTTTCCACATGAAATCTGCATACATATCATTTTTATAGCCCCATTTTTTTGTGCATACATAATTTCAAATGATAATAACCCTTTATATTCCTCAAATAAATGCCCGCCACGCATAGAAACGAATAGACTGGTACTTTAGCTGATATTTATTTTTAACACACAATCGGATTTGTTGCTGACACAGCATGATAAATCAATGGGTAAAGAACATCCCCGAACCATGTATTCGAATTGTAGCCTATTGTATAACAGTTTTCAATGTATTTTTTCGCCACAGCGGAAGGGGCTTCATCACATAAGACCGGCGGGGGCACGCTCTCTCGCATGAGCGCATAGCGAAGCTGCCTAGCTACTGTTGAATTATGCACACGATACACAGAAATGAGCTCCCACGGATGGGAGCTCAAGGAGAATCGCGCCATGGACGGCGCGTTTCGACGGTTTCGTCAAGCATAGATACCCTATAAAGCATAATTCGTACAGTATCTTGGCAGTGCAGCGTAACTCAAGCGAGAGAGTGTGCACAAGCCTGGGCTCAGGGATTAAGCCCCGTCCTACTGCCAATGTCTCTGCACCAAAAAGCAGCCTTTGAGCTTCACACTCAAAGTCTGCTTTTTTTATTTTATAAGCTGTCCATAGCCTGATACATGGAAAGCATAGGAGCCATAACGGCTGCCACAAGTACACCAACAATAAGTGCCAGAACAAGGATAATCATTGGCTCGATAGCTGCCATAACTGTCTGGGTAGCCAACTCAACTTCCTCATCATAGTAGTCTGCCAGTCGGGTAAGCATGCCTTCCAAGTCACCGGTCTCCTCACCAATTCGCGTCATGTGTGAAACCATAGGTGGAAACAATCCACACGCAGTGATTGGCTCAGACAGTGGAACACCCTTACTTACTTCTTCCCTTGCATTTTTCAGGGCTTTTTTGTAAAGCGCATTCTTCATGGTGTCAGCAGTGATGCCAAGGGCTTCAATCATCGGAAGTCCGGAGTACACAAGTGTTGAAAGTGTACGCGCATAGTTACTGGCCGCTGTCTTGATGTTTAGCTTTCCGAAAACCGGAAGCTTTCTTGCGAGATTACCAAAGAACATCTACTGCTGTCAGTCTGCTTATAAAGCTTGATGGCTATAACAATTGCTGCTATGACAGCAATCACAATATACCAGTATCCGGTGACAAAATCACTCATCGCAACAACTGCCTTTGTGATGCCCGGAAGCTCTGTTCCCAGGTCATTGAACATCTCTGAGTAGCTTGGGATGACCTTTACAAGCATTACAATAACAACCGCAATAGCTACAATCACAACGATAATCGGATAAACTGCCGCTTTTTTTATCATGCCGTTAAGCTTTGCTGATTTTTCGAAGTGTGCAGACATTCTGTCAAAAGCTACATCAATCTTGCCGGATGCTTCTCCTGCCGCAACCATGCTCACCATGATGTCAGGGAAAACATTCGGGTATTTTTTAGACCATCCGAGAGAGGCTCACCTTTTTTGAATCTCGGCATGAACACCTCTGATAGCTTTCGCCATAACCTTATTCTCAGTCTGATCGGATAACATATCCAGCGTATCAAGAATCGTAACACCGGCATTGACCATACTGGTGAACTGGCGGCAGAATACCGATAGATCTCTCGGCTTTACCTTTCCTCCTACACTGAATGAGATTTCCTTGGTCAGTGCTGTTGCCTTGGTGAGGCTTATGACCATGTTGCCATCCATCTTAAGCTTATTTTTTGCCTCTGCTTCTGACTCGGCTACTATATTTCCTTTTCTTTCTTTTCCGCTCTGGTCTATAATCTGATATGTCCAGTCAGCCACTTTCTTCTCCTCCTTATACCTATTCTGTGCAACCTCCAGATAAATTAAATCATAATTTATTAAGACTCCACAACATTATACCATAACAGTAAAATACATACGATTATGCCATCAATAGTAAAGGTGTACACGGCTAGCCATGCTTACCGGATCATGTGCATATGCAACTGCAGTCTCCGGCGCTATAAGGCCCTGGCTGTAATACTGTAAAATACAGTCATCCATCATCATCATACCCTCTCTCTTTGAGGTCTGTATGATAGATGGAATCTGAAATGCTTTTGCCTCACGAATTAAGTTTCTGATGGCATTGTTTGCAAGTAGCACCTCAAATGCTGCAATTCGTCCGCCATTTACCATTGGAAGCAGATGCTGTGCAACAATTCCCTCTAAAACTCCTGAGAGCTGCACTCGTATCTGTTGCTGCTGGTGTGGTGGAAAAACGTCAATCATACGGTCAATTGCGTCGGATGAACTGTTGGTATGCAGTGTAGAAAATACAAGATGTCCTGTCTCCGCCGCTGTAATGGCTGTAGATATAGTTTCAAGATCTCGCATCTCTCCTACAAGTATTACATCCGGATCCTGTCGCAGTGCAGCTCTTAGGGCTGCAGCATATGAGAGTGTATCCTTTCCAACCTCTCGCTGTGCCACTATAGAGCGGCGCCTTGAGTGCAGGTACTCGATAGGATCTTCAAGCGTGATTATATTTTTGGAATCTCTTGATGCAATGACATCTATAAGACTTGCCAATGTGGTCGACTTACCACTTCCTGTAGCTCCTGTCACGAGGACAAGTCCTCTCATCTTTGTGGTGAGATTGACAACCGACTGTGGTATGCCAAGCTGCTGCGGTGTAGGCACATCATATGAGAGAATACGAAGTGCTGCTGCATATGAACCTCTCTGTCTGAACACATTGGCTCTGACTCGTGAAAAGCCCTCCACCGAAAAAGCAAAATCAAGCTCTCCATTTTTCTTTAGCACATCTTTAAGCTCCTGCGGGACAATTGGAGAAAGCAGGTTGTCCGTCTCAACATTGGAAAGAACCTGATTTCCCTGCGGTACAAGCATTCCGTCAATTCTAAGCATAACCGGATTTCCCGGTGCGATATGTATATCCGATGAGTTCTGTTGCTGCGCTGCTTTTAAAATGTCTACTATCTGCATTTTCTTTTCCCCTTAGTTTTCAAACGTGGTCTTTAACATTTCCTGGAATGAAGTAACTCCTTCGAGTACAAGCTTCTCTGCACTCTGTCTAAGTGTATGCATGCCCTCATCACATGCAGCCTTGTTTATATCCTCTATATCAACACCTTTTGAAATAAGTGACTTTAGCTTTGGTGTTATGGTCATTATCTCATATATACCGATTCGTCCCTTGTAGCCTGTATTGGCACATTTTTCACAGCCACATGGCTCATAAATCTTTACCGGACGGAACGCCGGTATATTCATAAAGGCCTTTTCCTCCTCTGTCAGCAGATGCTCTCTCTTACATGCCGGACAAAGTCTTCTTACAAGTCGCTGTGCAATGATTCCCTTTACCGAATCCGCAAGCAGATAACTTTCAACTCCCATGTGCTCCAGTCGTGAAATAGTACTTGCCGAGCTGTTGGTATGCAGTGTGCTGACCACAAGATGTCCTGTGATTGACGCCTGTACTGCAATCTGTGCTGTCTCCTGATCTCGAATCTCACCAATCATAATGATGTCCGGATCCTGTCGCAGAATGGAACGAAGTGCTGATGCAAATGTCAGGTCAGCTTTATTATTTACCTGTACCTGGTTTATTCCGTCTATATTGGCCTCGACCGGATCCTCAACTGTGATGATATTTACATCCTCCTTGTTGAGCTCTGAAAGTGCCGTGTAAAGCGTGGTTGACTTACCACTTCCTGTAGGTCCTGTAACAAGGATGATACCGTTTGTATTCATCAGTATATGATCAAAGGCCTTAAGCTCTTCGTCTGAAAATCCCAGCTCCTTTTTTATCTCTTGTAAGTGCCTTTTTCTGCGCAAGTCGCATAACGCATTTCTCACCGAATACTGTCGGAAGGATTGATACTCGGATATCATACTCTATCTTGTCTATCTCCATAGTGATACGGCCGTCCTGCGGCTTACGTTTCTCGGAATCCATACCACCTATAATTTTAAGTCGTGTAATAATTGCAGAAAGCAGATGTATACTATATGCTGCCTTCTCATAAAGCGCACCATCTATTCTGTATCGCACCCTGACTTTATTTTCCAGTGCCTCTATATGTATATCTGAGGCCCTGAGTCTGGCTGCCTGCTCAATGATAGAGTTGACAAGTAAAACTACCGGCGAATTGTTGACATCCTTGCTGGTAGCTTCCTCAGCCTCGGCATTTTTCTGCTCACGCTCTTTTCTCTCCCTCGCATACTCCTGAGCCGCTTTCATAGCCTCTGTATCACCGTAATATTTGTCAAGCGTCAAAAGTATGTCTCTGCCTGTCGCTACTGCAGGCTCAGCCTGTAGATTGGTAACAATTGAAAAATCATCAAGCGCAACCATATCCATAGGATCAGCCATGGCCACATGCACTACATTGGCATTATTCTTGTCAAATGCATATGGTATCATAACATGCTTTCTAAGCACTGTCTCACTGACAAGGTTTTGCACCTCCTCAGGTATGTTGATTGCGCTCACATTAACAAGCTCCAGTCCCAGCTGCTGTGACAATGCCTTTGCTATCTCAAGCTCATTGGTGAATCCAAGCTCAATGAGTGTTTCTCCTATCTTCTTATGCTTTTCTTTGGCTATAGGCAGAGCCTTTTCCAGCTGCTCCTGAGTAATTACATTTTCATTTATAAGCATATCACCGATACGCTTTTTTCTCTCGTCTAAAAGCCATAGTGGCTCCCCCTCTTTCATCATTTAGTAAAATACTACCATTATGATGGCTGTATTTCAAGGGTATTTATATAAAATATACAATAAATTTATTTCAAAACTAAAAAGTAACGATTCCGAGTGCCTGCAGCAACAGTATAAGCAGGAATGCCGGTGCAATAAATTTAACCATGATTATATAAAGCCCTTTTCTGGTGAATTTGCTGCCTCCGCGTGTCACCTCATCTATTATTACCTTTGGACTTACTATCCAGCCAACGAGGATACATGTGGCAAGTGCAACGATTGGCATAAGCACATTGTTGCTGACATAGTCCATTATATCAAGTATCTGTCCGACTGTGCCGTTTGGAAGCTTAACCTCCATATAGAGCTTATTGTAGCCAAGGCAGACTATTATCTCTGCAATCAGACCATATACCGTGACTAAAATTGCGCTTTTTCTGCGGCTCCAATGAAATCTGTCTATAAGACTCGATACAATAGCCTCCATAATTGATACAGACGATGTGACTGCTGCGAATGCAACTATCATGAAGAATATCAGTCCAACAATATCTCCTGCTATTCCCATTTCATTAAATACCTTTGGCAGTGATATAAACATAAGCCCCGGTCCTGCTGACATGCCGTCTCTGCCCATAAATACATATACTGCCGGAATGATCATAAGGCCTGCAAGGAATGCAACAAGAGTATCAAAAATCTCGATCTGGTTGATTGAGCCCATGAGCTTTGATTCCTTCTTGACATACGAACCATATGCAACCATGATTCCCATAGCCACACTAATTGAGTAGAACAGCTGACCGAGTGCATCAACAAATACTGTGACAAGCTTTTGCATTGTAAGCCCCTTGAAGTCAGGAACCACATATATCTTAAGACCCTCAAGACCACTTCTTGCTGCGCCTGATGCATCCTTATAATTGAGCGTCAATGAGAAAATACCGATTGCAAAAATAAGCACAACAAGGATAGGCATGAGCACCTTGCTGAAGCGCTCGATACCTTTATTGACTCCGCCAATGACAACTGCTGCTGTTATAAGCAGATAAACCACTCCAAATATGATTGGTGCCCACTGGCCTGTGATAAAGCCTGTGAAATATCCATCCGCAACCGCATTTTTACCGCTTCCTGTAATGAAAAGTGTAAAGTATTTTAAAACCCATCCACCTATAGTACAGTAGTAAGGCAGAATAATAGCCGGTACTATACATGCAAGCACACCGATAAACTTGCCCTTTGGATTGATAAGACCATACGCGGTGAGCGGTCCCTGTCCTGTCTTACGTCCTATTGCAATCTCAGTGGTAAGCAATGCAAAGCCAAAGGTCAGAACAAGTATCAGATACACCAGCAGAAAAAAGTCCTCCTCCGTCCTTTGCTGCCAGATACGGAAACCTCCATATATTTCCAAGTCCTACCGCACTGCCGGCTGCCGCAAGAACGAACCCAATGTTGCCGGAAAAAGTGCTTCTTGATTTTTCTTTCATTTTCTACTGTCTCCTTAATATATTATATAATTTAATTTCGATTTTATATGGACATTGTTTCCATTTACAAATCTAATATACCTATTATAATCATCTAGAGTACTTTTTGCAACGGTTGATATTATTTATTCTTGTGTGGTAGGACATGGCAGGTGTCGTGAGTGCTACGCTACACTGTCAAGATACTGTAAGAATTCTGTCACAGCGTAAGGAACGTAAGCCCCGGGTACCGCGGGCGCACACGTACTCCCGCCGGAGCGCATAGCGAAGTGGCTTAGATACTGTAGAAATTATGCCCACAAGACGCAGAAACGCCCCTGCATGGACGCAGGGGCGAGGAGAACCGCGCCACGGAAGGCGCGTTTCGACGGTTTCGTCAAGCATAGAAACCCATCAAGCATAATTTCGTACAGTATCTTAGCCACGCAGCGTAGCGACGGCAGGAGTACGTGTGCGCCCGTGGTACCCAGGGCTTGCGTTCCGTACTATTTATTGTCCTAAATAAGGTTCTTGATTCCCTCTGTTAAACGCTTTGCAACTCTCACATTGTTCATAGTGTAAAGATGGATTCCCTCCACATCATTAGCTAAAAGCTCAATTATCTGACTCTCGCAGTAAGACATTCCGGCATCAAAAAGTGCAGCCTTGTTGTCTCCGTATCTGTGCACAATCTTCTGGAACTTCTCCGGGAACTTTGCTCCGCACATTGTGACCATTCTCTGAATCTGAGCCGCATTGATACAAGGCATGATGCCGGGATAACCGGCACATTGATACCTGCAAGCCTGCAGTCCTCAGCAAAATTGAAGAAGGTATCATTGTCAAAGAAAAGCTGTGATAAAAGAAGCTCTGCTCCTGCATCAACCTTTTCTTAAGATTCTTAATATCATCTACCTTATCAGCTGCCTCCGGATGGATGTCCGGGTAGCATGCACCTGCGATACAGAACTGATCGCCTGTGGTATCCTTTATGTACTTAATAAGGTCGCTTGCATGGAGAAAATCCTCCTTTGCAGGCACGTTCGGATTTCTATCTCCTCTTAAAGCCAGGATATTCTCAATGCCCTCATATGAAAGCTGTCTGGTGAACTCATCTATCTCTGCCTTGTTATAGCACAGACATGTAAGGTGCACGACCGGCTCCACATTGTACTGGTTCTTGATTTTCTTCGCAATCTCGATAGTCTTGTTATTGTTTGAGCTGCCGCCTGCGCCAAATGTCACGCTGATGTACTCAGGATGACAATCACAAAGTATCTCAAGCATCTCATCTATATTTTTGAAGTCTTCCTCCTTCTTTGGTGGAAATATCTCAAAGGAGAGCGACTGTGGTTTGTTTGTATGTATCTGTGTAATCTTCATGTTATCCTCCGGTATATATGGTTATTCAATAATTTTTTAATTTTTATATTCCATATATTACTGTAGTTTTTTGTCATTGTAAAATATATTTTTCTTTTTAGTTTGTCATAAATAAAATCTATATCAAAACTTGCTGAGTATTTGATTTTTTTTATATGAGGTGATATAATGGGCGAAGCAAATCAAAAAGAGGTTTCACAATGAAAAAATAGATTTTGATAATGATTCAATAAAGAAAAATATATTGCAGGCTGCTCTGCCCATGCTGGCAGCCCAGATTCTAAGCCTGTTGTACAATATAGTAGACCGCATATACATTGCCCGCATACCGGATATGGGAACCACTGCACTCGGTGCTGTGGGGCTTTGCTTTCCTATTATAATGCTGACAATCGCTTTCTCCAATCTCTTTGGAAGCGGTGGTGCTCCGCTTTTTTCAATAAAAAGAGGCATGAGTGATGACAGAGCCGCCAATACTATAATGAATACGAGCTTTACAATGGTCTGCACATTCGCAGTCGTTTTTACAGCTTTGTGCATGATTTTTGCAAAGCCTCTTTTAATCGTGTTTGGCGCATCTGAAAATGCTCTCAAATACGCTCTGCCATACCTGCTCATTTATTTGATAGGAACACTCCCATCCATGATTTCAACCGGCATGAATCCCTTTATCAACGCTCAGGGCTACTCCACTACCGGCATGCTGTCTGTTGCAATCGGAGCCGTTGCCAATCTGGTTTTAGACCCGCTTTTTATATTTGGATTTAATTTCGGTATCAAAGGAGCAGCTATTGCTACGGTCATCGCACAAATACTGTCTGCTCTCTATGTGCTTCACTTTCTTAGGAAAAAGGCTGAGCTTTAAGGTGCGCCTTATGACACTCTCTGAATTTGGTGAAAACACGCGCTATGCAAAGGACATCATAAGCCTTGGAACCTCCGGCTGTGTCATGCAGCTCACAAACAGCCTGGTATCTATATGCTGCAACAATGTGCTTTCAGTGACCGGTGGCGATTTGTACATATCGGTAATGACCATCGTATCAAGCATCAGGCAGATGGTCGAGACTCCAATTTATGCAATTGTGGAGGGTTCATCTCCTGTTTTAAGCTACAACTATGGCGCCAAAAGGCCGGCCCGGGTGAGAAAATCTATTTTCACTATGGGACTGCTCGTGCTTCTATATACAGCTGTCATGTGGAGTGTAATCATACTTGCCCCTCATGCCCTGATTGCTATTTTCAGTTCCGATTCCACCCTTATGGATGATGCGGTGAAGGCTTTGAATATCTACTTTGCCGCATTTATTTTTATGGATCTGCAGTACATCGGACAGACCGTCTTCAAATCCCTGAATAAGAAGAAGCACGCCATCTTTTTCTCCCTGCTGCGCAAAGTATTCATCGTCGTGCCGCTGACATATATTCTGCCTTACTCCTTTGGTATGGGAACCGACGGTGTGTTTATGGCAGAGCCTGTATCAAACGTGATTGGCGGAAGCATCTGCTTTGTAACCATGCTTGGCACTGTGCTACCTGTGCTTCGCAGAATGGAGCAGTAATTACAGCATCTCATCAATGCAGATGCCGTAGCCTCCGGTCGGATCATCGACAAACACATGGTGACTGCTCCTATTATTTTACCATCCTGTATGATAGGGCTTCCGGATGTGCCCTGCACTATGCCACCGGAGAGCTCTATCAGCCTGTCGTCTGTCACCTTAAGCTCCATTCCCTTGTTTGTATCTGTCGCTTTTTTATCTATATTTGTTATTTCCAGATTATATTTTTCAAGTTTTCCTGATATTTCCGATATCATCTGTGCACTGCCTGTGTGTATCTCATCCTTGCCGGCAACCGGATAATACGTATCCTCTGCGGCATATTCCGACAATTCATCGCTGTCAAGCTGTCCGTAAATTCCCAGATTACTATTGCAGTCAAGTGTGCCTATATGGCTTTTTTTTTTGCCAAAATATACCACTCCTCCTAGCTCGCCCGGCGCGCCGGATTTTCCCTTTTTGATTTTTGTAAGCTTCATGCTGTACAAATCACCACTGTTTGCATACAAGAGATTGCCGCTTTGCGTTCCGTCTCCTATTCCATGTCCCAGCGCTCCAAAACGGCCGTCCTTTGTATAATAAGTGATAGTACCGATTCCTGCCAGATCGTCCTTCACCCATATTCCCATATAGTATCTGCCATCATCCATCCTGACAGGCGTGATATCCGCTGACATTTTCTCACCGCCTCGAAGAAATTTAATGTTTACGGTACTTTTATCTTCATTACTTTCATCTTCATGCCTTTCATCATATTCCTTCATGATATCATTCACAGATCCTCGTCTGTCACCTCCGTCGTATTCACTACAAGCACTCCTCTGTCTGCTCATATATACCGGTCCAGCCTGCACAGGCATATACGCCCCTCAACACTTATTCCATCACTTATTTTATCTGTCTCTTCATAATCTCTGTCAGTTGATGCTGCTCTGTGATGTCTTGATCGGTTCCGCCTGCCTGTTTTCACCGTTTCCGCCGTTTTCATTTTCACCATTCTCGCCCGAATCAGCCAATACACTGGCCGCTCCGGAAGCCCTGTCGCATATCTTCATAACATAAAAAAGCTATACTTCCACTGCTGCAGCCAGCGTGACACTCTCAAATCACTTTCCGTGAAAAACTTCGCATACTATTACCTCCATTTGGATTAGTATCTGTAAATTTTTCTTTTATTCTTTTAATATCTTATTATCTCATTCTAACTATTCCAAATTATTTTGAGCAAAAACCAGTATAGTTTGACAGTTTAGGTGTTTTCCTATATAATTTCTGATATATTTTATATGTTTATTATAAATTTCACATATTATTCTTTACGTTGTTAGTTACAAATAAATATTGTAATAGCTTTATAATTCTTAAATCACCATTTAATAAAGGAGGATTCCAGCGAATACATACTTTCTC
>VOFG01000120.1_pt1 | contig 30000 bp, 50 predicted proteins | sample 5384171 | NCBI WGS metagenome assembly VOFG01 (sample SAMN12384726, study PRJNA508395) | human gut metagenome | isolation source: healthy gut F | host: Homo sapiens
TTGCCTTCTTCATCGTCCCATTTGTAAAGTACGAAATCAGCATCTTCATTAATAGGACGTCCTAAATCATAAGTCTCGCCATTCACGCCACAAGCCAAAACATCTTGTGCCAAACGCGAACTGATACTTTCTGCAATCTGTAAACCGTTCACTCCTTCATTATATTCACGAACAGAGCCATCGGGAAATTTTATCTTTATCATAATATGATGATGTTATATTTTCATAATGAGAACAGCAAAAGTAACGAAATCTTTTGAGTTTTCTATTTTTATCAAAAAATGTTATTCTGTCTAATCCGTGAAGCGCTTGATCACGTTGTAAGCAGAAACAACTCTAGTTCACCGGCCTTGCTCAAATCTGAGATTCCTTATTATTACCCAGGAAAATATGCGTAAGTCCCCGGTTGAAATAAGCGTCAGCAAAGTCCGGAGACAATTTGAATCGCCTTATCGTAATCGACAATCGCAGCCCTGTAATCTTTCAGCATAGCCGCCACATTGGCACGGTTATAATAAGCGTAAACGAAGTCCGGAGCCAGAGTTATCACCTTATCCAGGTCCTTTCTGACAACTTCATAATCCACCGCACTCACTTCCTTGACAGCAGCGCCACTCGGCATATCCGCTTCGGCAGCCTGTTCAGCCTTCTGATATTCCAGTTGTTTGCAACGAATCAGTGCACGCATGAAATAGGCCGGGAAGAAATCTCCGTCCAGCAATATCGCCTGAGTCAGGTCGGCAACCGCACTGGAGAAATCCTGTACCAGATAAAGTCAATGGCACGGGCAAAACGCTTCGAGCACTCTTGTCATCGTCCACAATAGCCGATGTATGCGCATCAATCAGGGCAAAATGGAATTTCACCTGTTCTTCCGTCAGCGGGGCCTCCATATTTGTAATACGGATACGCTTCGGAAGTACATTCGACAGATTCAGGTCTTCAATAAACTTATGGAAATTCACCGAACGCTTCACTTCGCTCGACTTTTCATAATAAGTCAAGGCAAACATCGGTTCCAGTTTTATGTTCACATTCTTATCCTGTACGCGTCCGCGATAATCACTTGTATAGCGTTGATCCGCTTCAGAATCATCGGCAATCACAATCTTGCGATAGTTGTTCATGTTCTTGTCAGACTTCTTACGAGTTTTTCCTTCCTCGCTTTCGTCACCGTTCTCGCCGCTCTGGTTTTCTTTATCTTTATTCTGATTCTGGGCAACGTCTTTGTTCGTCCCTCCATTCTGCTTGTCAAAGCTGAGCCTTCAACAGTTTGAAGTCATCCTGTTCGGCCCCCTTCTTGTCGCCGATCTTCTTGCGGGCTTCCGCACGATGATAATATCCTGCGAGGAAGTTCGGATACTGGTTGATAACTGTCGTATAGTCTTTGATAGCGCCCCGGTAATCTCCCGTCTGAGCACGAAGCAACGCACGGTTAAAGATAGCCATCATATTATCAGGTTCCATCTGAATCACAAAATCGAAGTCCTCGATAGCACGGTTGTCATCCCCGACACGGGCACGAAGCAAACCACGGTTATAATGCCCGATAAAGTTATTGGGATCAATATCCAAAGCCAGGTCATAATCGCTCATAGCACCCCTCAGATTATTCTGATGGAATCTGGCCAAAAGCACGGTTTATATAATTACCCGCGTTCTTCGCGCTCAGATGAATCGCACGGTCCAGATCCGATTCCGCTTCTGCATAGTTGGACTGCTGCAAGCGGACAATAGCCCTTGCCGACCATGCGTCCGGATCATACTTATCCAGTTCGAGAGCCGTATTAAAGTCCTTCAGTGCCGCAACCGTATCCTTCTGCTGCAAAGAAACCTCTCCCCTCATCAGATAAGCACGTGTATAGCGCGGAGAAACTTTCAGCAAGCTCTCCAAATCCTCCTTGGCTGCGTCATAATCCTTTTTCTGAATATGAGACAAGGTCAGATTGTGCCACAAGGTGATGTTTTCCGGATCATAATGCAATGCTTTCTGATAATCCTCAATCGCCCCGTCGAATTTACTCTGACGAATCCGTGCCAGTCCACGAACCTGATATGCACCTACTACAAACGGATTCCGTTTGATAGCCTCGTCACAATCCGCTTCCGCTCCTTGATAATCCTCCAGATTCACCTTTGCCAGCGCCCTGAAAAAATAAGGCTCATACAAATATGGCTTCGCATTAATTACCTGGTTGAAATACTGAATAGAAAGCACGTAGTCCTCAAAATACAGCGCATTGCGGGCAATAGTCATCACCCGCCCGTATTAATCTGAGCACAAACCAGTGTGGGGAACAGCAATAAAACTGTTAGTATTCTTTTAATCATTGATATTTTATGCTTGTAAACGAAACAAAAATAATGCTTTTCGCTTACTTAACAGGGATATAAACGTTTTTTATCTTTATTTCACCTGTTTCATCTTATATGAACTACGCGCTTTTCCTTTCAGCATCGTATTTAATTTTCCTCTTATCATTTGTTTGCGTAATGGCGAAAGGTGGTCGATAAACATCTTTCCGTCCAGATGGTCGAACTCATGCTGCATCACCCTTGCCAGATAGCCTTGCACCACTTCATCATGCTCTACAAAGTTCTCGTCCATGTATTTCACACGGATCTTATTTCCTCTTTGCACAGACTCATGAATGCCGGGCAGACTCAGACAGCCTTCTTCCATACTGACTTCCTCCCCACCCACTTCGATGATATGAGGATTGATATGTTTTATTAAAATCCTTAAATTCCGGATAGTCTTCCGAAAGGGTCTAATGTAATCGTAACGACACGGATAGGCAAGCCGATCTGTGGAGCAGCCAGTCCCACGCCATCGGCGTGCACCATTGTTTCAAACATATTCGCGATCAGGCTCTTTCAGGTTCGATACTCCGGGGTTATGTCCTCTGCCACCTTTCTCAAAACAGGCTGCCCGTATACATAAATAGGTAAAATCATACTTTATACTCTACTAAAAAATTAAATTATTCTCTGTCTTATTATTAAAAACGTTTACTCTCCAAATATGTTTGCAGAATAATAGTGGCACTTATCTCATCCACCAATGCTTTGTTTTGCCGGTCTTTCTTTTCAGTCCGGCTTCCAGCATCGTACGGTGTGCGAGAACAGATGTGAAACGTTCGTCCACATATTCTACAGGAAGTTCCGGGAAACGTTTCTTTAATGAACGAACAAAGGGTTCGATGTTCTTCATATTTTCCGAAGCTTTCATTATTCATCTGCTTGGGCAATCCTATAATAATCCGCTCTACCGGTTCTTTTGCCACATACCCACCGATAAAGTTCAGAAGTTCATGCGTGGGTACAGTTGTCAACCCGTTTGCAATCAGTTGCAACGTATCGCTCACAGCTATCCCTGTGCGCTTCCTTCCATAATCTATAGCTACTATTCTGCTCATATGGGGTACAAAAATACAAAAAAGACGCTTTCCCCGCGAAAGGAAACGTCTCTTTTATTCTATTATTTCAACTGTGGATTATTCTTCCACGATAGCAACACGGCTCAACTTAGCGTCATCGTAGAACATATTGCCTACACCACCCCTTGTAATCAACCTTCAGTTGAGAAGCAGGTACACCGAATTCATTCACCATCAGGTCACGTACAGCTTCAAATTGCTCTCTTCTTACTTAACTTCATGTTGTACTCTAGCAGAACCAGTACCCTTGTCAGCATATCCTGTAACAGTAAATGTCTTTTCCGGATTAGCTTTGATACCCTTAGCCATTGCTTCGATGTTCATGTACTCTCTCTTGCTGATGTTGCTCTTACCAATGTTGAATACAACAACCAGACGTGGAACGAATCCGCCTTCTTTCTTAACGATTACTTCCGGCTTCTTGTTGCGTGCTTCAACCAAGTCACGTTTCAGAGATTCGTTTTCACCCTTCAGAGAGTTCAGTCTGTTTCTCATGTCGTCCAACTGGCTTTCCGGTACCATCGGTACAGTAGGAACAGCGTTGAATCCGCGTTTTTGAACTTGTAAGTTACACCTACAGTTACACCGGCCATACCTTCTTTAGAAGTTCCGCCGAATGCATCCTTCATCAAAAGGCCACGCAATTCAAAGGTTGATATCCCAAGCATCCGATACACGGAAGCGGTTGATCAAACCGGCATTGATACCTAAGTTTTGTTGATGAGGTTCTGACCAAGAAAGAGCCACACCTGCACCTACATAAGGAATGAATGAATAAAGACGATCCTCGTTGTAACCGCAGAACATGTTAGAAAGGTTGAAGAGAACATCACCATGGAAGTTAGCCATGTTCCATTTCTGCTTGTAGTAACCGTTAGAATACTTGCCACCTTTTGTATACAAGTCATTAGCACTAGGAGCACGCTCCCTTAGCTTGAAGACCGTTGTATGCAACACGCAATCCGATACCCGGAGTAAACCATTTACCTACGGCAATATCAAGTGCCGGAGCAATGCGTTTTCCGAAATCCGCTTTACCGTCGTTGTCGCCAAAGTACATTTGACCACCAACGCCACCACTAATGAACCAATTGACCCCAAAACGATTAGTCTCTACAGTGTAGGCTTTACCTTCTGTTTTTCCTTTTTTCCTGAGCAGACAGGCACACAGAAGCCCCTACCATTAAAATAAACAATAAACCCTTTTTTCATCTCAATTTATTTTAGTAAATAATATAATGCAGTTTGTGTTACGCTATAACCACAACTCTACAGGCTCTAAATCTTAAACAAAGAGATATAAATCTCTACCCTTTTTTTCTTTAAATTTAGTGCAAATATAGATATTTATTGTAATACACACAAAAAACTCGTAAAAAAACATTTCTTCGTGATATTTATATGGGATGATAAAAGTGTTGGATAGCCTACAAAGGGTATAGCCAACATTTTTGAAAGAAAAATAAAAGCAAAAAAATAACCAATGATAATCTATATCATTGGTTATCCCTTATTTTTTCCGCTACCTTAATTAATATACCAGTTTTACATTATCAATCCACAATGAATTTCCGGGTGAACCGACGTAGGCTCCGCCATGACTGGATGTGAACTGGAGATACAGATGAGTCGGCTCATCATTTTCATCCCCCATGCCACTTCGTGGATAGGCACGCTTTCACCTTTGCTGTTGACTGTATAGTTCTCAGTCACCTGCAGACGCATCATGTGAGGTTTATATTCGGGACGGCTGGTAATGTCTCCATACATAATTTCATACGTGGCATTATTCTTCCAGTCGGTAGAGTGATAGTAATAAGTCACCAACGTTCCGATACGCTTGGCATAAACATTTCCGTTGGCATCCTCCCAGCGTTTCTGCAAAATAAAATAGCAGCCGGATAATCCTTGCCTGCTACATCTGTAATTTTACTGAAACCGGTAGCACGTATACGTTTTTCCCTGTCGGACATCTTCACTTTATAGTCAAACTGAAGGGCAACCGGCTTCTTGGTAAACGGAATCCCCGTCTGAAGCATCTTCTGCGGGTTCTTGGTACCCTTGGATCGGTTCGTGCACAGATCCCGTAAAGATAGAGCCGGCAGCCAATACGGTTATATTGACAAGCCCCAGTACCTTCACACTCTCCATACGCGTATCCAGGCGTGCACAGTAACCGTCTCCCCCGTTTCTCCGGAAAAACCGACGTATTTGTCTTGGTAATACCTGCCACTTTCGCCATCACATTCGAAGTCGCCCACGGTGAGCCACCCATATTCTTATACACCTGATCTCCCTTAATTACAGTCGTCGGACCAATCTCACACATTCTTCGTGTTCCCTCCGATAATCCCCCGACTCTTTTATCTGGCGGTCCACCCATTGGTCCATATCCCCGAAGGGGAGCATCTCCACTTTATGCTGCGCCATCAAAGACAAGGAAGAAAAAAAAATGCAACGAAGCCTGTCAGAAACAGGCGATGAACCATTTTCTTAATCATCAATACTTATCCTTTCTTTTATAAATTATAGTTCCATTGTTTCAAAGCAAAATCCCAGTTTTCCTCTACCAATCGAATCGTCCGGTCATCATATTTATACTTATTCTTCTTATATCCCTTCTTGCCGCCGACATATTTTCGATATCTCCTTGTGCTTCGGCGAAGCCGGGGGATAGAAAGTGACTTATAAATATTCTCCGTCATTCCCATCGCATCCGCTTCAAAGTCTTCAAACTTCACTTCGATCAGATTGCCTTCCGGAATGAATTTCTTATCCGATTCATACTTATGATACAGGCTTTTGCATAAATAGAAAGGATATTCTCCTCCAATTGTTCATTGCTGACATCCTCCAGTTTCAGAGGCTGGATTGTATTTGTAAAGAAACTGCGTGTAGATTCAAATACCGTATACGGATTACGCATCAGGTAGATAAACTTGGCGTTCGGGAACATTTTCACCAATTCTTTCACCCTGCCCGTATGAGGAGGGTTCTTGCTGAGGAATTGCGTACCCTTGGTGTTCCACAAAGAAATCTTGATCAATTTCGTGAATACCTCTTCAAACACTTTCAGTTCTTTGTCCGTGATATCATCAAACAGCAGATACTTGTCCGCATATTCCTGTTGATATTTCGGCAGGAACCAGAAATTATAATAGGTATACGGCATCATGTTCGACAATGCAAACTCTTCCTCCTGCGGAAGATCCACTGCCAGCTCCATATTATCCGTCGGACGCTTGTCCGGCATCAGCCAGCTCATATGCTTCTTGAAGAAAGGCTGTCCCCACATCATCAGATGCGGGAATACGGTCTGATAAGTTGTGTTATACCCAAAATGCTTGTCGCAGGAGAACACGTTATGTACAAAAGTAGTTCCACTCCGCCAGTGTCCCAGAATGAATACCGGATCATGTTCCAACGGCTGGTTGGCCAACAACTTTTCGTAGCGTTTATCCTGCAATGCAGCCAACGGAGAAAGCAGGCGGCACACCGCTTTCGTCAACCGGTACTTGCCTTTATAAGCAGCATCAATATCACGGCCGGCAGTGATTGCCTTAAACGTTTTCCAGTCGGCACCTACCAGCGTATTAATCGGAAGTTTATTAAATTCAAGTAATCCCATCGTTCTACATTTTATTTAATCACTTTTATGGAGAGTCCCTGGCGTTCCAGTTCCTTCACGACTTTTTCTATGGCGGCGTGATGTTCCGGGGCAATGTCCAGTTTCGACAAATCCAGTACGGGGATGTCATCCGTGGCAGCCATATCTTTCATTTCCACCCGGTCGATAATCATACCTACGGCAGAGGTATTATTCGTAATCGGATCGATCAGGATAAAAGAACCGCAAGATTTATTCTTTTTTATAAGGATCGAAGAAAAAGCTCCTTGGCAGTAGTCAGCACAACACGGGCGATCTGATTGAGCTGCAATGGCAAATTGTCCTTTGTCAGTTGTCCATTGTCAATGGAAAGATGCTCCATCGTGTTGACATCCACTTTATATTTGATCGCGTCGATGCGTACGGCTCAAATTGGTAGTCTGCTTGATAAAGAACGATTTATTGATGTCCATCGGTTCTTCATCCATCCATACCATCATCGCTTCGAAGTTGCGGTCAACGATCGGCAAGTTGTCCGGATGCACCAGCATTTCACCACGGGATACGTCGATTTCGTCTTCCAACGTCAGTGTAACCGACTGCGGGGGGAAAGCGTAATCCAGTTCGCCGTCGTATGTCACGATACTCTTCACCTTGGAAGTCTTTCCGGAAGGCAATGCCATCACTGTATCTCCCTTGCGGACAATACCCGATGCCACTTTACCGCAGAAACCACGGAAGTCAGGTTCGGGCGCAGCACATACTGCACAGGGAAACGGAAATCCGTGAAGTTATGATCATTATCGATATGAACCGTTTCGAGGAAGTCCAGCAAAGAGATTCCTTTATACCACGGAGTACGTTCCGATTTATCCACTACATTATCTCCATCCAAAGCGGAAAGAGGAATACAGTTCATCCGGAATACCCAGCGGTTCTACGAATTTCTTGTATTCCGATAAATCTCGTCGAACCGTTCCTCGGAGAAGTCCACCAGGTCCATCTTATTGACTGCCAGCACCACGTGCTTGATGCCCAACAGAGATACCAGAAAAGTATGACGACGGGTCTGGGTAATCACACCCGTACGGGCGTCTACCAAGATAATTGCCAGATTGGCCGTAGAGCCACCGGTAATCATATTACGGGTGTACTGTTCGTGTCCCGGAGTGTCCGCAATGATGAACTTACGGCCGTTGGTAGAGAAGTAGCGGTAAGCCACGTCAATCGTAATTCCCTGCTCACGCTCCGCTTTCAAGCCATCGAGCAACAAAGCATAGTCTATATGTTCGCCTGCATTACCTACACGCTTACTGTCACGTTCCAATGCATCCAGCTGATCTTCGTACAGTTTCTTACTGTCAAACAACAGACGTCCGATCAAAGTCGATTTTCCGTCATCCACCGAACCGGCAGTCAACAGTCTCAGCAAGTCTTTCTGTTCGTCTTTATCCAGGAAGGCCTTTATATCCGCTTATTATCCATTTCCAACTTTTAGTTTTTAATCATTCATTTTTAATTGCTTAAAAATACCCTTCACGTTTCTTCTGCTCCATGCTGCCTTCCTGGTCAAAGTCGATCACACGGGTAGTACGTTCGCTCTTGGTAGTCGTCATCATCTCTTCCACGATCTCTTCGATGGTAGCCGCACCGCTCTCTACTGCGCCCGTCAACGGCCAACAACCCAACGTACGGAAACGTACCATTTTCATTTCGATCTGATCACGATATTTTTTCCGGCAGACGGTCGTCATCCGCCATGATGATATTACCATCCAGATTGATCACAGGACGTTCCTTGGCAAAGTACAACGGTACGATCGGAATATTCTCCAGGCGGATATATTGCCAGATATCCAGCTCCGTCCAGTTGGACAGGGGAACACACGGATGCTCTCCCCTTTATGGACACGGGCGTTGTAGATGTCCCACAACTCCGGACGCTGGTTCTTCGGGTCCCACTGGTGGAACTTATCGCGGAAAGAGAAGATACGCTCCTTGGCACGTGATTTCTCTTCGTCGCGGCGTGCGCCGCCGAAGGCAGCGTCAAATTTATATTTATCGAGCGCATGGAGCAACGCCTGCGTCTTCATCAGGTCGGTATGCACCTTGCTTCCGTGCGTGAAAGGCCCTACCCCTGCATGAAACGCTTCCATATTACTTTCCACAATCAGGTTCCAGCCATGTTTCTTGGCATATTCGTCGCGGAACTGGATCATCTCCTTAAACTTCCATTTGGAATCGATATGCATCAACGGAGGGAACTTTTCCCGGATAAAACGCTTTTTCAGCCAAGCGCACCATCACCGAAGAATCTTTTCCGATGTTGTACAGCATCACCGGATTCTCAAATTCCGCCGCCACCTCGCGGATGATATGAATTGACTCGGCTTCGAGTTCTTTCAAATGGCTCAGTTTATATTCTTCCATCTTTTTTGAAATTTCTTCATTTATTTCTTTTCTATTTTCGGCAACACCATCTCCAGCAGGCGGTTGACCGATTCTTCCAGACTCAGCTTCGAAGTATCCAATGCCAGGGCCGGATGTTCGGGCACCTCAAACGGTGCGGAAATTCCGGTGAAATTCTGAATTTCTCCCTTGCGCGCTTTGGCGTACAGTCCTTTCACATCCCGCTTTTCACACTCTTCCAGCGGGGTGCTTACGAAAACTTCAGGAAATCATCTTTTCCGATAATATTCGCTGCCATTTCACGGATATCATTATTGGGACTGATAAATGCCGCAATCGTAATGATGCCGCTGTCCAAAAACAACTTGGATACTTCGGCGATACGACGGATATTCTCTACACGGTCAGTTTCGAGAAGCCCAGATTATTGTTGATACCGCTGCGGATATTGTCTCCATCCAGAATACGGCACAGCAGTCCGCGCTTATGGAGTTCACGTTCCAATGCAATCGCAATCGTACTTTTACCTGATCCGCTCAGACCTGTAAACCAGATCATCACGCTATGCTGTCCCAGAAGTTCTTCTTTGTCCTCCCGCGTCATCATGCGGTCAAAAATCGGATATATATGATTTTTTTCTTCCATTTATAGAATATATTTATTAAAAGTTCCAGATCAACGGGATCAGGATCACAGAGATTAAGAAAGTGATGATATTGAGCGGCAGACCGATACGGACAAAATCCGTAAACTTATAGTTGCCGATACCTTGCACGATCAGATTGGTCTGATAACCGATCGGTGTGGAAAAGGCGGCAGACGCAGCCATACAGATCACGACAAAGAAAGGTGTCGGACTTACGCCCAACTGCGCCGAGATGGACAGTGCCAACGGGAATGCCAGAGCCGCAGCCGCATTGTTCGTGATCAGTTCCGTAAACAAATTCGTGATGACAAACAATATAGCAAGTAATACATGCGGTCCGTAATCGTCACTCAAACCGATGATAAATCCTGCCACACAATCGGCCACACCGGAGTTCACCATAGCCTTGCTGATGGCAAATGCGCAGGCAATCGTAATCAGAATATCCCACGAAATATATTTGGTATACTTACGGGCGGGGAAAATATTGGTCCACGCCATGATAATAGTAGTAATGCAGACAAAGAAAAAACATATCCAGCGATATCGGGAAACATCTCTTTGGTTGCCGGCAGTTCGCCCACCGTAGCACCGACAATCATCAGTACCAGCAAGATTAGCGCCAACCAGCGCTTCTTCTTTCCCGAAGTATCCGGATCATTGCCGTTGGTAAGCAGCACGAATACCGAAGATTCTCCCCAAGTCGGGATAAACGTATCATCCGCCATCACCACAAGCGTATCACCCTCACGGAGCACTACATCCTCCAGATGATCGACATAGCGCTGACCGTTACGTGTTTTAATCTCTTTCACTTCCGCACCATAGTGACGCTGGAAATTGAAATCACTCAGTTTTCTTGTTGATACCGGGAAACGGGCTCCCAATACAGGCTTCTACACGATGCAGCTTCTCTCCTTCCTCCACTTCTTCATCGGGCACAGCCGTATCCGGACGTGCATCGGGCAAGAGCCGTTTGGAGAAAATGAAAAGATATATGATACCGGCAATGGCAATAAAGATGCCGACCTTTCCCAGTTCGAACATGGTGAAGCCTTCATAGCCGGCTTCCAGAATCATACCATGCACTACCAGATTGGTAGAAGTGCCGATCAGCGTACAGATACCGCCGAGGATAGTCACATAAGAAAGGGGAATCAGGAACTTGGTGGCCGGAAGTTTTACCGATTTCGCCCAATGCTTGATGATCGGGGCAAAGATGACTACCACCGGAGTATTATTCAGAAAGGCAGAAATGAATGCAACAGACGGCAGGATACGCAGGCTGCGCTTTAAACACCGTCGTCTTCCCCTGCGGAAGCAGTTTCTTGATCACTTGCCCTAATGTACCCGACTGACGGATACCTTCACTAACCAGGAATAACAAGGCGACGGTAATCATTCCTTTATTACTGAAACCTTCGAGCATTTCCTTCGAGTCAGAATGCCGACGCACAGAAATAAAACCACTACCGAAAAGAGCACCATGCCCGGCCGCATCTTATCCGCGATCAGGGCAGCCATCATTCCTAATAAGGATAATAGTACAAATACAATTTCAAATGTCATATAAACATTAATTAGCGTTCTCTTTTTGCTTCAACGATAAACCACGGATTCAGCAGATCCTCTTTGTTATATCGCAAAGGTTCCTCCTTCCCTGCCTGATATACTTCCATCCCTGCGGCACGGGCTATCGCATGTCCGGCAGCCGTATCCCATTCCATCGTCGGAGCAAAACGCGGATAGACATCCGCCTTTCCTTCGGCAACCAGACAGATTTTAATGGAACTTCCGCTTGATATCAGTTCCACATTGCCGTGTTTCTTTTTAAGTCTGCAATATATGTTTCAGTTTCAGGCGTCAGGTGTGAACGGGAAGCGACAGCAATAAAATGGTCGCGCGCATCCGCCAATGGCATCCGTTCCGATTTCTCAATCATCTGCTGTAAGGTCACTCCCTCGTCTTCCAGACCGACAATGCCGGAACACTTATAGGCACCTGTCCCTCCACTGCAAAATAAAGTTCTTTTTTACAGGCACGTAAATAACACCCATTACAGGTACAGCGTTCTGCACCAAAGCTATATTTACCGTAAATTCTCCGTTACGCTTGATGAACTCCTTCGTTCCGTCCAGCGGGTCTACAATCCATAAAGTATCCCAGCCTCGCCGCACTGCATAGTCCATATGCTTTCCTTCTTCACTAAGAACCGGAAAAGGAGTTTCATTCAAAATGGCCACAATCGCCTCGTGGGCTTTCCTGTCTGCTATCGTTAAGGGAGAGTTATCCGCCTTCCTCTCTATTTCAAAATCCGACTTCGGATCTTCATAGATAGAAAGGATTTTTTCACCCGCTTTCAACGCTGCATCGATAGCAGCCATTACATATTTCTGTTTCATAATGACAAAAGTAAAAACTTTATTTACGAAAAAAAAGTTTCCCACCTGCTATTTATAACTTCTTTTAGTAGAATGATAAAATTTCTAAAAACGAATTTACAATGTGTAACAAAAAAGCAGTAACTTCCCAGTTACCGCCTTCTTATTTCGGGAAAACAGGTTATCCATCCCGATATATATTACCAAAAAGAAATCAATAAATACGATACAGCAACCAAAGCCCTGGAAGTCTGTACGACTCGGGTATTTAGCCTTGAATGCGTCACGTGCATCGACAGCAGCCGCTTTGTCAGCGAATGAGCTTACAATCACACGGTACATTGCTTTTCCGCATTGAATGCGATTGTTGCGTTGTAACCTTGTCCGTCCAACCAGTCTTTCAAGCCTTCAGCATTCGCTTTCACACCGAAGCTGCCTACTACTACGCTGTAATCCTTCAATCCGTCGGTACCGGAAACGACTGTCACCTTTTCCTGACGAACGCCGGTTGTATCTGTAGCCTTAGGTGTTGTCACAGGAGCTGCAACAACCGGAGTCACTTTACCGGAGCTTCCACCTGCGGTTCTGCCAATTCTTGCTGTTTTGCTTTTTCGTAAAGCTTTTTTATAGGCGCTTTCACTGGATTTACAAGATGCAAACGCAAGCACCATGCATACTCCCATTCCTAATACGACCAATTTTTTCATATCCAATATTCTGTATTTAATTAATAATTCAATAATCTTGTTCGTTCACATTTAGTTTTCGGGCAACAAAATAATAGAAATTTTATCATCCGGCAAAGAAAATGAGCGAAAAAAACGTCTATTCTGCCTTCTTCTTATAAGAAATAGTGCCCGTTGCCTGATAAGTCGGCATCAAAAGCACCTCTGCAATCTGAATATGCGCAGGAGCCGAGGCAGCATAATATACTGTTTCGGCAATATCGTCTCCGGTCAGCGGGCGGATTCCCTTGTAAAAATTGTCAGCCGCCTGCTTGTCACCACGGTAACGGACCACTGTAAAGTTTGTTTCCACCATGCCCGGTTTGATATTCGTCACCCGCAGCGGCGTATCCACCAAGTCTATCCGAAGTCCGTCCGAAAGTGCCTTCACAGCAGCTTTGGTGGCGCAGTAAACACTGCCTCCGGGATAGGCGGCATCTCCGGCGATAGAACCTATATTAATAATGTGTCCGCATCCCCGTTCCACCATGCCCGGAACTACCAGACGTGTCATGGCGAGCAAACCTCTTATATTCGTATCGATCATGATATCCCACTCGTCCAGACTACCTTCGAACTCTTTGTCCACTCCGATCACCAGTCCGGCATTGTTAATCAATACATCAATCGATTTCCATTCTTCCGGCAACGCTTCTAGTGCGGCGGCAGCCTGTTTCCGGTCGCGAACATCAAAAGGCAACACATAGACCTGTATTCCATACTCTTTTTCCAGTTCAGCCTTCAGTTCTTCCAGGGCTTCGACACTGTACGGGCATTCAAAATCAGGTTCCATCCTTCCTTAGCAAATTTACGGGCGCAACCTTCGCCTATTCCACTGCTTGCTCCGGTTATAAAAACAATCTTCGCTTTCATTATGTTTTGAATTACAATATTGAATGACAAAAGTACGCCTTAAGTCTCATTTGTTAGTCCAAAAGTCTAGTTAAATAAGATTAAACCATAAAAGAAATCAAGAATGATAAAAAGGAAGTACTTTTTTTCTGTTTTTGCGAACAACCTTTGGAGAAAAATGTTATATTTGTTGTATCATAATCATTTTAAACAGTATAAATTATGAAAGGATTAAATGTATTAGCAGCTTTTTCTGGGTGGTGCAGCCGTAGGTGCAGCCCTTGGTATTTTGTTTGCTCCTGAAAAGGGAGAAGATACCCGTAATAAGATCGCAGAAATTCTTCGTAAAAAGGAATCAACGCTGAACCGCAACGAAATGGAAAATCTCGTTGACGAAATCGCAGCTGAAATTAAAGGAGAAATAGGAGAATAAGTAAGTAAAGGACTAAAACAGAGCGACCATGTTTGCAGACGATAAAAGTATTGAGAACTTTCAACAGTTGTTTTTTGAGTTCAAAAAGTATCTGGAACTTCAAAAAGAATACACCAAGTTAGAGTTGACGGAGAAGCTGACCATACTTCTTTCAACGTTAATCATGATTGTAATACTTATCATCCTTGGCATGGTAGCCCTGTTTTATCTGTTATTTGCCTTGGCTTATGTATTGGAACCTCTGGTAGGCGGACTTATGGCAAGCTTCGCTATCATTGCCGGCATCAATATACTGATCATGGCTTTAGTCATTATTTTCCGCAAACAGCCTTATCATCTCCCCGATGGTAAACTTCCTCGCTAACTTGTTTTTAACCGATTCAAAATAAATGAAGTTATGAGTGCGCAAACACCTGCCAAAATTACATTAGAAGAGATCACCCAACGCAAAAAAGAAGCTCTTGACTGAAATTCAGGCTCAAAAAAGAGCTATGACGGCCACCACCCGCGAAATATTCTCGCCTCTTGCACCCGCCTGCCAACAAAGCGGATTCGCTCATGCGTTCGTTCAATACCGGCATGGCCATCTTTGACGGAGTAGTTTTGGGTATCAAGATCATGAAAAAAATGCGGACGTACTTTAGAAGACTAAGATAGCAATCCGGGTATGACAAGAAGGATCAGACCCCTACCCCGTCCCATCTCATCACTACCACCCATTCTGCCGGCTGTCCGTTTCCGTAAAGCCGATGTGGAATCGTACCGATCACTAAATCACAATGGGCTGCAAATACATTCTTCAATTCCTTCAGCAGTGCATTCAACAGAATTTCCAGATGTATCTCATCCATGATACAGCTGACGACACGCACGTACTGATAAACGTGTAAATCCTTCCCCTGCCGCATGGCACTCACATCCCTTCCGGAGATATGCAACTCATCTTCCAGAAAAGAATACGAAATCGATTTGTCGATATTCATCAGGTTCACTACCATACTTCCCAAAAATTCATAAGGTCCATGATTTTCTTTTGTCATGTTTACTCTTTGTTTAAAATTTAATAAAAAATAGATATATATTTGGTTATTCAATCTGTTTCAACCTATGAAACAAGTTCTAATTCCCCCTCCTTTACCTTTGCACCCGCTATCCCGATAGTGGGATATACAATCATAAAACATCAAAATCAAATGCAAGTACTCGAAGAAATTAAAGTTTCCGTTTACGAAAATGTGTATTCCAAAAAGCCTAAAATCATGTCTTTCCTCGAAGTCATCTTTATGTGTATTCATCCGGTTTATGCTTCCATCATCCAATCCATCCGGCGGTATCATCAGGAAGGCGACCATGAAGCCGCCCAAAAACTAAAAAGCCAGCTCCCCTGCTTCACTCCTGCCGGCACCTTCGACGGAGCGCATGCCATCCGAAATTTCCAGTTGCCCAGTCACATTATCGGACTCGACTACGACCACGTTCCCAATCGGCTGGAGATCATCCGTCTTTGCGCTGCCGACCCTCATACCGTAGCTGCTCTGGAAAGCCCTACGGACGGCGTGAAAATCTTCGCCTATGTGGAAGGCATCGAAGGCCGTCACCGGAAGGGCAGTTACTGGTCAGCCGTTACTACGACCAGCTGACCGGGCTCACCAGCGATCCCGCCTGTAAAGACGAAAGCCGCCTGTGCTATTTCACCTATTCACCGGACGGATACGTAGCCAGTCTCTATCAGTCATTCGTTCTGGAAGCAGCTGTGGAAACACAACCGTTCCAGCCGACAGCAGAAAACCTCCCTCTCCTCCGCTACCTGCAAAAAGCAAACGAAACCTCCGAGAACTTCTCGGAAGAGGAAGTCAGCTTGTTCCTTTCGTCCTACATTTTCTTAAATCCATTGACCGCCGGGCAACGACACACCAATCTGTTTAAACTCGCCTGCGAAGCTTGCCGGAGAAGATATTCGCAAGAAAGCATATTACGCGGGATTACGGTTTATTTTGAGCACTCCGACTTTCCCGCACAGGAAATCAGGAGCATCCTACAATCTGGTTACCAAAAGTTACCTCTACTCCATCCGTCTCCGCCTCTCCGCTTTGCTCTTCTCTTCATAAGGACAAAATGACAAAAGTGACATATAGCCCATCCGAAAACGTCTATGAAGCAGATGAAGCGTATTGGCAAGGCGAAGAATTCAGAAAAGAAACGCCCTGTTTTCCCAAAAGCGTGTACAAATATCTGCCCGATCTGCTGAACGAATGTATCCTCGAAGAGGAAGGTGATCGTGAACAGGATCTTTCCTTTCTCTCCAACCTCACCGCATTGAGTTCCGTACTGCCCGGCACATTCGGCATCTATAATCACAAAAAGTATTCTCCCCATTTCTACAGTTTCGGCATTGCCCCGCCGGGAGCAACAAAGCATTGCGCAAACAGGACGTTATCTGCTGGAAGAGGTCCACGACTGGATACTTTCCAATAGCGAACTTCAGCAGAAAATTTATAACCATAAGTACACCCAATGGACTGGACTGTACTTATAAGAAAAAAGGCACATGAAGAGTGTCCCGAAGAGCCGGAAAAACCAGCTTACAAAATGCTTTTTTCTCCCTGCCACTACCAGCTACAGCCGTATGCAGATCCAAATGCGGGACAACGGTCCGCAAGGAAGCATCATATTCGATACCGAGGCGCAGACGCTGGCTACAGCCAATCATCTGGATTGCGGTAACTTTGACGATATGCTCCGCAAGGCATTCGAGCATGAGAATATCGATTCCGCTTTCAAGATCAATGGTTTAACCCCATTTATATCCGTTTTCCCATGCTTGCCATGTTCCTCACCGGCACCCCGAGTCAGATGGCTTCACTGATAGAGACTTCGGAAAAAAGGACTTCCGAGCCGTATCATGCTCTACACTTTCCGCAGCATTCGAAGTGGAAGCCCATGGGAGATGACAGTATCTCGCTCGAAGAGTCTTTCAAACCGCTGGCACATCGTGTCTTCGAGCTTTATCATTTCTGCAAGAATCATCCTGTATTGTTTCACTTCAGCCGTTCTCAATGGGATTATCTGAATCATACGTTTTTCTAAGCTGCTTGCCGAAGTGGTTCTGGAAGGTAACGATGACCTTCAGGCCGTTGTCAAACGGTATGCCTGTCTTGTGATGCGCATCAGCATGATCCAGGCACGCATCCGCCAGTTCGAGGCGAATGATGGCGCACCGGATATCTATTGTGAGGATGTAGATTTCGAGCGTTCTCTCCAGATCGTTCTCTGCTGTTATGAGCATAGCAGGCTATTATTGTCTTCCATGCCGTCTTCCCAGCTCCATCCGTTGAAAGATCCGAACAGTACACGGAAGTTCATCGGCGAGTTGCCAGAAACATTCACTACCGAAGATGCAATGCAGATCGGCGTAAAATACGATTTCAGCCACCGCAAGATCAGCAGGCTGATAAAATCGTTCATTGGCGTCAAAATCAATAAGATATCTCATGGAAAGTATCAGAAGATCTCATAAAATAGTCCTATCTGTCATTTTTGTCCTTTTGTCCTTTTGAAGACTCTCTGAAAACATTGGGAAGTTTGAAAAAACCTTCTCAATGATTGGATTCAAACATTGAGAAGATTCAATACAATCTTCTCAATGTTTTTTCCTTTTATCAGTGCGTCTGTGTGCGTCACTGCACATCACGGGCACTTGCCCATGTAGTATCTTTGTTGTGTAATCGGTTACAGGTAATAAGTATTAAGTAATAAGTATTAAGTATTAAAAATTATGGCACAGAATTATGTTGTTATGGCTCGCAAGAACCTGTTGAAACCTAGTGAAGCCTCCCAAGTATTATGCAGTGGCACGTAGCGGACGGAAAGTGACCGTCAAGGAGGTCTGCAAACGTATTACCGAACGTTCGTCTTATTCAAAAGGCGAGTTGGAAGGTTGTATCGGAGAGTTTCTGCTCGAAATCGTCAATGTACTGGATGAAGGGAATATCGTTCAGATGGGCGATCTGGGGAATTTCCGCATGAGTCTTAAGACGGCAACGGCTACCGCAACGGAGAAGGAATTCAAGGCATCGTGTATCGAGAAAGGTAAAGTGCTTTTCTATCCGGGAAGTGATCTCCGCAAGTTGTGTAAAACACTGGACTTTGCACTGTATAAGAGTGACGGTAAGCCCGATTCGGGAGACGAACCGTTGCCGGACGATGGTAAGGGCGATCAGCCCGGCGGTGGTTCAGGTGACGATGGCGATGAAGCTCCGGACCCGACTGTTTAATCAATCATTATTTACTATTAAAGATTAAAATTGTATGAAAAAGCAAGTTTGGAAGAATATTCTTCAGTTCATTGTGACAATTGCAACGTCTATCATTTCTGCTATCGGGGTAACGTCCTGTACGGCTCATCTGTAATACATCCGCATGGAAAGTTCTAAAGATGAGTATCTCCCGAGAGAGATTAAGTTGTTGGTGATTCATTGCAGCGCTACGCGCTGCAATGTTTCCTTCCCTGTAGAACGGCTTCGAGAATGTCATTTGCAACGGGGTTTTCGTGATATTGGCTATCATTTTTATATCACCCGGGACGGAGTTCTTCATCATTGTCGTCCCGTCTCCGAAATCGGTGCCCATGTGCGTGGATTTAACAGGCATAGTATCGGGATTTGTTATGAAGGCGGGCTGGATGAAAATGGCAGACCGGCGGATACGAGAACTACGGCACAACGCTTTGCTCTGCTCGATCTGTTGACGATTCTCAAGCATCAGTATCCGAGGCGCAGATAGCAGGACATTATCAGCCTGAGCGCTACGATCCACAAGGCATGTCCTTGCTACGATCCGAGAAAAGAATATTCAGGATTATAAAAAACTACGGAGATGGCGAAAGTGCTGCCTCCCGTAGTTTTTTTGTTGAATGAATAAAAAAGATTTGGGGTTACAAATCTCCCGGCTTACCCAAATAGTAGGTGATTAACCTTACTTCCCCACAGAGAAAAGCTTTCGTTTTCGGATGAAAATCCGTAGAAAGTATCTCATCCATTAATGGTTGACATCTACGCATCCAGCGACGAAGTTTATTTACTGAAGCGCGAACAGTTATATCAAGTACATAGATTAGGCAGCTTCTTCTCAAAAGACAGTTCATTGATCAATGTATATTCCGCCTTATGAGTGTAGTCAGCACGGCATACATAAACTGACAAGTCTGCTATACGGCCGATTAATAAGGTATCCGTCACCATGCCGATAGGAGCAGTATCAAGGATGACATAATCGAAGTTCTTCTTCAAGGTTTCTATCGCTCTATCCAGACCGTTACGGGCCAACAGTTCTGTCGGATTAGGAGGAACAGTACCACCCGGAAGAATAAACAGATTCTTATTTACATCAGAAGGCTGAACAAGTTCCATCAGATCCGTTTCAGGATTGGAAAGATACTGAGTAATGCCTTTCTCTTTATTAGGAGAGCTGGAATACTTTATTCAACCCCGGCTTGCGAATATCGAGCCCTACAATCACGACTTTCTTTCCCAAAAGAGAAAGACTGATAGCCAAATTCGCCGAAACGAACGATTTTCCTTCACCACTGACTGTTGAGGTTACAAGGATCACCTTCTGATCATTATCTAGCATAAACTGAAGATTGGTACGAATATTACGGAAGGTTTCACTCATCAGATTATTCTTGTTCTCGAAGACAGCGATAGAGCCATTCTTATCATTCTTCTCGTCAGTTAATGGAATATCACCTATAATAGGAACACTCGTTAGTTTTTCTACGTCGGCACGTCCTTCAATCTTGAATTTTGTCAGTTCAATCAAGTAGATGATGCCAACCGGAATTCCAACACCAAGCATCAATGCAATCAAATAAATCATAGAGCGTTTGGGGGATACCGGAGTATCATCAGCTATCGCTTCATCAATAATCTTCGCATTATTTGCAGTAGCAGCTAACGCAATTGCGTTCTCTTCACGTTTCTGCAACAACATCAGATACAACCCTGCTTTAATTTCCTGCTGGCGAGCGATGCTTACATAAGCACGTTCCTGACCCGGGCGTTGCTGATACGACGGGAGTAGCGACTTGCCTCACGGTCCAGGCTTTCTTTGGTTATCATCAGTCCCTGCAAAGGTTCCTTCAAGAGTAGCCTGTACATTAGCTTTCATAGCACGGATACTCGTATCCAGATTCACAATAGTCGGGTTATTCTCTGTTGATGTACGTAACAGACGTTTACGCTCCATAAGCATCTCATTATAACGTTCAATCGCTCCGATCAAGGCTGCATCCTGCAAACCTACGTTACTTGGTAATACTTCATATTCATTACCTTTCAAGTATTTACGCAAGTCATTTACCAAGCTGATTTGAGTACGGTTCTCCACACTCTTCTTTTCATACTCAGCATTACCGGCTAAGGCTATCTGAGCTTCACTCGTCAAGTCCGTGATACCAGCGTCACGCTTGAAAGGTTTCAAATCCGCTTCTGTACTTCCCAGTTCTTTTGAAATAATGCCAATACGTTCATCGATAAACTCCGCCGTCTTCTGGGCGATTTCGTTTTTATCATTGTTCGTATTGCGATTATACATTTCAAGTAACTGGTTGATAAAGTCCTGCCCACGCTGCAGACTGGAGTTCTTCAATGAAATTACGGCGACAGAAGTCGTTTTAGAAGTAGGTGCAATAGACAGGCTGTTACAATATCCTCTTGCCACTCTCATCGGTTTGTTTATTGTCGCAGTTATATGACGTACACTCTTCTCCAACCGAGGAACTTTAGTCCCATCCTGCAAAGTTACCGAATCAACAGCCTGAAAGAAGGCCAGCGTGCCCTCATCAGTCGGGAAGATAGCAGGCAACTTCTCAAAATGCTTCTGATAACCCTTCTCACCCACAGTAACATTTACATCCATACTACCTTTAGGCTGTAGCGTCATTTCCACTACCATTGGAGAACTTAGTTTCTCAGCCTCCTGAGGTGTCAAACTTACTTGTACCGGAGACTTCTTATACAAACTTTTAGCCGGAAAATCATCCTCGTCTGTATAAGTTATATATAGGTTTAATTGATTAACAACTTCTTTTACAAGCGTTTTCGAGCGTAAAACTTCCAACTCGTTATCAATGTTCTTAGAAGAAGTCATCAGACCGCTTAATCCCATATCCTCCAATTCCGAGGAAAGTCCCGTACCTCCGCCTTTCTTCTCATCTTTTATCAGAACAGTGGCGGAAATATTATAGATAGGAGTAGCCAAGTGCAGATAAAACCATGCACCAACAAGACAGAACAACACAGCCCCTATAAACCAAGGCCAGTGAATAATATATTTAAAAAGCAATGCCCGGAAGTCGATCTGCTCCTCAGCCATTTGACGTTCCTTCACGTTTTGATTTTCTTCCTTCATGACTCTCCCTTTCTATTTTAAAATGTTAAACAACAAGCTGGCAATAGAGACAAGGATAGAAGTAGCAGAGAACCAAAGGCTTGTACTGGTACCGACATCCGAATTTCGAGCTTTCGCCTTATTCGGAGTTACGTAAATAATATCATTCTGCTGCAGATAGTAATAAGGAGAAAGGATAATCTCCGCCTTATTCAGATCCAAAGGAATTATCTCTTGCTTGCCATTAGCATTCTCCCGTATTAGTCTTAACATCATCACGTAGACCATATACGGTCATATCACCAGCCATAGCCAAAGCTTCCAAGATATTCACTTTTTCATTGGAAATCGTGAATGTACCGGGACGGGTAACTTCTCCGATCACAGAAATCTTATAATTTACCATACGCACCGTCACAATAGGAATCTCATTAATATAAGGTTTCAGCTTTTCCACAATCATCTGTTCAGTTGCCTTCTTTGTCAGGCCACCAACATGAAGTTCACCCAATACGGGGAAGTTAATATTGCCGTCGTTATCCACTAAGTACTGTTGCAGGACTGGCTGGGTAGTTATAGAACTCAAAGCAGTATTACTCTGCGTAGCCACTGTCAAGTTGAAGGGTGCTGCCAGTTCAGGACTCGTACATGACACCACAATAGTCAGTAAGTCTTTGGCATAATCTTTGCATCATAAAAGTTCTGCATCCTGAGTACTATATAATACCACCTTCAGCATCCTGCAAATAAGGCACTTTTTTGTAAGACTGACAGGCGATTAACAGAAAAGCCGCCGATACGTAATAGGCTAGTTGTTTTATTCTCTTCATATATTTCTATTATTTTTTTATTCTATCTTCATTAAAATTCAATCACTTTTTATCTGTTGTATTTCCAAATTCATTATATGCCCGTCTTTTGCTTCGAAAAAAATAACAGAAGGCTCTATAACATTTATTGTATGCCACGCCCCTGCAGGTATTTGGATACCAAATTTACCTTCTGCAGGAGATAATATTTGACGTGAAACCTCTTTAAAACTTTTTTGTCTTATCACATCATCACAACAGGAAGTTGCCTCATGAACGTATTCATTCACTTCTTCATAGATGATTTCTTCTAATTTACCAACAAGACATATTACAGTTTCTGCCGTCTTTTCATGCCGATGAATAGACACTTCTGTTCCTGGTTGCAAGGCGTTGAGCATACGTTGGCTGGTGTCGGCAGATGAAGTACGCAAGTCGAAGTTCTGACGTAAACGTGGATTCTCCATAGCCTGTTCTAATAATTTCCCCAAAAATTCTTTATCAAAATCCATAACTATTATTTTTTTCAATGATGCGAGATATTCCTCATGTAAATGGTAGTATTTTTTCATAAACAAGATGTAAGTAATAGTTAATACAACCAATGTAATAACCAAATACAGCCAGTGAGCAAGCACTGTATTGGGACAGAGATAAATAAATCCAAGAGAAATCAATAACTGCATAACCATATACAGAGATGTCACCTTTACATGTCCAATCTTTAATTCATTAGCCATAATCTGATAGGCGTGCTTACGGTGTGCCTCGCCCAAATTCTCGTGCAACATAATACGATGTGCAATAGTTAGACAACCATCCACACCATATACTAATAAAAATATCAGCCAAGTAATATCCGTAGTCTTGATTATCACATTACCCAATAGAAACAGCATGATAAAGGCAATGCCGATAGAGCCAACATCCCCGGCAAAACATCTAGCCTTACCTCGCGGCCGGAAATTGAAAAAACAAAATACCAGTGAAGCGAGAATCGTAGATATAATCAAACTCTGTTCAACAAAAACGCCATTCATATTTACCAATGCCAACGTGACCAATACAGCTAAAGCATATCCTGCCGTAATACCATTGATTCCATCCATAAAGTTTATTACATTTGTCGCACCCACATATATTATTAGCGACAGTAGTATTATCCACCACAACAAACTGTGCCACTAACCTCACTGAATCCGGTAATGAATGAATGTCATCTACGAAACTTACGCCTGCCACCAATGTTAGTCCTGCTAAAAACCAAGGATATTGGAACCCGAAGAACGCACTCCAAACCCATGCATTGATCAAGAAGAGTATGCCACCACCACGCAATACAATCGTAGAGTGCGATGACCGTTCATTGGGTTTTATCAATAATATTACACTTATCCGCAATACGAAAATAGACGATTTCTACAACGAAAAGTAAAATGAATATAATAAAATATGTTATCATAAAATATAATATCGGAATATATCTAATAGTCGTCCAATTTTGACATATAGCGCACGGTGAAAAGCGCTTCTCAGTACAATCTACACAAAAACATCAAAATGGACATTGATTTTTCAACTTTATTTCACACCTATTATTATCGGTAAGAGATTTCTATAATCCCAACATCACAATACTATTTCTTTTAAAATTTTCTTGCAGAACTCCAAAACTGAGGTACTGTTAATTCTACTAAAGGTACAGAAGAAGAACTTTTCTTATCTACTGTTGAAGCAATAGTAGGAATACCCTTCACTTGTACTGATACTAATTTATAATGTATATCCTTGTACCATTTGTAACACAAATTATAGTAGCACTTCATTGCGTATGCAAAAAGATTGTAAGGACTCTCCCTGGGGACTACTTCCACTTTATTGGGGATAAATAAGTTTTTAAAATCAGTTGAACTATATATAATGTTATCGTTTTTTATTCGATAGCGAAGACCTACATTTTATGATTCTAAGTCAAGATGACAAAATTGGACATTTTCAATTCGCTATATCAGTTTGCCTAATAATTTCACAAACGCTTTTTCGCTTAGCACTTTGTCACTTCATCCAAATATGCCTTCACAACAATCTGGCGGTCAAACTCCCGTTCCACCTTCTCGCGGGCTACCTTGCCCATGGAGGCTTTTCTTCAGGTGAAAATTTGAATGAACTTTTCAATCTGACGAGCAAGATCTTCACCATCTCCCGTATTGAAGAGATAACCGGTTTTACCATCATCAATCACATCCATAGTTCCATTGATCTTTGACCCGATGCATATTCTTCCTGTAGCAGATGACTCAAGCAATACATTAGGAACACCCTCACCTCCATGAGAAGGCAGAATGGTACAATGGCACTTCTCAATCCATTGATCAATATCTTTACGGAAACCGATATACTCTACTGAACCAGTCTTCTGAGGCTTCCTCTACCAACTTCATATACTCCAACTGCTCATTCCAACCTGCAATGTAGAACTTTGTATTTGGATACTTTTTTCTTGACAATCTCAGCAGGCTTGCAGATACTGATCTATGCCTTTAAGTTTCATTACACGACCGATGAAGAGGAAACGAATTTCGTCACCCTCCGGTAGTGGCATGAATACATGCTGCTGAAGATTACAACCTGATCCCGGGAGCATTGCATAATTCTCTCTTATGAGACCTTCTTTAATGAAGAAGTCTCTATCACCCGTATTCTGAAAGAATACCTTATAACACTTCTTGATACTTAGCTTATAAAGTACTTTACAAATAGTGCTAACAATACTTCTCTTCAAGAAGGTTTCCCCTGTTCCTGTAATGTTACATACCTGCTTATACTTTCCGTTGCTTGCTATAGTACCATAGATATTTGGTTTGATAGTATAGCTGAAGATAATGTCTGGATTCACCAGTGGAATCATCTTCTTATAGAAGTAAATAAAGCTTCAAATCCTTCATTGGATTTACTCCACGGCGGTCAATTTCAGTCTCTACAATATGGCATCCAAGGTCTTCAAAATACTTGTTCTCCTCACTCTTAGGAAGTGAAAAGGTATAGTTCATGACCTTTTTCACCATCTCTTTTTATCATCTCCTTACGAAACGAGTAAAGAGTAATAAAGTGGTTTGCCAAAAAAGGATTCTTTTCTTCTCCATTATTTGTGCATTTCTGATTATTCAATTGTTTTAATCACTCGACAAGGATTACCTACTGCTACACTATTGTCAGGAATATCCTTCACGACGACGCTACCGGCCCCAATGATGACATTATTACCGACAATCACACCTCCTATAATGGTTACATTCACACCAAGAGTAACATTATCTCCAATCACCGGACGGTTATCATTATCACCATCTGCTTTATTACCCAGTGTAGTAAGATGACGACATGAGAAGTTCTTACCGATGCTCTTCGCGTTAATCTCACATGCGAAAGGATGGGCGAAATACGCACCTTCACCAATCTTTGTAGTCTTCGAGATAACAAAAGATCTATCACCTAGTCTCCACCAACCGATTAACGCACCTACTACAGCACCAACTCTATGGTAGAAGAGATTGCGGAAATAGCGGTCAGTATGGATATAGTACAAGAACATCAAGCACTTGTTCATTCGGACTTCGTTCTTCTCTTTACGTCTCTCCAGATCTGCATTGATGGATTTTCTCAAACTATTTTTGAAGAGATAAAAAGAAAAATATGAGGGAATATATAGTCCAAAAAAAGAGGGAGAGAATGTCAATCTACCTATATCACGAATCTTTCTCTTGTTCATATTATTTAAAGATTTGTTCGAATGAATTTCTGTATTCACGATAATCAAAAACAGTACAGTTTTTACAGGCTTCCTTCATTTGGATAATTTCGCTTGGAGAGAGTTTCGAGATTAACCCAAACACATCATCCAACGAGTGACTATCATCTACCACAAAACCGTTCTTTCCATCCTTTAAATAATCACTGATGTTGCTTGTCAATGTCGCAATGACTGGAGTACAGCATGTTATGGACTCCACAAACTTTGTTGGGAAACCAGCATTGTTCTTAAGGTTGCTATCTCTAATCAAGAACTGAAAATCTGCATCTTGAACAGGCCTTTCACAGTCTCCGTATGTGGCAAGCGTCCATGGAAAAGTATATTCTTACAATCCTTCGGTAACTCTCCATACCCAGACACATACTGCCCTTCTGTCATGCCAATCACGTCAAACTGCATATTGGGGAACTTCACGATAGCTTTGGCAATGGTATCTAGCCTGTCCTTCACACCAAATCCGGCACTGCCCGCATACACTAGTTTGATTTTATCGCCAGCAGACAACTCTCGTTGACGATTCCATTTTCCTGCAGTCAGATCTACTGTTGGTGGCACCAAAATAGTGTTCGTATACTTCTTGTAATAGTCATATAGGTATCGACTAATAGCAATCACACCATCCATCTTCTTCACACAATAACGCATTCGAAGGTTGATATCAATCTTCCTCATCATATCACTTGGACTCCACCTGTTATTACTTTTCCCATTCAGTCAAGTCGTGAACCACCTTGATTCCGTGCTTGTGACAAGCCTTCAGAATCTTGAGAGACGCTATTGCTGGGAAATTATAGAGAACTACATAATCAGGTTTTTCTGCCAAGAATTACCTTAATACTGATGAATGTGCAAATCTGATGTATCCATTGTTTTATTCCTATAGGATAAGGTACAGGAGTACTCACAAAACCATCTACAACAGCCAGTGCATTCTTGATGTCTTTCGAAATACCAATGAATGAGACTTCAAAACCCATCTCGCGCAATAGTTTTGCATTTGCCACCACACGTTGTGCTGCAGCATTTTTGTCCGGAAGTTCAAAACCTCCGAGGTATAGAACTGTTTTCATTGTTATTGTCTTCTCGTTACACGTTATTAAGCAATGATTTGAACTGCTCTTTCACTATAGCATTATTATACTCGTAATGCGAAATACTTTCTTTTTGCAGGCTTTGATATTTATTCGGATGTGACAGCAGATCAAATATTACATTTCCAATCTGTTCTATTGGTGTTATAAAACCGTTCACTCCGTTATCAACAAATTCTTGCGCTGCAGGGAAGTCTGTTGTCACAACTGGTACCCCTAATGTCCGGCTTCAGCCAAAGTGTAGTTAAAAGTCTCAGATGATGAAAGACATCCTAATAATCGACTTCTTTTTATATAAGGATAAGGGTTTGGATACTGACCTGCCAAAATTACAGATTCTTCAAGGTGATACTTCTTAATTTCACTTTGAAGTAATTCATATTCTTTTTGTATCTGCTATACCTCCCACAATGTGCCATGTGATATTCAATCCTTTCTTTCTTATCTCATCAGTTATTGAAGGAATTTTTTGAAAATCTCTTTATTGGATCAATACGGCCGACAGATATTACATCAATGCTATCATGTCTCTTCTCGGGTATTTTACATTCTGATTGATTTTTTACTTGATTAACATCTAATCCATTCATAACCATATGGAGCTTTACTTTTTTGTGAAGGATCGGTGCGAATAAAATCATTTTTGGCCGTATTTGACACACACACTATTTTATCAATATTATTATATGACTTAATGTTCGTTTTACTTTCTAGCCCTATAAGGCGACTATAGATGGAATGTATCCAAGCGATTTTAACTTTTGCATTAGTCTGCGATACAAAGTATGTAGCATAACCCTCTTGAAAACCAATAACTGCATCATAATTGCTGCAATCCAGTCTATTTGCCATTCTCTTCAACATCATCGGGGCAAGATCAATTCCTATTTTCGACAAAAAATCCTTCCCTAATTTCGCAATCACCCTTTTCTTTGGTTGTCCATATACATCACCTTGGATGGTCTGTGACTGTGGCTTCCGTTTATCTAAAACATTAGCATATTTTCCTATGAAATCATAAGCATCCCCTTCGTTGACAATTGCTTTTTACTGAAATGTTATAATCAGAATGAACCAACAATAGAAGATTTTTTAAACGAGGTCATCGTGCCTCCATATCTGTAAGATGGGAGTATAAAAGAATATTGTTCATGGGTTATATCTAACGTTGATTAAGTGTCTGAATTTTAAAGAATTTCCCCCGAAAAATTATTAAACATTCTTCTGAAACACCAATTATTCAGGATATTGATGCTAATTTATGCAGAAATATATTCGACTATTAAATCGAGTTCGAAAGAAACTACTTTAAAATTGTATCATAAAAAAATTCTCCATCGCCTCATTTTAAGAATTATTCTACCTATGATTAATATTTAAATCCAATTCTGTCAGCAATCTTTTAATATACATTGGCTGTATCAAACAATATGGCAATAGTCCAATACCCGTGGCCCACATAACAAGTTCCCACCGTTCTGTGAAATTTGATATTACCACTATAAGTATAATCTTTGTAATTACCGCAACTAAATATAACCAAAATTGTATTTTCAATTTACCTAATCCTGCAACGATTGTAGATTGAATTGCAATCCATATCGTAATAACACCATACAATGCAAACGATGTTGCCGTAAAATAGTCAATAGTAATTGAATTTCCTTTCAACCATAAATTAACAAGAGGTTGTAACACTGGGATTATTGCAATCTCCAAGATGATACATGCAAATGCAATGAAATATAAAAACTTTTGTATCTTAATAATCCAACTATATTTTTTTCTCTGCATATGCCTTGGTTATGGCAGACCATAGTGGCGCCATAGATAAAAGGGTAAGCTACCAACAAGTGAAAAATTCTAAAATACACCTGATAATTTACAGTATCTTCAGGATGGAAGAATTTTGTGATGAACCATTCGTTTGTTACTGTTATTATCATATATAAAATCTGAATTAAAAAAACACAACACCTAAGCCGAGTACTTTATTGGATGCTGCTTTATTGAAATATCGAATAGATGGTCTACAATTCTTTAGCTCAGAAAATAAGAAAATCCAAATTGTAGCAACAACAAAGGGAATATTAATCAAAATAGCATAAGCATAGGATATTAGTTTAAGTTTTTCCTCCACAAGATTATCTGGCTGAACAACAAATAAGAATGCAACAAGCAACACACTCGTCACCAAATGTATGAGATTATTTATAGATGCCAGTTGTAAAGAAAATAACATTCCCCAACCAAATGCAAAAGAAAGATATTAACAGACCTATAAGTGTAACTCTTATACAATTCATTAGTGAATCCGCAAGTATCACACTATCAGATATGTTAAAAACGAATTCCAATCTATACAAGGAAGAAAATGTAAAAAACAACAGAAATAAATAGTGTCAAT
>VOFG01000188.1_pt1 | contig 30000 bp, 34 predicted proteins | sample 5384171 | NCBI WGS metagenome assembly VOFG01 (sample SAMN12384726, study PRJNA508395) | human gut metagenome | isolation source: healthy gut F | host: Homo sapiens
TATCAGAATGACTCTTTCTACCACAAAAAATGTAAATATAATCAGATTTATCACTGTGCTGGCAAGCACCGGAATGTATATCTGCAGCTTTTTTTTCAGTGATGTGGACTGGATAAGCTCTGATACATCCATCGACATGATGAGCTGGAATGTGAACATACCACTCATCATAAAGTATACACCGCCTATGATTGTAGTTCCTTTGCTGAATATCTCTGATGCAATTCCGATTACTGCTAATAATACAAGCATGATCACATTCAACTTCAGTTTATACCCATATCTCAATAACTTAAATCTAATTTAATATCTTTCAGCATAATATTTCTCCTTTTCAAATATACTTCCAATTTAAAATGCCTCTACACATCAACATATGATCTGCGGATACGCACCATCATATGATAATATGTCGCTGCTATCACTCCTACAAGCACCACTGCTAACACAGGTGCGATAAACCACATTCTTCCGCCATAAATCAAAACAGCTATACTGCCTGCAATTGCCGGTAAGATAACTATAAGCGCAAGCAGATAAATATACATTCCCATATCCATGTATCTGAATATATTTAATGAGCCAACCGAAACAATTGAAGATATCATAATAATGTCAAATATCGACCAGATATTAACTCCAAATTTAATAAACGGCATTGAAGCAATGAGTATTGTAATTCCAATACGCAGCAGTCTTACAAGTATATCCACAAGAACTGCATTCTCAAAGTATCTTACTCCGTTAAAACCTGTCTTTAAAAAATGCATGCCAAATGCATTCTTCTTGCACATACAACCGAAGCAGAAATAGTCCTGCACCACCTCGCACATCATATAAAAATCATAAACAATTACTATAACCCCAATCCATGCCCAGACTGCTTTTGAACAGGAAATTAGCATTGATGTAAAAATTGCTAAAACCGGAATCAGTATATTTGTTATAAGACGATACTTGAGATTAGTCATAACACGGTAATCCCTGATGTATGTTAGAACTACATGTTTTTGTGAAACGTTTTTTTCATTCATACTTCCTGACTTTTTTCCATAACACCTCACCCCGCACTAGCGCATCACAATCTTTGTGTTATTTTTCATGACCGCAACGCTTATCTGGTAAAGTGTCGGAATCTCCTTTGTCACATTAAGTCCTGCAAGCTTATCTATATTTTCCGCCAAGCATATGCCCTCAAAGCCATACGGATTTTTGGTCATTGAATAAAGTACCTTACCGGCAGCCTCTGTATCTGCTGCATCTCCTTTAATCAGGATATATTTTTCCTTCAAATCCTCGACAAAGCCCTGCTCCACAATCTGTCCGTTTTACCATCCGAAAATGAACTGTTAGCTTTCTTCATATCAATGCTGCCATGTGAAAATATTGCAAGTTCCTCACAATATCTGTGAAAATCTTCTGCGGAAAAATCATCAAACATCAGCTTGCTGATTTCCTCGATATCCTTAACTGTCCACTGCGGCAGATAGTATTTACCCGGACCGGTGTAGCCTATGCGGTTTTTAATATCTCCCGAGTTTTCCTTCTGTTTATCAGAATACTGTCCAAAGTATGTGATGTCACCTTTGTAGTCAAGCCTGATTCCTGCCAGGATATTTAAAAGCGTTGTCTTTCCTGCTCCGTTTTCTCCGATTAAGGCTGTCGCAAAGCCCTGTGGTATTGCAATTCTCCACATCCAGTGTAAAATTTTTTAAGTTCCTTTGTGATTTTGCTGCCTCAATTGCATTCTTTGTTGTCATTTAATCTATTATTAAACCTACAGTAAATATAACATAAAATGTATTAGAAAAGGAAGTAAACATGGATATCGGACATCGTATGAAGGAGCTTCGTATCCAGTACGGACTTACCCAGCAGGAGCTTGCTGACAGGGCTGAGCTGACGAAAGGATTTATCTCCCAGCTTGAGCGAAATCAGAATTCACCGTCAGTCGGCACCCTGCTTGATATCATCCAGTGCCTGGGTATGACACCGGCGGAGTTTTTACAGATTCGAACCTGAGCAGATTGTATACAAGGCAAACGACTATTTTGAGAAAATTGACGAGGAAAAAAACAGCAAGGTGGAATGGATCATTCCAAACGCACAGACCCGCTCCATGGAGCCTGTCAGGCTCACTCTTCATCCGGGCGGCAGCTCTGAAATATATCTGCCCCAGGGTGTGAGGAGTTTTGATATGTGATAAAGGGCACAGTGAAGCTTTGCTATGGTGGCAAGGTGCACACCGTAAAGGCCGGTGAGTCCTTTTATTTTAAAGCCGGTAAGAAGCATTTTATTGAAAATAAGTCTTCAAAGGATGCCATGCTCATATGGGTCAGCAATCCTCCAAGCTTCTGACGCTTCACCTGCAGAAGCTCTTTTATAGGGCTGTAATTACTGCCGGCCGCATTTTTAGTGTGTACAGCAGCAAATTATAAACATACAGGTCCTACCAGTACTATAATTACATGAGAAAGGTTTACACCATGGGAAAGAAATTAATTGATTTTATCGATATCACAAAGTCATACAACGGCAATGTTGTACTCGACGATTTAAATCTATACATCAGGGAGAACGAGTTTCTGACGCTGCTTGGACCATCAGGCTGCGGAAAGACCACCACTTGCATGCTCGGTGGCTTTGAGACACCGGACAAGGGAAAAATCATGTTTGATTCAAAGGACATCACAAATGTGCCTGCAAACGAGAGAAATCTGAACACTGTTTTCCAAAAATACTCTCTTTTCCCTCATATGACAATCCGCTGAAAACATCGCGTTTGGTCTTAAAATAAAGAAAAAAGCAAGGCTTACATAGATGACAAAATAAAAGTATGCATTAAAGCTCGTCAATCTCGACGGCTTTGAAAACCGCTCTGTGGATTCTCTTAGCGGAGGCCAGCAGCAGCGATATCGCTATTGCAAGAGCTATTGTAAACGAGCCTAAGGTACTGCTGTTAGACGAGCCGCTTGGCGCTCTCGACTTAAAGCTGCGCCAGAGCATGCAGTATGAGCTTATCCGCTTCAAAAATGAGCTCGGTATCACGCCTTCGTCTACGTCACACGACCAGGAGGAGGCGCTTACCATGTCTGACACCATCGTAGTCATGAATCAGGGGCTATATCCAGCAGATTGGCACACCAGAGGACATTTACAATGAGCCTGAAAATGCCTTTGTCGCTGACTTTATCGGGCACAGTAATAAACACGCCTGTCGATATAGTCATCCGCCCGGAGGATGTGGAGCTGGTGCCTGCGGAGGACGGCTACATGCAGGGCGATGTCGTGTCAAATATCTTCAAGGGAGTGCACTATGAGCTTGAGGTAAAGGCAAACGGCTACGACTGGATGGTACACACCACCAAATATGTTGAGGTCGGCAGTCATGTGGGTATCAGGGTGATTCCATTTAATATCCAGGTAATGCACAAGCCTGAGTCCTCAGATGAAAAGGCGGTGGAGATAGATGTCTAAAATAAAAAACAGCTGCTCGCAGGGCCGTACCTCATATGGATTATCGGATTTATCATACTTCCGCTTTTCATGATTGTGTACTACGCATTTAAAGGCTCTGACGGAGGCTTCACATTTGAATATGTGGCTGCAATAGCACAGCACACCAATATCAAGGCACTGCTTTTATCCCTGCGGCTTGGAATCATATGCACCATAATATGCCTGGTGCTGTCCTATCCGCTTGCGATGATTTTAAACGGCTTAAAGATTAAAAACCAAAGCTTTGTGGTATTTGTTTTCATGCTTCCTATGTGGATGAACTTTATGCTTCGAATACTGCATGGAAGCAGCTTTTGTCCAAAAACGGTGTCATCAACTCGATACTCACCACTCTCGGACTGCCGGGCTTCAACATCATGAATACCTCCGGAGCAGTCGTGCTTGGCATGGTCTATGACTTTCTGCCATTCATGCTGCTGCCTATATACAACTCCATGACCAGAATCAAAACGACTGGATTGAGGCGGCTCTTGACCTCGGTGCAAACAAAGTCACAATATTTTTCAAGATTATACTGCCACTTACAATTTCCGGTGTCATAAGCGGAATCGTAATGGTTTTCGTGCCATCACTCACATCCTTTGCCATCTCACAGATACTCGGTGGCGGCAAGGTACTGCTCATCGGAAATATCATAGAACAGGATTTCGTCCATGGCTCGCAGTGGGGCGCAGGAAGCGGTCTCTCACTCGTGCTCATGGTATTCGTATTAATCAGTATGGCACTCGTCAATCTGTTTGATAAGGAAGGAGACCAGAGCGCATTATGGTAAAAAAAATAGCATCCAGGGTTTATATGGGACTGATTTTTTGTTTCTGTATCTACCTATCGTTGTATTAATAGTACTCTCCTTCAACAACTCCAAATCCAAGGTTAAATGGGGAGGCTTCACGCTCGACTGGTACATAAAGTGCTTTCAGAGTGAGCGTATTATGTCGGCATTTTCTACAACACTGCAGATTACGCTGCTTGCAGCTGTTATTTCTACAATAATAGGAACTCTCGCAGCCATGGGTATAAGCGCCATGAAGAAACGTAACCAGACAATCTATCTGGGCGCTACAAACATCCCGATGCTCAATGCAGATATCGTGACCGGTATCTCAATGATGCTTTTGTTTGTAAAATTCATGAATCTGGGCTTTGTGACAGTGCTTATAGCACACATCACGTTCAATATCCCTTATGTGATACTCAATGTGCTTCCAAAGCTCAAGCAGACCAACAAATACACCTATGAGGCCGCACTTGACCTGGGCGCATCACCTCTATATGCATTTTTCAAGGTCACCTGGCCTGAAATAAGCCCCGGAGTGTTCTCCGGCTTTATGATGGCGGTCACCATGTCACTCGATGACTTCTCCATCACCTACTTTACGAAGGGTGCCGGAGTAAACACACTCTCAACCATGCTCTACACAGAGCTAAAAAAGGGTGTAAAGCCGGAGCTGTATGCTCTGTCAACCATACTTTTCTTTACAGTGCTGCTGCTTTTGGTGGTAGTAAACATCAACTCAAACCAGATACCTGTCAGCGCCTCAAAGAAGCCTGCAAGGGCTAAAAGCTGCGCATCGTAAAGCGTAGTGTGAGCATCGCAATTGTTGCAGTACTCGTAATCGGCTGCTTTTCGGTATTTACGATAAGCGCCGGAAGCACAAACAATGACAATGCCATAACAGTGCTAAACTACGGTAAATACATCGATGAATCAGTAATCGACAGCTTCGAGCAGGAAACCGGAATCACCATTAAATACGAGGAATACGAGGAGCCTGAGGAAATGTACACAAAGTACAAGTCCGGTGCCATCGATTACGATGTCATCTGCACCTCTGACTACATCATCGAGAAGCTCATAAGTGAGGGTGAGGTCAACAAGATAGACTACAGCTCAATGCCAAACTATCAAAATGTAAATCAGGATATAATCGACATGTCTGCATCCTTTGACCCCGACACATGAGTATACTGTGCCTTATTTCTATGGCACACTCGGCATACTATACAATAAAAAGATGGCTGATGCATCAGACCTAAATACCTGGGACTACCTGTGGAACGGCAAATACAAGGACAACATGATTATGATTAATTCTGTCCGTGATGCCTTTACTCCCGCCCTTCGCACACTTGGCTACTCGATAAACGAGACAGATACAGCAAAGCTCGATGAAGCATTTGATATACTGAACAAACCAAGCAGTGATGTGCTCGCCTACTACGTGGATGAAACCTGTGATGAGATGGTTGCTGAAAATGCGGCAATCGCAGTGTGCTATTCCGGTGAGGCAGCTGCAGCCATGGCTGAAAATGACAACCTGGACTATATCGTGCCAAAGGAGGGCTCAAACCTCTGGATTGACTCATGGTTTATTCCAAAGACATGCAAGAATAAAGAGGGCGCACAGGAATTTTTGAACTATATCTGCAGTGATGAGCCGGCACAGCTCAACTTTGAATATGTATACTATGCATCACCTATCCAGTCTGTCATCGAAAACCAGGATGCAAAAACGAAGGAAAATGAGGCGATTAATCCTCCTTCCGATATGCTCAGAAACTGTGAAGTATACAGAGCTTTAAATGATGATGACGCAACTCTTTACAACACACTGTGGCAGAGGCTCAAATCGTATTAAAAATGGATTGCGCAGCTATATTTTGTATGATGTCACAAAAACGAAGTCTAAAAATTGTACAAAAATACATATTGCAAACTTCAACAAACAATGATAGAGTAAAACCCACGAAGCGCCCTGCTTCGTGGGTTTTACTTTTCCACGAGATCCGATATTTTTATGCTCCGCAAGGAGATTCATGAAATACACGGAGTTTTTACATACTATAGAAACAGAAATAACCGCAAGACTTGACAATAATTTCAAGCTTACCATCCATCCTGTCAAAAAGAACAACGGGATGATCTACGACGGATTGGTGATTATCAATCCCAAATTTGTCACGCTGGGGCATAGATACAGAAACACTAATCCGCGCCTCAATGCAAAATACCCCAAGGATACTTCCATGCTCAATAATCAACATGGCAGAGTTTCTTGCAAAAAAAAATGTCCGGGCTATGCCAATCAGATGCGAGCAGTCTGTGATTTTGACAGCCTGCCTATGTATATCCTTACAAACAGCAGGCAGACAAATGGTGCATCCGCCATACTCTACCCGGGTGTGCTAAGCTCGCTGGCAAAAAAGCTCGGCGGCAATATGCTGCTCATACCAAGCAGTATCCATGAGTTTCTGGTAATGCCGCTGGATAGCGATATAGATGTCTGCAACCTAAGCGAATTCATCTGTGAGGTAAACTCTACAGAGGTACGCGACGAGGAAGTACTTGGCGAGAGGTATTACATATACGATAGTAAAACAGACACTGTCTACTGATAATCACATAACCTTGATAATCATATAACCCGATACAAAAAATACCGGATATCATATCATAGATCTGTATCCGGTATTTTACTTTCCAAGAACATAGTTGGAAATTCATGAAAGTTATTGGCCTGCTATTTGCAGAGCTATGTACTAGTTACCAAGCAGCATGTCGTAAAGCTTCTCATACTCTTTCGCAGATGCCTTCCATGAGAAATCATGCCTCATGGCGCGCTGCATCATCTCCTGCCATCTGTCCTTATGGTTTTCAAACACATCAAGAGCATATTTGATGACATGCAGCATATCATGCGCATTATAATTGGCAAAGGAAAAGCCATCGCCCGTATTCTCGTACTCATTGTACGGCACTACAGTGTCCTTAAGACCACCGGTCTCCCTGACTATAGGCAGCGTACCATATCGCATAGACATGAGCTGGCTCAAGCCGCACGGCTCAAAAAGAGACGGCATGAGAAATGCGTCACAGCCTGCATATATCTCATGTGCATTTTCCTCTGAGTAGCCGATATACACTCCAAGCTTCTGCGGATACCTGCCATGAAAATAATTAAACATCTCCTCGTACTGCTGCTCTCCTGTGCCCTGCACTATAAACTGTACATTCATGGTGGAACTTATCTCCTCCATCACATATGCCACCAGATCAAAGCCCTTCTGCTTTGTCAGACGCGAAACTATTCCAATCAGCATGACATCCTTATCCACAGCCAGACCATACTTCTCCTGCAGCTGACGCTTATTAACGACCTTTCCACTCAATTCCCTTACAGAAAAATGCTTATCCAGATATGTATCCTTCATAGGATTAAAGACATCATAATCTATACCGTTTACAATGCCTCTCAAATGCCTGCGCCGCTCAAGCATCAGGCCATCCAGGCCTCGCCGCCCTCAGGTGTACAGATTTCATCTGCATATGTCGGACTGACAGTCGTAATCTCATCTGCATATACTATGCCGCCCTTTAAATAATTAGCCTCACCATAGAACTCCAGCTCCCCTGAATTAAAAAATATGCTCCGGAAGTCCTGTAACATCAGCCACCTCTTTAATCTTCCAGCGCCCTTGAAACTTCATATTGTGAATGGTAAAGACTGTCTTTATACCGGCATAGAAATTGTCTGAGCCGTACACTGTCTTTAGAAAAACCGGCAAGAGTCCTGTCTGCCAGTCATTACAATGTATCACATCCGGGGCAAAATCTATAACCGGCAAAGCCTCAAGCACCGCCTTTGAAAAGAAAGCAAACTTCTCCACATCCTCGTATATATTGTTGTATGGCTTATCTCCTGCAAAGTAAAACTCATTGTCAACAAAATAATATGTCACACCATCATACTGCGATGTAAAAATCCCACATACTGCCTGCGCCAGTTGAGATTGACATAAAAATGACAGACGAACTTAAGCTGTGGCAGTAATTTATCATCCATACATTTGTACTTCGGAAGTATAACTCTCACGTCATATCTGTCCTTGTCAAAATATTTTGGTAAAGATCCCACTACATCAGCAAGTCCACCTGTCTTCATATAAGGTATTGCCTCTGATGCGGTCATTAATATTTTAATTTTGTCCATGCTGAAACCTCCCACAGATTACAGTTATTTAAACAACGATTAATCTGATAAAAATATAGTATACATCCTGAAACCAATAGAATGTATACTATATTATATCACGCGGGAGTACATTTTGCCTAGTAAATTTATCAAAACGTGGTTTTATTTGTCTATAATGACGATTTTTACATCCCTAGACGTATTTTGTCTGTAATCAGGGCAATAAACTCCGAATTGGTAGGCTTGCCCTTACCATAGTTTACAGTGTATCCAAACATGGAGTCTATCGTATCCATCCTGCCTCTGCTCCATGCCACCTCGATAGCATGCCTTATGGCTCTCTCCACCCTGCTTGAGGTAGTCTTGTACTTCTTTGCAATAGTGGGATACAAAAGCTTTGTGATAGAGCTAAGCATTTCCATATCCTCAACGCACATCACTATCGCAGTCCTAAGATACTGATATCCCTTTATATGAGCCGGAACACCTATCTCATGAATGATATCCGTCACCTGTGTCTCAAGGGATTTTTTCTCCATATATGTATCATCAAGTGGCTCAGTGTCACCGGATGCTCTCTTTATATACACAAGTACCACATCAGAACCGGCATTACCGTTTATCATGTTGTATGCTTCATCACTACTTCTTGCTGTTCCTAAAAACTCCATGCCCTTTAATAAACTCTGCATGTTTTTCTTTTCGTCTGCTACTGCGACATTTAAAGTGCTCATCAAACTCTCCTATGCCGCCAATTACTGTCATGTCAAAACAAATTGTATGCTTTTATGATAACACATTTTGTCGAATTTTGTCGAGAGCGTATTTTTTTTTATTTTATGTAACCATTCAGCCCACGCATATTCGCAAAACTGCACGATACCCGTGCTTTCTCTATTCTTCAAACTGAGAGTTATACAGCTCTGCGTAAAATCCGTTCTTTGCAAGAAGCTCATCGTGTGTACCCTGCTCGATAATGTCTCCGTCCTTCATGACAAGAATCATATCGGCATTCTTGATAGTAGACAGCCTGTGGGCGATGACAAAGCTTGTTCTGCCCTTCATCAGATTGTCGAGTGCCTTCTGGATACGGATTTCTGTACGTGTATCGACAGAGGATGTGGCCTCATCAAGGATAAGGATTGGATTGTCTGCAAGAATGGCTCTTGCTATTGTCAAAAAGCTGCTTTTGTCCCTGTGACACATTGGAAGCATCCTCGTTGAGCTCCATATCGTAGCCACCCGGCAATGTCTGGATAAAGTGATGCGCATGTGCTGCCTTTGCTGCCGCGATGACCACCTCATCTGTGGCATCCAGACGGCCGTAGCGGATATTTTCCATAATGGTGCCCTTAAAGAGCCATGTGTCCTGCAATACCATGCCGAATGCATCTCGCAGATCGGCTCTGTTGTAATCCCTTATATCATGTCCGTCTACAAGAATGGCGCCTGAGCTTACATCATAAAATCTCATAAGAAGCTTGACCATGGTAGTCTTTCCCGCTCCTGTCGGTCCAACGATAGCAACCTGCTGTCCCGGCTTTACCTTTGCAGAAAAATCATTGATGATGATCTGGTCAGGATTATAACCAAAGTGTACATGCGAAAACTCTACACTTCCCTCGATATGGTCTGGCTTTACAGGATTTTCCACTGTTATATCCTCTTCCTCCTCATCGAGGAACTCAAATACACGCTCAGATGCAGCCGCCATCGACTGAAGCTGGTTTGCCACCTGCGCTATCTGCTGGATTGGCTGTGTGAAATTCTTCACATACTGTATAAATGCCTGGATATCACCGATTGTGATGACATTCTTTATGGCAAGTATACCACCTGAGATGGCTACTCCCGCATATCCTAAGTTTCCTACAAGCTGCATGATAGGCATCATAAGTCCTGAAAGGAACTTGATTTCCATGCGGATTTGTAGAGCACATTGTTGGCCTCCTTAAAGGTCTTTACAGTCTCTGCCTCTTTATTATATGCCTTTATGACGAGGTGGCCTCCGTACACCTCCTCGACCTGTCCGTTTATGTGTCCCAGATACTCCTGCTGCTGTCTGAAGTATTTCTGTGAATGCTTTATGACAAACGAAATAAGTATCATCGAAACTGGCAGGATAACGAGTGAAATCAGCGTCATGAGCGGTGAAATAGACAGCATCATGACCAGTGTACCGACCAAAGTGGCAACAGATGTAATAATCTGTGTGATACTCTGGTTCAAGCTCTGTCCGAGTGTGTCCACATCGTTTGTGATACGCGAAAGTACCTCACCATATGTCCTTGACTCGAAATACTTCATCGGCATACGGTTGATTTTGCTCGTGATGTCCTTACGCATCCTGTAGCAGGTCTTCTGCGTGATGCCTGTCATGATAAGTCCCTGGGCAAACATAAAGATGGCACTCACCACATATAAAGCCAGCGTAAACAAAAGAACCTTTGCAATATAATCAAAATCTATGCCGCCTGTTCCTGCAATCTTGTTCATGAGTCCCTCGGCAAGCGCAGTGGTGGCTTTACCCATGACCTTCGGTCCTGCAACGGAGAAGACAGTCGAAACTGCTGCAAAAATCATAACTGCAATGATAGCAGCCCAGTATCTGCCGAGATACTTTATGAGTTTCTTTGTAGAGCCCTTGAAATCCCTGGCCTTTTCTGTGACCATTCCGGGGCCACGTCCCATTGGCCCTCTTGGCCTCTTAGGAGGCATCTTAAACTGTTCGTTATTATTCTCACTCATCTTACATGCCCTCCTTTTTGTTATCATCAATTCCAAGTTCCCTGGCTGAAAGCTGTGACTGTGCAATCTGCATATATACATCGCAATTTTTAAGAAGCTCCTCGTGGGTGCCTTTTCCTACGATTTTACCGTCATCGAGCACGAGAATCTGGTCAGCATGAATAATCGTGCTGATACGCTGTGCCACGATAATAACGGAAGCACTCTCTGTAACCTCTGCTAAGGCTGCACGCAGACGCGCGTCAGTCTTCATATCGAGTGCTGAAAAGCTGTCATCAAACACATAAATATGAGGGTCCTTTGCGATAGCTCTTGCTATGGCAAGCCTCTGCTTCTGACCACCTGACACGTTTGAGCCGCCCTGTGCGATTGAGCTTTCATACCTGTCATTCTTTGTCTCGATAAACTCAGAAGCCTGTGCGATATTCGCAGCCTTTTTATCTGCTCATCACTCGCGTCTGCTTTACCAAAGCGCAGGTTTGAGGCGATGGTTCCCGAAAAAAGAATACCCTTCTGCGGAACAAAGCCTATTGACTCGCGAAGCTCGCTTAGTGTGTAGTCTCTGATATCGTGTCCATCAAGCTCTATTGAGCCTCCAGTCACGTCATAGAAACGCGGAATCAGGTTTACAAGTGTAGACTTTCCACAGCCGGTACTTCCGATGATAGCTGTGGTTTTGCCCGGCTCCGCCACAAAATCAATGTCTGAAAGCACATCCTCCTTTGCTCCCGGATATCTGAAATCCACATGGTTGAAACGGATAACACCTCTGTGATCAGCCTCAGTAACAGGCTCTTTTGGATCATTTACAGTGCTGTTTGTCTTTATAACCTCATCGATACGCTCTGCCGCAACACCAGCTCTCGGAAGCATGATGGACATGGCTGAAAGCATGAGGAATGACATAACAATCATCATGGCATATGTAATAAACGCAGTCATGGTACCTACCTGCATGGAGCCATTGTCTATTCTGCCTGCTGCAACCCACACGATACCAAGTGTGATGCAGTACATGATCATGGACATACCCGGCATCATAAAGGTCATGACACGGTTTGTAAACAGCTGTGTGCGTGTAAGCTCACGGTTAGCCTCATCAAACCTCTTTTCCTCCTCCTTCTCACGGCCGAAAGCCCTGATAACGGAAAGACCTGTAAGAATCTCACGAGAAACATGGTTTACCTTGTCTACAAGACTCTGCATAATCTTGAACTTTGGCATAGCAATGCCAACCAGTGTGAAAATAAAAACCATGATGGCAGCAACCGCAATGGCAATCACCCACTCCATGCCGGATTTGGTCTGCGCCACCTTGATGATACCACCGATACCAACGATTGGCGCGTAAAGCACCATACGAAGCATCATAGTAGTAACCATCTGAATCTGCTGTATATCGTTCGTGCTTCTCGTAATCAGTGATGCCGTAGAGAATTTGTTAATCTCGGCATTTGAAAAACCTACAACCTTTGAAAAGGTCTTCTCCCTCAAATCCCTGCCGACAGCGGCACCGACCTTTGAAGCCGCAAAACCTACAACACATGCTGCTATAAGCATAATTGCTGCAAAGGCTGCCATCTTGGCTCCTGCCTTCCACAGATAAGCAACCTGATTGGCATCCACGTCGATTCCTGCATTCTCATCACACTTTGTCGCAAAAGTTACACCCATGGACTTTAAAGTAGCTGAACCCACCGCATCGATTTTTTTCCTGCACCTTGCTTCTTATCTGCTTTATCATGTTATCATCGAGCGCTACTCCCTGCGGGATAGCCGATGCATCCACATCCATCTGCTCACCCGACTGAAAAGCCTGATATGCCATGACAAGAGGAACCAAAAGCTCCTCATCCAGCTTATCAAGTGTGTCCGAATCAGCTGTCAGCTTGTATTTTGCCACACTGTCATCAGATTTTGAAGCATCCTCTGCCTCATAACAGTCCGTAAATTTTTCTTTCTCGTCAGACAGCATAAATGTCTGTGCCATCTGATAATCCTCCGATGTAATCTCCTTTGGCAGGATATGCTCAATGCCATGATCCTGGATACCCACATCAATGATGTCAGATGTGTACGCAGGCAAAGCCAGATCACAATAAGCCTGAGCAATGAGAAAAACAAAAATTAATATGATCCATCGCCAGTATGGAATCAGGTTTTGAAAATTTTACTCATAAACGTTTCCTTTCTTTCCGGTTAATTTATCCCCCATCCACGAATGCAAAAAAAAATATCCGCAATCGTGCGCATACTATTTATTTTATCAATAAGCGTGGATAATTCAATAAAGAAAGTATAAAGAAACAGTAAAAAAACAGAGACTATATAAATGGTTTATATAAGTCTCTGTTTGATAAATTGTGCTTAATCGAAAAGTATGTGATAGCTAGAAGCCTTTGAAAACTAATCCAAATCTGCAAGACCTACACGCTGTATCTGGAATGTCTTGTATGCCTTTGCTGTTGTAGTTTCTTTATCACCACCGCTCACCTGTGACTGGTAAATCTTACTATATCCTACGGCATAAATCTTTATAGAATTAGCTCCCTCCGTTAAAACACTCAATGGTACCTTTACCTTATATGTCTTGTTATTTTCAAAGAAGTCCCTTGGATCCTTATTTAATTGACTGTTTTCTTTACTGTTATTTATCTGTTCATTTTCTGTTCCGTCATTATTCAGTGTATAGATATCCCAGTCCACCTTCTTTAAGTAAATCTTATCATTTCCGGTGCCAATCGTTTCATCTTTTGGATTTTTTGCGGATCCTCGATATAAAAGTCCATATAAACAACAGTTTTATCATCAATCTGATTACGTACGAGGTTTGAATCCTTTACCGTAAAATAAACATCCTGCGTACTATCTGCACCATCTAATCTGGCATCTGCTTTATTAGCTGCATCTTCTTCAATGGCATCATCAATAGTTGCATATAATGTAGATATGTCATTTGAATCGGTATCAGCATTCTCCTTAAGATAAATTGACGGCTCATGAACCGCTGCACTATATGCAGCAATCATAGTGTTTATATAAAGTTTCAATTCATCCTCATTATTTGAGAAATCGGAGTGTCCTACACCTGAGTATGTTACATTTCCCATTGTGTAAATATAATAATTATTTCTTACATCCTTTGGAGACTGCTCATAAATTCCCTGGTTTGACAAGGTATACCATACAACAATATCACTCTCACCATCACCATCAGCATCCTGATTCATATCCAGCTGGTAGTACTGCTTATGAGTGGTAGCTATATTTATTTCGTCAGCAATCTTAAAAGGATATGTGGTAATCTGTCCTGAATTAACCTTGACTGCCTTATTAGTCTTAGCTTCAACATCATAATTATCAAGCCCTGAATACAGCCTGTACTCGCCATGATCACTACCATTATCTTTCCACTGATACTGATTTAAATCCGCATAAGTAAATCCCTGATTCTGTCTGACAATAACTGTATTACCAGATTTTGGCTCATATGCAATATCAGTGTTATTCTTTTCAGCAGTCTGTACAGCTTTATCAAAATCCTCATCAGTACTCTGTAATCTATTGCCCTTCTTTAAATACTCATTTGACAGTATTCCATACCTATCCAGTCCGACAGTATCGCGAATTATAGAGTTAAACTTATATCCCCAGACATTATTATATTTATTATCATTTTTATTATTACAAAATGACGTTGTATCATGAGCAAACAATACCGGTTTTCCTGACTGGATATATGCTTTTTATTTTATCGAGATGATTATTTGTATTATCAATATCATAACAATCACCAAATCCAATCACAAGCATATCGTATGTCTGCAGCTTATCACATACCTCATCCATTTTAGGTACGTCGTCATAACGAACTGTTTCTATATCCAGATCAAAATCCTTCACTTGACTAAGTAATTTATTAAACTTTGTATTGCTATCATTCTTCTGCGCCTGCATATCAAAATTTCCCCTAAAGCCCTCATTATGCTCCAACTTTGAATTAATCTGAAGAATCTTGACTTTTGTAGGACTACCTTTTGAATTTTTGACATACACATATCCGGATTTCTGATCATATCTGTAGCTATTTGTAGCCTGACTTACACGAAGCTGCCAAGGCATAACTCCTACATAGCCATTCGGCAAATCATAGACCAGTTTATAATTATAATTGCCTGCATTCAGACTATACATATATTTACCATTATCACCCATTACCGGATTCACAATAGTGCCATCACAATATATTTTTATCTTATTTGCATCTATTCCTTCATTGGTTGTCGAAAACTTACCATCGGAATTCGAATCCAAAAACAGCTGTGCATTAAAACTTGCTTTGGAATCAGCACCGCCTGCATTGTTTATTGAAAATTCCAATGTAACCTGATTATTACTAATCTCAACATAATCTGTATCTTTAACTTTTTCCTGCTCCTTGAGTAATATTTCAGGTTTTTCAGTAGTCAGGTAGGTAACAAGCTCAGCTGTCTCATTTGACTGTTTTCTTAAAGCTCCCTTGCTGTCCACTTTAAGAACATTGTCTTTATCTTTTGCATAACATAAAAGAGTAAAAACATTTGAACAGTTATCAATGTAATCCTCATTAATTCCACTTTCATACTTGCTATCATTGCTGAAAAAGCCATCTGAAAAGACGACAGGAAAGCCCGCCTTTATATAATCCTCCAATTCTGAAACCTTCTGCTTAGTAATATCATTGCCTGAACCTCTATATGTGTTTGGAGCAGTTAAATAATCAGCATTATTTCCATTTCCTCTTAATGTAAGCTGAGTATTAAGCGCCTCTCCATTATTTATATAATCAGTATCCAGCAATCCAGCATGACCATTCTTGAGCATATCATATCCCCAATAATTTACCACATCTTTCGGATTTATAACAACAATATCACCAACATTTGAGTATTTAAGCCCATCCATCTTCCAATCATTATATACTGTATGACCATCTCTATAATTCAGATTATCGGCTACGAGTCCCATATATATCATATCATAATTATTGAGATCCTCTATTCTTCCAATAAATTCTGCACTCGTAACCCTTGTTATTGTAACCTTTTTTTTTCTCCGGAGCATCTTGATCCAAGCCAATTTTTTAGCTTATCATAATTTAAAGCGTCAGACTCATTTTTTACAGTTCCGGGCTCTATATCCAGTATGTTCAGACTATCTGTCGGATTTATAATGTCTCTTTTATCGGCATACGATATGATATAGCTTAAAACTATCGCCTTTGAAATCTCCTTGTCATAGTATGCATACTCGTCCTTTCCAAGAGTATCATTTTCTTTTTTTCCTGCTTGTATTCTCTGAGTTGATATACTCTGCTATCTCGTCAAAATTTTCATTTTTAGCTGCTTCGACAAATTGAGTTTCATCTTCATTTGCAATAAATGCAGAAGCAAAATCATCTCTTAAAACAAATGGCACATCCGTACTAGGATTATAGTTTCGTGGAATGACATATTCGTTGCCAATTACAAAACCTTTTGTATGGGTTTTACTGTCAACTTTATAATACTTTATGTCATTATTCCAATTAATAAAATTATCAGCTGAGTCCTTAGTAAAATTCAGCGAGCTGAAATTGTTACAGCTTAAAAGACCTGCAAGCTTTTTAATATTACTTGAGTAATCTGCAGGTGAAGAAGCCCACACAATACCATTATCCACTATAACAGGCATCATTATACCACTCTGGTGTACACGCTGGACTATCTGCTTTACCTTATCCCATGTAATGTCATTACCGGTATTATATTTTGCTGCATCGTCTCCTAAATCATTTGAAAGGACGGACTTTGAGCCGGAAAGATAGAGTAAATCAATTGTTGACACATCTATCTGCTCAAGCTCCTTGGGTGTGACCGTTTTTACCTTGAAGGTCATATTGGCAGTCTTATCATCATCGCCTGTCTTGCCCTCCTGATTGAACACACCTGTTCTGAACCAGTTATTGTTCTTGAAACCACCCTTATAATATATGTGTGTGGTATTTACAGGATAATCAAGCGAGCCGTTTTTATCAGCCTCCATTATATAGTCACCTTTTCCCTTACCCACATAGGTATATGTCTGGCTGTCCTTAACTATATCAAAATATCCGTCTGTATCAGTGAGGATTACCTTTCCTGTGTTACCTGCCGGCTGATTGTCCGGTGTGCCATCATCTATCTTCTCGTATGGATTCTGTGAGTCAAGCACTGCTCCATACTCGCCGGTCTCATCGTAATTAAACTCAATAGGTACCTCAGTGTCCACCTCGTAGTAGGTCTCGTCATCAGTGATTTTATCTGCAGGCACATACTCCATCTCAACCGTACAGTATGTATACTTCTCATAATCCGGCTTACTGCCATCAGGCAAACCTGCCATCCGGTCAGCTCTTGCAACAAATTCATATGGTGATGTGATATCTGAATTGTCAATCCTGTAAATATATGCCTTTGGGTCATATTTTGCTATGTTTTGCATGCCCTCAGCAGAACCAATGGCATATGCGCTCTTTATAGAATAAACCACATGCTTCTCAACGGTATCGTCACCTGTGCCTGTATCTGTCGTATTGTCTGTGCTGCTATCGATGTTACCATCTGTACCGCTGTCTGTATTTCCATCAGCTTTCTGTGAATTATCAGACGGTACCAGATACTGGGTATTTGTCATGCCATCCGGCAATTTGACTGCAGTAAAAGCAACACTGTAGTAGCCTCTTTTTCCGGGTGCCTTAATTTGATTGCCATTTTCAGTCTCTGTATTTGAGCCATCTTCTGTCTCATCCTCGCCCTGCATGAAAACATAATGGTCAACATTTTGTCTGTAATGACCTGTAGGCAGTCCCTCCTCATTTACTGCAAGCTGGTAAGCGGTATTGAACTTATAATCTCCTTCTGCCTGCTCTGTCATCTTATAACCGGTGGTACCCTTGTTTATTCTGTCCATATCTACAAGGGCAAGCTCTGTCCAGTCATCGCCCTGACTGACATAGCTCTCCTCATACGGCTCATAGTAAAGAGGCTTTGTGTTATCCTTTTTCTCGGTAGTAATAGGTGCAAGCTTTGTTTTCAGACCTTCCATATAGGCAGACCTGTTTTTTACACCGGCACCATCTTTATCAGACATCTTTGACAGTGTTCCAAACCAATCGTCAGGCTCCTGACCGTCAATCAGATAGCCAATGGATGCCATTTTCTTGTCAGGCACCACCTCAACTATATTGAAGGGCTTGTCCTTGCCATGTGAGCTGACTATATCCGATATTCCATTGAACGCTACATTTGCATCGACCTTTGTAAGGCTGTCATTCAGCACAAAAGCTGCCACAACGAGACATCCTGTAAGTGTGAGCGATATTGGAACCACTATTTTTTTTCTTAATTTGCTCATTGCGATTGCTCCTTTTGTAAAAAACTACTCTGTTTCTTAATATGTATAAAACGTAATTGTATTTGACTTAAACTCCGGCATATCCTCAAGTCCAAGCCAGACGCTGATATTTAATTTCTCTCCGGTAAGAAAATCATTTCCGAGAGTGATATGCATTTCTTTATTATAACCTAAAATATAATAATTAAGATAGTTCTTATATTTAGGATCATCTGGCTTACCTTGTGCTCCTGTTTCTCCTGCAATCTCATTTGAACTAAACTTAAATATTCCATCAGGCTCACCATTGCCCTCCGGTCCATAAATCAGCTTGCCATCATCGCCCATTCTAAAGGATATATCTCCCTTGTGCTCGGTTGCACCTGTTGAGCTGACACTTTCTACCTCCATATGCCATACAAAATCCTTAACCTGATATTTACCATTTAATGAAGAATTTTTTAACTCCCATTCATCAATAAACAATTGATGCGTCTGTCCTAAATTGAAATGCTTATCTGCATCACAATGCAGAATATTGATTGGATGTGCTACGTTTACAGTTACCTTTGCCGTCAATGACGTATCGTCTTTGGATGTTACTGTGATAACAAATTGATCTGTAGTTTCATTATCCATAAGTTCTACATTATATACATCACCATTAGCATTAAAGTTTCCACCATTTTTTGTTCCAGAATGATCCCACGTTACATTTTTTGAATCATACTTTCCACCCAGAATCTTATCAGTAAACTCTAATTTATTCTGATTTTTCTTCATTTCATAGTATACCGTTCCGTTGGTTACATCCTTGCCTTTATAATATATCCTTATTCCTTCAGGCTCTGCCGGTGCCACATACTCCACATCTGCCCCGGTCGGTACCTTATTTCGCATAGTGAAGTTCTGCTTTGATGTATACTTCTTGTCCCCTGCTTTAAAGTCCACGACAAGTCCGACAGAGTTCTTGCTTTCTGCCTCGCTTAAATCAGGTGTAAAGCCTGTGACATTTTCTGCCATAAGCGATTCCTTGCCCTGACCATCTGCCTTCACCGCACCTGTTGCAGGATCCAGTGTATCCTTTCGCAGATAGATTTTGTGCTCTGATGGTCTGTATATGATATTGTATGTACAATCCTTGTTGTAGATAATCAGCTTGCTGTCGGATGATGTTTCCTCAGATGATGCTTCTTCGGATGACGCTTCTTCCGCTGATGCAGTTGCAACATAACCGGCCTCAGGGGCTGCTGATGCCACCTCCACCGGCTGCCACTGTAGCAGGCTCATACTTGACACCCTTTTGCGCATCAATTATCAGGTCTCCTATCTGATTCATCGTAAGCTGTGCCTCATACTGTAAATCTACGTCCTTTGAAGCGTACTTATACTGCTTCGTGCTCGTACCGATAAAGCCTGCAACAGCCAGCCCCAGTATTCCCATTATCGCCATGACAATGACAAGCTCAACAAGTGTAAAGCCACTGTTTTTCCTATTATTTGATTTGTTCATGCGCCTTAAAAGTTTCATGGTTCATCTTCCTCTCCGATTTCATCATACAACCTTATAACAGCCTTGCGTCAAAATAAAATATTCATCATTAAACTATGTAAATTACTCACATACCACCTTGCCGGTCTCCTTGTATATCGTGATAACCTTCTCGGTGCTGTTTTTTGAATCCAGATACGGCTGCAGCACTTACCATTGGCATCAGGCTTTTGTGCACCTGAGCTTCTGTCAAACTGAAGCACTATACTGTCTGAGCCGTTCAATTGTGTCTTGCCGGTATAATCATCATTCACGGAATAATATACATCAATCCTGTTCTTTCCGATTTTGCTTGGATCAGATACTGTACCATTTATAGTCGTCTTATAATAGTAGGCACCATCTGATGTATCCTTGTATATCTCAAGAACTGCGCTGTCCTTTCCCATCGTGGTGACTCTTGTTTTATTAATTATCGATTCAATATTTCTGGCACACTGCTTCACCTCAACCCCCATTACCGAGCGAATGGATATGGTTGCCGCACCTATGAGTACGACAGATATCGCTATCACTACTATAAGCTCTACCAGAGAGAAACCACCATTATTCTTTTTTTTCTTTTTACAGACATATTGGATTCTCCCTTGTATATATCGTCAAAATTTGTCAAATATAAATATTTCGCAGCTGTTTTGCGCCTTAGAAGCCGCTTGTTTTCTACTCCTTGGTCCAGTTCTGGTATGTAATGAGCGTAGCATAATCTATTTTTGTATCTGCCTCCTTCTTATTTGAAAAAGAAGAAACATTACCCAGATAGTTGGCACCGTCCATGAACACATCATACAGGTGCAGTGCATCGTCTGCATCACTTACCTTTTCAAGAAGCAATGCCTTAAATAACTCCTGAGTACCATTATCAATCTCGCACTGGTCTTTGTTTACAATTATCCTGCCCTTTGCAACTATGGTACCTGTAAAGTCAGCATTCAGTGTCACATCTCCCGTAGCAACAATTATATCCACATTGTGTGATTTGTCATTTGCATCATAGGTGTAGTTACCGTTTTTGACAATTGCCTGATACGTTTTTCCCTGATACTCAGTCTCAAATATATGTTTATTACCGGAATTTGGCACTATTTTCAGCAAATTGGTATTGTTAACTATATTTGTAAAAAGCGAAACACTTGCTGCATTTGTCGGTAAATCCGCATAATTCGTCAAAAGCTTTGAATTTAATGCAGTATATGTGCGCTGTAAGGCATCTGACTGTGCATCCATGTCTACACCATCAGCTATCCCCTTCAAAAGGCTTAAATTGCTGCCATCGTAGATGCTGTAATTGCCGGCAGTATAGACTCTTGCAGCCTCATTTACCTGTATGCTGTCAGTATAGAACTTAGTGTATCTATTGAGCTTGTCACTGTCTGCACCAAAATAGTCACTGTAATACTCAGCAGCCTTGTTCGTTGGCAGATTGACATAATAGTATACAAGTCCATCATCACTATTATCAGTAGAAGGAACAAAGACTTTCTTTATACACTTATCGATTGTCCTGCCCTCCGGCAGATATGCCGAGAGCGCCTTGCCTGTCTTTGTGCTGACCACATTGGCATTAACTTCAGTATACTTTGTCTGATCCTGTCCGGTTGCAGTAATATCCTTGTACTCCTTATAGGAGAGTGGATTCTTGTTGTAAAGTGATTTGGCATCCGCACCATCTCCATTTGTGCCTATACACTCAGGCGGCACAAGGTATGCTATCTGGTCACCCTTTACAGAGATTGACTCACCCATGGCCACATTGCTGTTTTGTGTACCCACACTACTTGAGTTTACAATAGCCTGTGTATTGATATATGCGGTTCCTGCCAACATAAGCTCCCTGATATTTGACATATCAAGAGATGCCTCCCTGCCGTTTATGATAATAGCAGAGCTATCGCCTGCGACAGGATTTTCCTTGTCAGCGCCTCCATTGCCAAAGCCGACGTACTTCGCATTGTTATTCTTATTATTCTTTCCAAGTGTGACCTTTGAGCCTGTACCCTTTAAGGTCATGTCATCTGCCACATATGTCATGCCATCCAGCTTGACCGTTGCACCATTTACATTTATGTTGCTTGTCCACAGCTGGCACTGTGAATCAACAGAAAGTGTACTATTATTGTGTACCCCCGCCATGTTCTTTTTTATCGTAGCAGTATCTTTTCCGGCAAAGTCTCCCACCTCTATATCGCCCTCTGCAATCATATAGCTGGTATCCTTTACGTCAAGTGTGGCATTGTTTGGAATAATAACACTCGTAGTAGAAGTTCCTGTGTCTGCCGCATTTTCACAGCCGGCATAGAGATTGCCGGATAGATTTACTTTATTAGGTCCTGATGTAATTTCCAATCCTTCATTTCCTACAAGAGAATATGTAAAAAGCTCCGGAACTCCTCCCGATGCTGTAAAGCTCATGGACGGAACTCCCAGAGAAATATCTGTTTCTATTATTGATTTAAATCCCTTTTCATCGGTATACTCTACCCTGCTGCCATTGATGACTTCGCGGCTGTTGTATAGCTTGAGCAGTCCATTTCCCTTTTCATCGGCATTTACCGCCTTGACCACAGCGTGTGGCTTTGAGTTTTCGTCTGTGAGCTTACTATCCACATAGTCTTTAAGCTTTTCAGTTTTATAGTGCATACCGGTATTGTCAGACTCAAGACTTCCCTTTAAGCTCTTTAAATACTCCTGCGCAAATATACTCTGTCTGCCGGCCTCATTTATGCTGCTGTCAGAGTAATTCTCCATAACCTTTGTATATCCTGCTGAGTAAGCCTTGGAAATATCTCCCTGCAGACCGGTACATATCTGATCCAGCACACCCTCTGCCGAGTAAAAGTTGTCTGTATTTTTTTCGTCCGTCACCTTCATCTGGAGGTTCATAAGTGCTATCCACAGCACAGTCACAGCTAAAACAGCCACTATAGCCATTGCAACTACAACCATCACAAAGGAGGCACCACGGTTATCATTACGCTTCATAATTAATACCCCATGCTTCCGGTCATCGTAACAACCGGGTCTTTATCCTTAAATATATCATCCAGTGAAGCCTTGCTCTCGTATACAGCCACCTTCACATCATACAGCCTTTCAGATGCATTGCTTTTTTGTCAGATTCTTTATATCGACAATTGCCTTTACATCATTCTGAATTACATTGTTATTAAAGCCATATATAGCTTGATCGGGCTGTAGTGGATTATCCGGTGCTCCCATATTTACATTCAGATTGGTGGCTATATGAGTATAAGCATGACCTGTACGATTTCCCGGCTCACTTACCTTCACATATGCCTTATATGTACTCTCCTTCGTGCTCAACTGTGTCTGATCCGATATAGTCTTTTGCTTTACAATGTTTACCGTGCAGTCGACCTTGTCCTTATTATTGATTATAATGACATCGTTGCAGGTATTGTAAAGTGTTCCTGTAGATGTGTACCATGGATTGTAAAACAGATAGACATTCCTTAGATTATGGTTCACAGTATCTGAAGAATTATCATAAATCACCATGGTATAATCATCCTTCAGTGCACTATTCGGATCCGGAAAAGTCTTTCTTACTCCATTCTTATTGATAGAATACGAATACGACACCGTCACCTTGGTAGCCTTATTGCTCGCAGCTCCACTCTTTTCTATATCAATTGTGATAGTTCTTTTGATATCCTGCTGAGTGATGCCGCCTACACCAGGCATATTATTAAATGCATATATAATATTTGTAGCAGAATACTTGTCTGCACTCATGCAGTCAAAATTTGCATCCATGGCCGACATATCCGCTACCTCGTCCATGTTGTACTTTTTAACCTTATTGTCCGACTCTGCGTCCGATTTTGCATCCACTGTCACAAGAGCATTGTATTTCTTTGTGCCTGACTGCACACCAGACATATAGAAATAATACTTGTGCGCATCCGACTCCCTGAAATTCCAAAGCGATGTATCGCTTATTTTGGCTGATGCATCAGTCTTGTGGATACAGCTAGTAATGACATCATCCTTGTTTACAATCTCAGCACTGATATCCTCAAGCCTCTTTACATTATCAAACTTACCCGACTTCTTAAGAAGCTCACATGCACTGCTTCCATCTGATATATTAAAACCGTCCGCCACATCAAAGCCCTCCGACGGATAGTTAAACTGATATGCCAGTGTCTTCATGGAGTTCTTTTCAATACCCTCCATAATGTTTGTCGCCAGATGTGTAGCATTCATCTCGTTTTTTGCCTTCACATTGGTCTTTGTAGCTGTGACAAATGCATTCAAAAAAGGAAGCACGATTATTGCGAGAATAGCAATCGACACAATAATCTCCACAAGTGTTACTCCTCGATCATCGTTTTTAGCTTTCTCAAATCTGCTTCCTCCCCTCTTGTATTTTGTTATCTCATAACTCAATAATCTAACATTTGATATTTATCACTTACGGTCTCAATAACCCGCTAATCTAATAACCTAATATTATAATAATCAGTTAGTTTGTTGTACCAAACAGATTATTTGTACCATGTGGTACTGCAGGTATGTATGGTGCCTCATATGGCTTATCAAGTCCATACAGGAAATATGAATCCACAAGCATCTCACCTGTCAGCTTGCCTGTCGAATCATCAAAGCTCACATTGAGCGTGCTGATAGTTTTCTTCTGTGATGAACCAATCACCTCTCCAAGCATAGCCTTAAGCCCATGATACTCTGTCTTGAATGCCATAACTGTACTGACATCATAAAGCTGATAGCCTGTAACCGTAGACTTTGCAGAGCCTGATGATGTGCTGCCATCAGCTGCACTGCCGTCGCCTGTCTGTGACTGAGAGCTGTTGCCATCAGCAGTCTGAGAGCTCTGCGAACTGTCTGCATTACTGCTATCCGTGGTACTGCTGTCTGAACTGCTTCCTGACGAAGAATCTGTACCTGCATCGCCGGTCGGATTATTCACATCAATAGCTGTCGGTGAACCGACTGTAAGCTCTGTAATATTTGTATTGGTAGATTTCTCGATAGCAACCGCATCCATGATGCCGTTTTCTATCTGTAAATATGAAGGAAATTGTCAGATACCTGCTGCATGGCATCAGACATATCCTTTGTCTTCTTAGTGTAGTCATCCGCCTTTGCCGCAAGTGCTGAAAGCTGATTGTACTGTGATTTCAGGTTCATATTTTCGTTCTTGAGTGAATCCCTCTTATTGGACTGTGGAATAAAAATCAAAAAAATATGTCAGTGCTAAAATGGCAACACCCGCTAATATAATAAGTAACTTTTTATCTCTCGTTGACATCCTAACACCCCCTACTGATTTGTACTGTCTGTATCTGATGATGAATTACTATCCGTCTGTGACTGTGATGACGCATCTTTTGATGTATCATCTGGCTCACTGCCTGTGCCATCCCCCGATTCAGAAGCAGCACTGTCATCAGCCTTTACATATGTGCAATCTACTGTGAACTGAACCTTTGAAGCACCGGTCTCATCAACCTCCTCTGTAATGGTTGACACATTGGATACCATGATACTCTCAAATGTACGAAGCTGTGCAATCACATCAGCCGCTATATCCTTGCTGCCTGTCTTTATGGTCATCGAAACACCATCAGTCGTAACAGACATATTCACAAGCTTGGCCTCCGATGGAAGCTTCTGTTCCAGCTCATCCACAAAGCCCGTTATCTCATCATTCTTGTTGGATGAGGCGCTCTCAAGAAGCTTGGTCCAGTCATAGTCCTTCTTGGTCTGGTTGTACACATCATATATATTCTGTGCATATGATAAATCAGAAACACGAGCTTTAAGCGTCATATTGTCTGAAGTTAAAACAAGATTTGAAAAAATGCTGTATGCCGTGATACCAACTGCAGCTACAACACACAAGCCAAAAATGAGAAGCTGCACTGCAAAAGAAACAGGCTTTTCAGCTTTCTCCCCTTTCGGTACCGGAAGAGGCTTTCCATCCGGACCAACAGGTGGTTTTCCCTGCATCCTGCCTGTGCGCCGCCGGATGGCATGGCACCTGCAGCTGTTCCTGCCATAATCGGAGCACCGATTCCCTTGTTTTTCTTACTGTCAAGTATATCAAGCGGGCTCAGTGAACATCCGACACAGTTGAAATACTCTGCAAGCTTTGCCTCTGCGAGGTTTATGCTCTTTGCCACATGTATGCCGTCAAACTGCTGGAGCGGAACCACCTTGACATTCAGCTCATTGGTCAAAAGCTTTGAGAGTCCGCTGAAATCAGCACCTAAGCCAATGAGGAAAATTCTATCGATAGGAGTATCTGAGTTTCTCGACTGATAATAGTCTATCACTCGTCCGAGACTGCTTATCAGATTGGAAAGCGAGTATGATACATTCAGGCGAAGCTTCTTAAAGCGCTCCGAATCAATCTCATGCCCCATAGGATCCATGCCGCCGTCCGCCGGCTCATCAGGTACTGTGCCATCAGACCTTATTGCAAGGCAGGTCTTTCTGCGTGCCACATCAACTGCATCGGTAAATGACAGATACTCTCCAAAAAGCTCACTATCCTGAATCTCCTCTATAGCATCAGCAAGTCCATAGTTGACACTACGCTGCAGCTTTACCATGCTTCCATCCATTACAGTCAGTGTGGTAGAAACCTCATCCACCTTGACAGTCACCTTCACATCTCCTGGAATCTCTCTTCTCATGAGCTGCTTGATGGCATTTCCACTATAGTCAAGTGCTACAAGCTGCAGCCTGCAATCAGCTGCAATAGCACCATACGACAAAATAAGTTCATTAGGCACAGCAATAACCGAAAGACGTAATTTCTTTTCTTCCGGTCTGTCAATCTTCTCTATAATCTGATGTACCAGCTTGTACTGGCTCAAATCCACCGGAAAATAATCCGATGCATTCATTGCAATCATTTCCTTAAGCTGTTTTTCCTTAACAAGTGGAAGCTCAATATCTCTGCTTGCTATACGCGCTGAATTTAAAACAAAAACAGCTTTTTGGTGGAAATCTTCTTTTCCTTCAGCTTACTGTATAAGATAGAACGAAACATCCCATCCGGCTGTACCACTCCATCATCAATCATCCCCGGCGGTGTCGGAAAGCCGAACATATTGTAAATCTTGGGATTTTTTGCTTTGTAATCAATCTCAACTACTCTGGTAAGGTTCTCCCCTATTTCAATACCGAGTACCCTATTTGCCATAACCTAGTCCTCCGTGTTTATCTTTGTTTTACACTGTATGCGTCTGTAAAACATTCGTAACTGTTCAGTTGCAAACATTCTATATATATATTTCGGCATATCTGTGTTTTCTCTGATTTTGTCTCACTGCTTGTCGTACTACTTGTTTTATATTAAGTACGCTATATTATAACACACTTTTCAAAAGCCTGCGAGTGTCAAATATGCCGATATCATTTTCTCACCCCATAGCATCGAAATAAATATTCCGACTGCCAAGTACGGTCCCATCGCAAGTCTGTTGCCTGCGTTTGTTACTTTCATACGAATCAGATGTATCACGGAACCGATGATGCATCCTAAGAAAAATGCTAATGTAATATTCTGCCATCCTATCGCAAGGCCAGCACATGCCATGAGCTTGACGTCTCCGCCACCTATGGCTCTTCCTCCACTTACAAGAAGAAGGATTTCAAGGAATAAACTGACACAAAAAAATCCTATCACATATTCAGACCAGTTATCATGGTCTATAAACACATGCAGGATTCCAAGCACCAGTATAAATATATTGATTCCGAATGGAATTTCATATGTTCTCCAGTCTATCACACTCAAAACTATGAGTGCAGATGTAAGAAAGCAGTAGATGATACTCGTAAGCTCAAGTCCATTTACTGCAAATACTACTATGTATAATATACCGTTTAACGCCTCAATAATAGGGTATTGAGGTGATATCTGTTCTTTGCACTTGCGGCATCTGCCACGAAGAAACAGCCAGCTGAAAACCGGCACCATATCGTACCACGCGAGCTGATACCCGCATCCATGCAGTGGGACCTTTCGGTCACCACTGTCTCATGCTGCGGTATGCGGTAGATACAGACATTTAGGAAGCTGCCTATAACTATACCGAATGCAAATATTAAGATGTAGATGGGTATCAGGTCTGGTATCATTTGTCAACGTCCTTTTTATAATTTATCAAATCATATTTTGTAGTATCTACAGAATTGGTTCCGTTATAGTCCATGTATTTGTCTTAGCATTATATTTCATATCAATAGCAGTCCATTTTTTTATTTCAATGTTGGAGTTGATAATCCAGCATTAGTAATGCGTTCCACCAGCTCCTATAGCACATGTAGTTCACCTGCTGTAGCTGTTAACAGTTGTTCCTGTTGCTGTTTCATCATCGCTTTCTGTATCCGCAAAATATGTTTCCACTGCAGTCTTGATTTCCTGAAGGTTCTGCATGTCTGTAGATGCTCTTGATTTATCAACATATTTGATAAACTGTGGAGCAAGGATTCCAACAAGAACTGCCATAATAGCAATTACAACGATCAGCTCTACAAGAGAGAAACCTTTGTTATTCTTCTGTTTCTTTCCTAACTTTTTAAATACATTCTTTTTACCATAGTTCATTTCTCCTTTTCATTTAAAAACTTGGTTTTTCAAAGTGCTGTGCCCTATATATGCAGCTCTTTGTTTTGATAGGAAAATACCACTATTTTTCAAAAACCAAAGCAAATAGGAAGTTTTTTCTAGTACTAAATAAGCAACGATTACAGGTACACAAGTCTTTTTCGACAGTTCTTGTTTTTTGTTCACATTTATCAGTGCAAACTTGTTAAATTTTTTTAACCATTTCAGATTGATTTCAATTATCGAATCATCTGTTTTCAAAAAACATGCATCCCAGGCTGTATTTTTGCACAGCGTGAGAGGCTAAAACCGGGCTGAGGCATTCACTTCGTGGAGAGCTCGACACTGCCAAGATATTAGGAATTTGCCTCTTTATAGATTTTCTATGTTTGACGAAACCGTCGAAACGCGCCGTCCGTGGCAGCCTTCCTTACCCATTACTGCTCACACCACAGGGGACCAGGCAACGATTACACGTAAAATTGCCTGAGGCAGGGGCTGTTTACTGACGAATAGTTGAGCTGCTTAGCATACTTGACAATTATGTCAAACGGATTTGCGTTTGAACATTTTAAACGAGATTACATCCCAGTGGCAGTTCATTTCCTGTGTATCGGTTATATTGGTTCGTAGAGAATGAAGCCTGCTTCCTCTAATTTACATTTCACTACAATATCAGCTCACAAGCCATTTCTTTTACAGTTTCCTCATCAAAATCCACACATTCAGCTATATCTTCTATTGAGTGATCTTTTTTCTGAAGTTTTAAAGCTGTTATTTTTGCCTGACGAATTCTGCCTTTCTCGACCTTCTTCTCTGCCTTCATTTTTCTGATCTTCCCACGCCTTACACATATCAATCACCTCTTCTTTCCCATCTATGTCTATATCCGTTCCTGCAAACAGGTTGATTGCCTCAACCGTCTCTCTGTCTACATTGCTAAACTTTTTCATCATTCTGCAGCACTTCCTGCATCTTTTCCTTATCATACGCATTCTGCAGTACCTCGAAAAGCTGCCTGATGGATGTCCTGAATCCTGTAAAGTCTGTTATCTCCCTCGGTGCCAGCAGATTAATCCTGTAATCCGGTATGAATGGTAGAAGTTCTTCATCCACATCACCAAACATATCCGACAGTTTCCTTGGACCATCCCATTCCTTTATTCCGAGATATACTGTAATCGTAATCACCGGAATCAGCTTATCAGTTT